>Ga0105048_10011229_pt1 | contig 14143 bp, 11 predicted proteins | sample MAT05_FD_78382 | JGI IMG/M metagenome (GOLD analysis project Ga0105048, IMG submission 78382) | Freshwater microbial communities from Lake Fryxell liftoff mats and glacier meltwater in Antarctica - MAT-05 | ecosystem: Environmental > Aquatic > Freshwater > Ice > Liftoff microbial mat | place...
CCCGGCTCAGAATCCATCGGCAACCAGCCCAGATGCGCCAGATCGCCACCGCCGCGCGCCAGCTCGGGGTGCAGCGCCTTGGCCAGCGCGCTGTAGTGGTTGGCCACCTGTGCGCCAAAGCCGCGGCTGCCCGAGTGCGACAGCAACGCCAGATACGTGCCTGGTTTCAAGCCCAATTTGGCGTCCTGCTCAAGCACCTCCAACTCGCCAAACTCCACAAAGTGGCTGCCCGAACCCGATGTGCCCAATTGCCGCCACGCCTTGTCCTTCAACTTTTTGACCAGGCCCAGCGCATCCCAATCGGCATCGTCCATGACATCGTCGTCCATGGTGGGTGTCCATTCCACGCCGGCCCCAAACCGGGTGTTGTTGCGCAGCATCTTCTCGAATCGATCCTTCTGCTGGCCCAACACCTGGGGTGAAGCCTCGAACACGGTCAGCCGCATTCGGCAGGCAATGTCCACCCCCACGGCATAGGGAATCACCGCGCCCTCGGTGGCCAGCACGCCGCCGATGGGCAGGCCGTAGCCCACGTGCGCGTCTGGCATCAACGCGCCGGCCACGCTCACCGGCAGGCGCATGGCGTTGTCCATCTGGCGGCGGCTGCCCTCGTCGATGCCCTCGCTCCCCCACACCGGGTAGGGCAGTGGCAGCTCACGCAGCGCCGCACCTGTCGGCGTCACCACTGGCTTATTCAAACGATCAAACAGGTTCGCCAACTCACCCAGCACTGCATCGTCCAGATAAGCAGCCGGGTTCTGGCGCACCGCATCCAGCGTCTGCAAAATGGTTTCAGTCGCAACCCCATCGGCCTGTAAGCGCGAGGCCGCCCGCAACGCCAGACCCACCGGCTTGCCGGCCTGCCAGCCCATGCTGACGAATTGGTCGCCGGTGATTTTTTGGCTCTCGCCGTCGTTCGTATTCTTGTTCATGTTCAATAGACATTATCGGGAATAACAAAATGCGTTGTCGTAGGGGCGAATGCTTCGCCCCTAACTTGGCAAATCTTTATTCCCAATAATGGTAACTACTCAGGCCTTTTGGACAGGATAAACAGGATTTACAAGATCGGGAGCGGATTTCCAACCTGTACATCTTGTAAATTTTGTCTCAAAATCTGAGACTGAGCAGTTACTGAAAAGTGAGGAATTAAGGGCGGTTCAGCGTGCGGCTATTTCGTGCCAGGCGTCGCCAGACCGGCAGCCGGGCCAGCAACAGCACGCCGACCACGGCCGCAAACACCCAGGCCGCGTCCAGCACATCGCGATCGAGCAACAGATAGTGCAACACGCTCAGCGGCAGCGCAATGAGCACAAGCCGATGCAGCATGCGCCAGCGCCGGCCCATGCGCCGTTGCCAGCGCTGGGTCGAGGTGATGGCTAGGGGGATGAGCAGCGCAAAGGCGATGAGGCCGACACTCATGGCGCGGCGCTCGCCCAGGTCGCGCACGATCAACTCCAGGTCGAATGCGTTGTCGAGCCAGACATAGACCAGCAGGTGGATGCCGACGAACAAAAAGCCATACAGCCCCAACGCGCGGCGAATCTGGGTGAGCTGGGGACGGTGTAACAGAGCCGCCAGGGGCGAACAGGCAAACGACGCGACCAGCAGTGCGAGGCCGACGCTGCCCGAGCGCAACATGAGCGCGCGGTTGGCGCTGTAGTCTTCGAGGTGGAGGGCGAAGTCGGCCAGCATCCAGGCCAGCAGGAGCAATGCCGTCGCATGGGCCAGAACGCGATGCCAGTTTTGCCGAAGCCGGTTCATTTTTTGTTCGCCGGCGCGCCATCTTCATTCGTCACTATGGCCACACCATCAAGCCGTTTGGCAAACACATGGGTCTGGCCGCCCTCAATGGGCGCAAGCGGCTGCCAGTGGGTCGGATCGGCCAACTCGGCGGCCAACTGCCGTGCTTCACGCCCCGACCCCAATTGCAAGTTTGAGCAAATGAGCAGGCCGCCTTTGCCCAGCAGATTTCGCATGTGCAACACGGTATGCAACGCCGGCGCAAACCCATCAAAAAAGGCCATGTCGTAGCCCGGCTGCAACGTGGCCAGCACCGCATCAAAATCGCCAGAATGCACGGTGATCCGCGACTGAAGATCATAGTGCGCGATATGCGCCCGGGCCTGGCGCACATGCTCAGGGTCACCTTCGATCGTATCCAGGTGGGCGTGCGGGCTGCCATGCGTCAGACAGCAGGCCGTGTAGCCCAGCGCGGTGCCGAGTTCGAGGATGCGATGGGCCTGTTTTGCCTGGGCGAGACGCGTTAGGGCAGGACCATCTTCGAAGGTGAAGGCACCACAGCCATGTTTGGCGCGGTGAAGCCGGGTTGCGGCTTGCAGGGCCGCATATGGATCAGCGTTCTGGGTGGAGGGTATCAAGTCTGTCATTGCAGGACTCATCAATGATCCAGGCTGTCCCAGGTGCCGCCGTGCACCATCTGACGCACGAAACCTTCGGCCAGAAAATCGTGGGGGAAGCCGAGTTCGATGGGGCTGGCCGCGCTGAGCCGGGTCAACTGGTCGGCGTTCAGGGAATGATTGAGGCTGTCCAGGTTGTCCTGCAGCTGGGCGACTTTGGTTGCACCCAACAGCGGGATCAAATTGCCCGATTGCTGGCGAACCCAATTGATGGCCACTTGTGAGGGCGAGCAACCGATTTCCTGCGCCACGGCCATCACCGTGTCTACAATGGCTTTGTGTTGGGCCGGGATCTCCGGCCAGCCCGCGGCGCGGCCCTGGGCACCTCCGGCGCGATTGTATTTGCCGGTCAGCACACCCGAACCCAGCACACTCCACGCGGTGACACTGAGCCCCAGCGCGTGCGCCATCGGCAACAGATCGCGTTCGGAGGCGCGGTCGATGAGGTTATAACGTGTTTGTAAAGCCACAAACGGCGTCCAGCCGCGCAGCTCGGCCAGCATGTTGGCCTGCGAGACCACCCAGGCCGGCGTGTCGGAGATGCCGACATACAGCACCTTGCCAGCACGCACCAGATCGTCGAGCGCGCGCATGATCTCTTCCACCGGAGTCACGCCATCCCAGGCATGCACCCAATACAGATCGATGTAATGGGTCTGGAGCCGTTTGAGGCTTTGCTCTACGGACTGCACCATGTTCTTGCGCTGGTTGCCGCTGGCGTTGGGGTCGCCGATGCGGGTGGAGAGCGTGTATTTGGTGGCCAGGACGAAGTGGGCGCGGTCGCTGGCGATGAACTCGCCGACGAACTTCTCGGCTGTGCCGTTGGTGTAGTTGATGGCGGTGTCGATGAAGTTGCCGCCGGCGCTGGCGTATAAGTCGAACAGCTCACGGCTGATCTCACGGCCAGCGCCCCAGCCCCAATCGTCGCCAAAGGTCATTGTGCCAAGGGCGAGTTCAGAAACGCGCAGGCCGCTGCGGCCGAGAAGTTTGTAACGCATGTTAAGTCTTGAGAGTGAACATGAGCGTGAATGATTAAACGTTATCGGGAATAAGGATTTGCCAAGGCAGGGGCGAAGCATTCGCCTACGAAGCCACAGCAAACATAGACTTTGGCGGCGAATGCTTCGCCCCTGCGACAACGTAATAAATTATTCCCGATAACGTCTATTGATAATTGTGATCAAAATCCACGAGGTCTTCAGGAATGGAAGGTTTCTTGGCGGAATGAGCACGTGTCTGCGCGCATAGAGTCGTTGCGCTTAATCCTCCCTTTCATGGCCCAACAGATTCGTTTGCCAGCTCAGATCAGCCCCTGCCCAAAATCCTGATCGAACACGCGCCACACGCTGTGAATGTGAATGGCGCCGTTGCGGGTGTTGTCGTATTCCAGCAGGAATGACGGCCCCTGGATGCGATAGTAATGCGGCTGGCGCTCCTCCATCGAGCCCGCCCAGCCGAAGCGCAGAGTGTCCAGCCCAGATGCATTAATGCGGTCGAGATGGGTCTTTGCCACCGGCTCGGCCTGGGTCGCCATCCACGCCTGAATGATCTCCATGGCCAGGGCTTGCTGGTCGTTGTTCAGGGCCGATAGCGGCGCGCCAACGGCTTCGAGCGGCTGGACATAGTCATTGTTCGAGGTCACGTGCTGGGTAAGGGAGCGCTCCTGAAACACCACTTGCGCGCGTGTGGCGTCATCCAAGGATTTCACCAACTCACGGGCCGCCCACTCTTCACGCTGCATGATGCTTTTGCCCGCAGCGCTCACGGTCGGCCACACGCCTTGAAAGAACGGTGTGATGGTGATCTGGTCGCCCGCAATCGTGAAGTGGCGCGAGAGGTGGTGCCCTTCAAAGCGCCAGCCCCAGGCTGCATCGCCGGGTTGGCCAAAGACAGACACGTAGTAGTTGTCTGGGTCACCGCCAATCTCGGGTTGCAGCGACATGATGTCGACAGATTTTTTGAAGCCCGCTTCCGACACACTCGATCGCAGCAGAGCCAGTGCTGCCTCGCGCTGATTGGGCTGCAACGCGCTCAGTACCAACCCGTTGCGTGGAAAGCCACTGGTCGTCGTCCAGTTCCAGCGCAGTCGTTCCGGGTCGGTCAGGGCAAACATTGCCTGAGTGCGTTGTGAATCATCCAGCAGATTTAAGAAGCCAGTGGTGGCGCTGCCGATATCGCCGGCCAGTGTATTGCCGGCTGGTGTGGCGCTGGTTGTGGCGGCGTTGACTGCCACCGGCGCTGGTGCGGCCGTGGTGGGTGCGGTTGGCGGTGTAGCGGCTGTGGTGGGTGCGGTTGGCGGTGTAGCGGCCGGCGTATACGCCTGTTCGGTGCTGGATGCGGAGATGGGGGCCGCGGTCGGTGCAGCAGTGGGCGCGCACGCCGCCAATGCGCTGACCCCGCCCATCACGCCAAGGTGCAACAGGTGCCGGCGATTGATTGTTTTTCTCATGTCAGTCCTCCTTCTAAAAACTTCTGGTGCAAGGGATAGTGTTCCCATTGCGTGTTTGACACTTCACAAGCTCACTCTGATTTCCCTGGCTTTTATGATTTTCACTACGAAGGTCACTACTCAGAGGTTTTGGACAGAATAAACGTTATCGGGAATAAAGATTTGCCAAGGTAGGGGCGAAGCATTCGCCGCCAAAGTCTATGTTTGCTGTGGCTTCGTAGGCGAATGCTTCGCCCCTACGACAAAGTAATAAATTATTCCCGATAACGTCTAGTAGTTACCCACGAAGACACAAAGCAAACGCGAAGCACGCAAAGCGTTTTGAAAGATCAATTTCGGGTCCTCGTTGGGATGAAAAAGCAAAAGTAATCATCAGAAGCTCACTTTAAGGACGCAAAGTGAGTCTGAGGCGAGAACGAGATGGACTTTTTCGGCACTCCGATGTCATTTTCTGCGCGCGTTCCGGTACTCCTGCGGCGATAAACCAGCGTGGCGTTTGAAGGCTTTGCTGAAATACAGCGCATCGTCATACCCCAACGACTGCGAAATTGACTTGATGGACAGAGTGGTGAAGTGCAGCAGGCGTCGCGCTTCGAGCAGGGCCCGGTCGAGGATGAGGGCTTTGGTTGTCTTGCCGGTGCCGACCTGCAACGCACGCCCAAGCTGTGCGGCGGACAGACCAAGCACGCCGGCATAAAACGCCACATCGTGATGTTGTGTGTAGTGCTGCTCCAGCAGGTTCATGAATGCGTGCGGTGTGCTTGTTGCCTGTCTGTCGTGTCCGGCTGTGGCCGTGCCCATCCGTTTTGCGCGCTCGATGTGGATGAGCAGGGCTTGAATGAGGTGGCGCAGCACCTCATATTTGCCAAAGTCGTCGGTGTCGGTGTATTCGGCCAGCGCGGCGACAAACAGGGCGCGAATACCCTCGCGCTCAGACGGCGACAGCGCCAGCGAATCATGCTGTGGATCCGATGGGCCTGGCAGACTGGTGGATGCTGCGTGCAAAAAATCGTCGGCAAAGCAAATCATATAGCCGGTCAGATTGTGCATGCGCGTGAAGTGGTGCACCTGTCCCTGGCTGATGTAAGCCAGTGTGCCGGCCGGTGCTTGTGGCGCAATGTCTATTGTGCGCGCATCAATCTGGTGTGTGCCGGTGCCGGATTCAAACAATAAAATCTCGTGAAAATTATGGCGATGCGGCGGCTCGGCATTGGGTGCCTCAATCGTCCAGTGCTCGAAATGCTCGATGAACACGGATGCGCTGTGCTCATCGCCGATATCGATGATGTGGACGTAGCGGATGGGACTGAGGTGGGTCTGCACGTGGCTTACTTTACCAATACGCAGAAAAGTCTTCCCGGCCTATTTAATCGCGGATAACAATATCTGCATGGGGAAAAGAAAAAGCGACTGGATATAACCCAGCCGCTTCATGAACGAATGACTTTGATTTGGCAAACAACTATTGCCCAGACCGGTTCACCGTCACCGGCTCCAGCGCGGGCTTGGCGTAGCCATTGCCATTTGCATGGCCATTCATGTGACCATTGCCATTGCCATTCCCGTTTCCATTCACGGCTTTTGGCTCGGACTTGATGGCATCGATTCGCTGGGCCTTGGGCGCGTCGTTGCGCACCCCCCACGCCGGCCGGAATTTGTAGCCATACACCAGCATGCCGCGGCCCTCTCCATCCCCATCGTTGCCGTCCTCGCGCAGCACGCGCGTGACCATCTCGACCTTCATGCCGATGCGCACATCCTGCTCCTCTACGTCCGTCAACTGTGCTGTCAGCAACGGCCCTTCCTCCAGCCGGATCAGTGCAACCATGTAGGGCGCATATTTGCCGAAGCCGGCCGGTGGCACGTGAATGGTGGTGAACGAGAACACCTCACCCCGGCCACTCATCTGCGCCGGCTCTGCCACACGGCCACCGCGCTCGGTGATGTGGCGCTGGCCGGTTTTGGAATCGACCTCACCCATCAACCGGTAGCGCTGCGCCGTGGTCCGCCAATATCGTGCTACTTCCATCAGATCATTTCTCCATTTCACATCTTTCATCTTGGATCTTTGATCTTTCATCTCTCACATAGAAGTGTGTGCACCCCTTTGCGAAACAAAGATGAAAGATCAAAAATGAAAGATCAAAGATGAAAGATTCTTAAATTCTTTCCAGAATCGTCGTCGCCACCGTCGCGCCGCTACCGCCGATGTTCTGAGCCATGCCGAGCCGCGCATCCGGCACCTGGTTGGCACCGGCCTCGCCACGCAGTTGAATCGCCACTTCGACCAGTTGGTAGACGCCGGTGGCACCGACTGGGTGGCCGCGCGCTTTCAGGCCGCCCATGGTGGTGATGGGCACCTTGCCCTTGATGCCGATCTGACCATCCAACGCCAGCAGCACGCCCTGGCCGCGCCGGGCAAAGCCCGAGGCCTCCAGCGACAACGCGCTCATGATGGTGAAGGCGTCGTGCACCTCGAACAGGTCGATGTCGCCGGGGCCGACGCCGGCCATGGCATAGGCTTTCTGCGCACTGATGGCGCCGCCTTCGAGATACAACACATCGCGCCGGTCTTGCAGCGCCAGGCTGTCTGTAGCAATAGCCGTTGCACGAATGCGAATGGGCTTGTCGGTGAACTCTTTGGCGATCTGGGTCGGAGCCAGAATTACGCACGCCGCGCCATCGGCAATCGGCGATGAATCCAGCAGGTTGATCGGGTCGGCCACCGGCTTGGCCGCCGCGAACTGTTTGGCCGTGATCGCCTGCGGAAACATCGCATACGGATTGTTCACTGCGTTGGCATGGGCGTTGATAGCGAAATTGGCGAAGTCGTCCTTCTGATACCCATACTCGTGCATGTAGCGCTTCATCAGCAGCGCGTTGATGCCGACGAAGCTCAGCCCCTGCAATGCCTCAGCCTCGGCGTCAGCGGCCATGGCCAGCGCCGATGTCACCATGTGGCTGGGCTTGTCGGTCATCTTCTCGACGCCCATGACCGCCACCACGTCACTGAGACCGCCCGCGATCATGGCATAGCCAATGCGCAAGGCTGCGCCGCCGCTGCCACACGCCGCCTCAATTTTCACGGCTTCGATGCCGCGCAACCCAGAGTGCTCGGCAATCAACGCGCCCAAGTGCTCCTGGCTGGTCAGCTCGCCGCTGAGCATGTTGCCGACATACAGCCCGTCGATGTGCTCGACCCGGGCATCTTTCATGGCCGCGGCCAGCGCCTCATACGCCAGCTCGCGCAAACTCTTGTCCCAGTGCTCGCCCACCGGTGTTTGGCCAATGCCAATAATGGATACGTCTCTCATATGTAAAAGATTTGGAGAAGTCAGATATCAGATGTCAGATCGGCTTGAGTTGTTCACGGATAACGAGTCGACTGCGTCCTGTCTGACGTCTGATATCTGACTTCTGAAATCTCTCCTTAGTTCAATTTGTAATTTCCCTTCAGCCGCGAATACTCGGCGTAGTCCACCGGTTGGCGGCGTTTGATGTAGTCGCGGGTGGTGGGCACGTTGGGGGTTTGGCGCTTAGCCGTCACACGCAGGCAGAAGGCGTCGCTGCCGGCACCTGAGCCGAACGACACCAGCAGCACCCTGTCGCCGACCTCGGCCTCGTCCAGCACGGCCGTTAGCCCGATCATGGACGAGCCGGCATAGGTGTTGCCGATCTCGTTCACCAACATGCCAGCTCTCAGTTGCTCCGGCGAAAATCCCAGCATCTCGCCCACCTTTAATGGAAATTTTGGGTTGGGCTGGTGGAACACGGCGTAGGCGAAATCGCTGGCGCGCAGGTTCATCGACTCCATAAGCTGGCTGGCCGAGCCCTGGATGTGGTGGAAGTAGGCCGGCTCGCCGGTGAAACGCCCCGCGTGCTCCGGGTAGCGCTCGTGTTGCCGCCGCCAGAAGTCCGGCGTGTCGGTGACATAAGACAGTGACCCTTCAATCGTCGCCAGCGACTCCTCGGCCGGGCCAATGAGGTAGGCTGCGCCACCGGCACCGGCCGTGTATTCCAGAGCATCACCCGGCCGGCCCTGCGCCGCGTCCATGCCGATGGCCATCGCGTAGTGGGCCATGCCGCTGCCGACGAAGCCCATGGCGGCTTGAATCGCCTCAGTGCCGGCCTTGCACGCAAATTGCCAATCCGCCGCCTGCGTATAGGGCGTGGCCCCAATGGCCTCGGCCACAATCGTGCTGGTTGGCTTCACGGCGTAGGGGTGCGACTCGCTGCCCACCCACACCGCGCCGATCTGGCGCGGGTCGCGGCCAGCCGAACGGGCCAGCGCATTGCGAGCCGCTTCGATGCTCATGGTGGCCACATCCTCGTCAAGGCCTGGTACGCTCTTCTCGCGGACAGGGCTGGTGGTGTTGCCGTCTGTCCATAACTCGCTGGCCTCTTGTGAAAGGAGGCGATATCGTGGCACATATGCGCCATAACCGACAATGCCGACCGGTTTAACCGGCTTCATAAAACCCATAACACCCCGCTTTATCCCAGTTTTATCCCAAGTTACCTGGGAAATGTTTTGCCTATTCAATCTAACAGACGCAATCGTAATGACTCGGGCCTGTCAAAATCGGGCAATTGGGACTGGAGTGGGGTTGAATGGACGGCTAGATAGCTTTTGATAGTGAAATTTGGAACAATCTCAGGAAGTTCCGCATCCCCAGGGCTGGGCGTTGGTTTCAACCAATGTCGGGCCCTGTCGATTTGGACTGAGTTGCTTGATTTTGATCGACTTTCATCAGACGCCTCTATGCGGAGGTGATCACTTGCACACCCAGCGCGGCCACTTCCATATCTTCAACCTCGGGCAAGCCACTCACGGCCACCGAGCCCACACACGCGCCGTCCACCAGCACTGGCAAGCCACCGCCCCAGCCGACATAATGTGAGTCGCCGTAGAAGGCGATGTCGAAGGTGGGGTCCTGGGCAGCTTTTTGGCCGATCTCGCGGGTGGGCCGGCGCTCACGGGCTGCGGTGTAGGCTTTGTTGATCGCGATCTTGATCGTGGACAACTTGGCGCCGTCCATGCGCAGGAAGGCGAGCAGTTCGCCGTGGGCATCGGCCACCACAATCGTGGCTGCTTTGCCGCGCCGTGTCAGTTCGTCAACGATGGTTTGGAGCGCCAGTTGGGCCTCGGCATGGCCGAGCGTTTGAAGATTTCGCATAAATTTCACCCAGCATATCCCAGTTATCCCAAACGGTTTTGGGATATCCGGCCTCATGAATATCGAAAGTTGTGATATCCCAAAATAAAAGGCCTTTGAGACATGCTCTCAAAGGCCTGCTTGCTTGTCTGGGGGAAGTCGTTACGTGATAACGCCACTCCCATGAACCCAGAAATCCAGACCTATTGTTGCAGAGAGGTCACGCCTGGATTCCCGCGTTCGCGGGAATGACACGCTTACGGGTCTCCATTACTGGCTACTGACGACTGGCTACTTATTACTAACGACTAACCACTAAAAACTAACAACTAACAACTCCCCTCAGTGCGTCTCCAACAACGACGGGTCCCTCGGCACCACCGTCAGCTTGAACTTGCGCCAGTAATACTTGAGTTCGTTGTCTACCCAGCCGCGGTAGATCGTCGGCCAGCCGGCCAGGTTGTAGTGCGGGTCGAGGCCGTCGTGGACGATGGGCTGCGACACGCCCTGGTAGCGATAGTCCACCGACAGACGAATCCCATCGGCCGTGACATTCGGCAGGGCCTTGTGCACGGTCACGCTGTGAAAAACGAGCACATCGCCGGCGTTGAAGGCCTGGGTGTGCCACTCCAACCCCAGGCTATCCGTGTCCACGCCGATGCCGCCGGGGCCATCGGCCTTGTGAATGGGCAGCAAACCCAGCTTATGCGAGCCGGCCAGCACGGCCAGACCGCCGCGCTCTATGGGCGTATCCGTGAGCGGGAACCAGCCGGTGTAGGTTTCCGGTGTCGCCTGGATCAGCACGAAGTCCTGATGCGGCGGCGTCGTAAACTTCGTGGCGTTGGGCGGGCTGATGCGGGCGATGTTGCGCGGGTGCACCAGCACGTCATCCTGCACCAGCGCTGCAATGGTCTTGATGAGCTCGGGTCGGTGGGCCAGGGCGTGAAAGCACTCCAGCTTTTGCACGGCTCCGTAGACGTCCCAATACTCCGGGTCGCCCTCGGGCTTGGGCCGGCCAATCGCCTTGCCGTTGCCGTCGGCCCACTCGGCCTTCTGGCAGATGGCCATGATGGCGTCGTAGACCTCGCGCAAGGGAGCCGCCGGCAGCAGGCCACTGATGAACAGGTAGCCGTCGCGGGCCATCCGCTCGCGCAGCACCTCGGGTTTGTCGATGGCGTCGGCCGAATCAACAAAAGGCTTCATGTTTTCCATATGCAATATTTACCGCAGCGATTTTGCCAAAGGAAAGTCTATTTGTAACCCCGTCATTCCCGCGCAGGCGGGAATGACGACTTAATCAATTTGCTTTGACAAACGCTCAGATAGATTAGGACTTACGCCGTAGCCTGATCAGCTCGTTCAATTGCAGCGTAATGCGTTCAGATGCGTCGACGACTACGTCGACGTCGACGCATCCGAGAGCCATTCACGTAAGTACTAAGATTTCGTTGGGATGTTCTTACGCCGCATCGTCCAGGAACCACTGCTCCATGCTATACATCACCACGATGCCGAAGCCTTCGTACTGGCCGACCGGCACGTTTTGCACGCGCTTGGAGAAGAACGTCGGGTAGTACGAGTGCTCGACCACGTTGAACGTCCACACGTTGTCCTGGTAGCTCTTGTAGATGGCGTTGAGCGCGGCCGTGCTCTCGACCGAGCCGACGGTGGCCTGCTGGAATGCGGCGTGATGCTCGTAGAGGTCTTTGACCTCCTGCGGCGGCTCCTCACCACTCTTCTTGTTGGTGATATACCACTGCGACCAGGTGCGGCCCCAGTTGTTGCTCGGCAAATAATCGTCCCAACCCACGCTGGCCCAAATGTCCTGATGCGCCCACACGGCTGTGCCCATCAGCTCGTTGGCCTGCCAGCGCTGGCCGATCAACTGTGTGTCCGTCTTTTTCAGGGTGGTGAAGACACCGACGGTCTTCCAGTATTCGGTGATCAACTCTGTCATCGGCAAATGGTCTTCCGAGTAGTCGCCGACCTCGAAGAATATCTCGAAACGCTTGCCGTCCGGCCCAAGCCGGAAGCCGTCGCTATCCTTCTTGTCCATGCCCATCTGGTCGAGCAACTCGTTGGCCTTGTCCACGTTGTATTCGCCGGTGCCGGTCTTCTCTGGCAACTGGGCATACGACCCAAAATAGAACGTGTCGATGATCTCGCGGCGGTTAATGGCCAGGCTCAAGGCTTGCCGGAAGCGCACATCGCCGGTGACTTTGCGCCACACTGGGTTGTCTACCGTCAGATTCAACGTGAAGTTGATGGGCAGCCGGTGCATGCGCGGGATGAGCACCTTGATCGCGCCCTTGGCCTCCTGCTCCTTCATGATCGACAACTTCTTCATCGAGGCGCGCTCGCCCAGATAGTCGAAGTTGCCGGCCAGCGCGCTCAACGTCAGCGTCTCCTTGTCCTGGACTAACTGAGACCGCACGCCGTCCATATACGGCAATTGCTGGCCCTCGGAGTCCACCTTGAAGTAATACGGATTGCGCTCAAAGGTAAAGATGCCGTCGTTGACCGACTTGATCACCCACGGCGTCAGAGTGGGATGACCGATGCCGCCGGCGCTGATGGCGTTCCACAGGCTGCCGGCAAACTGCTTGATGTTGAACAGGTTGTACCACTCGGCCACCGGCAGAGAGGCGGCCTCGGCCTGCGTCTTCAACTCGTCGGCATTGGCATACTTGGCGTGGAACTGCTGGAGGTAATGCTTGGGCTTGATGATATCGACATAGCTGCGCCACTGGGCAATGGCGAGCTGGGCCGGGAAGCTGCCGTAGGGGCTATCAAATGTGAGGGCGAAGGTGTGGCCGTCGATGACTTCGAGCTTGGCCAGGGTGCCATCGCTCTTGCCCCCGCTGCGCAAATAGGCCGGCGGAATGGCGGTCAAGTCCTCGTTTTGGAGCACATCCTCAAACGCAAACTGCACGTCCTCGGTGGTGACAGGTGCGCCGTCCGACCACTTGAGCCCCTTGCGCATGTTGAAAGTAAAGCGGGTGTTCTCGGGGTTGGCGTCGTAGCTCAGCAAGATGCTGCCCTTGATGCCCTGGCCATAGTCAAAGGCGGCCGGTGCCCAGATCAACGGCTCGTTCATGCCGATGAAGATGTGCGGGTCGCCGCCGCTGCTCTCCTGAGCCAGGCGCAACACACCGCCGTAGGTGCCCGAGACCGTGGTGAGCAGATTGCCCTCGACCAGGCTGCCCTGCTGAACCACATACGGCTCTTCAGGTAGTCGCTCATTCACCGGCGGCAACTTGCCGGCCTTCACCAGCTCGGCCAGCATGGGCGCTTCCGAGAAGGCGGTGGGCGCAGGGCCGGCGGCAACCGTGGCGACTGGGGCAGAGGTGGCTGCAGGAGCGGCTGCTGGCTCGGTGGCGGCTGGCTGCTCGGCGGCGGGCGCTTCGGCGGCGGGCGCTTCGGCGGGAGCAGCTGGGGCGGCTGCTGGAGCAGTGCAAGCGGCCAATGCCGCGCCTACACCAAGGCTGCCGGTGGCGATCAAAAACTGGCGTCGGGTAAAAGCCTGTCGTCGGTTCATTCAGATCTCCTTCTCAAACGGTCATGGGTTGAAATGGCGAGAGGCTGAATGGCCGTGGATGCGGGAGAGAAGAGGTGGCTGGTGGCTAGTGGCTAGTCGTTGGTTATGAAGGCTTGCGTGTTCCTCATAACCAGCCACCAGCCAGCAACCGCCAGCAACCGCCAGCAACCAGCCACCTCTGTAGGCATTCACGGCCATCAAACTCTCAACGTGCGGGTACAGGAAATCATAGGGAAGGGGCGGGGACAGGGGAATGGAGTGACTGCACCAAGGGTGGACAAATGGCACAGGGCCGGGGATTTGGCGTTTCGGCAAGGGGGAGGCCGGAAGCGGCTGGCGGTGGGCGGCTGGCTGCTAACCGCCGCTCAAGGCCACCAGACTGACACGTCTTGGATGGCCGAGAGCAGGTCGCCGAGGACGGCTTGGCCGCCGAAGTGTTTGAGCATGGGGGCGAGGGTTGTTAGTACCTGCTGGCAGGTGCCGCGATCTTTTTTCCTCAGAATCTGCAAAGCAGTTTTCCAATGCGTAAAAATCAAGCCCTGATAAAGATCAGCCTGCCATGCCTTGTGAAATGAACTCA
>Ga0105048_10011230_pt1 | contig 14141 bp, 14 predicted proteins | sample MAT05_FD_78382 | JGI IMG/M metagenome (GOLD analysis project Ga0105048, IMG submission 78382) | Freshwater microbial communities from Lake Fryxell liftoff mats and glacier meltwater in Antarctica - MAT-05 | ecosystem: Environmental > Aquatic > Freshwater > Ice > Liftoff microbial mat | place...
CAGACAGGAAATTGAAAAAATTAATGAAGAGCGGCTGGGCACGATTGAAAAAGTACTGGCATTTCACCTGCTTTTTGAGCCTTGGACGGCTGAATCAGGGTTACTTACACCTACTTTGAAGCTGCGGCGAGAGGTTTTGGGCAGCCTGTATGCCGGGGAGATTGAGAAGATATTTCAGATCGTTTCAAGTTAAAAGTTTCAAGTTAAAAGTTTCAAGCGCCAGATTTTACAAACCCCGCTTGAAACTTTTAACTTTTAACTTTTAACTTGATACTTTTAACTTGTTCCTATTTCACCATACTCAGGAACGCCCCACCCAACCAGTGTGAATCTGCCTTGATTAGGACGTCAAGGGTCTGATTTGCCTTGTGTGAAAACTTGCGTATATCGCGTACTACAGCGCAGAAATGCTCAGAATTTGGACAATTTTCTTCTACTGCGGCCAGTTCGTCAAGTACCCGTAAAACCGGTTCAAGCTCCCGTTTTTTACGGTTGATAATGATCTGGCGGATCACTTTCCACAGGTCTTTTTCGGCTATGTATACTTCCTTTCGGCAACCGACGGGTGTTTCTTTGTAAGCTAGTCCCCATTCAATCAGCGCACGAAGGTTTGTACTTACATTGCCGGTGGAGATGTCCAGTTCTTCTTTTACCTGATCGGCGCAGAGTGGCTGGGGGGAGATGAGCAAAAGTGCGTGCACCTGAGCCATCGCAGGGGTAATACCCCATCCTCCTGCCATTTTGCCCCACGACTCGATAAATTTTTGTTTGCCTTCTCGAATGTCCATGCTGTGAAAAGTTTGAATTCGGTCGTTTAATAAGGTATGCTTTTTTGTGCGAGTCACTTCTCCTGCTGCGTTCCTAAAGCCATACAATACAGTTTTGCTAAGTATTGTTTTCAAAAATGACTAAAAACTGAAATTGCCTTGGTTCCATGGTAGCCAGTCAGGTAACTACTCAAACAACTTCAAATAAGCTACAAGTGCTACCTTCGCCCTTCGATGCGCTATTTCCTCAGCCTTTCTTATCGGGGCACCCATTATGCTGGTTGGCAGATTCAGCCTAATGCAGTTTCTGTGCAAGCCACCGTGGAGACTGCCTTGGGTACTATTTTACGCCAAAAAATGGAGGTCACAGGCTGCGGCCGCACGGATGCAGGGGTGCACGCCAGATATTATGTAGCGCATTTCGACTACGAAGGAATGCTACCGCCTACCTTTTTGAATGGGCTTGATAGTCTTTTACCCAAAGATGTGGCGGTGCACGAAATCAGATCTGTGGCCCCCGAAAACCACGCACGTTTTGATGCTTACGAGCGCAGTTATGAATATTATGTTTCGCTGCGAAAAGACCCGTTTTCTACAGAAACAGCCTGGCATTACCCGCAACACGCGCTATTGAATTTTGAAAAAATGCAGGAGGTAGCGGCTTTATTGCCTCAATATTCAGTGTTTTTCCCGTTTTGTAAATCTGACAGCGGTCTGAAACATTTTGAATGTAATTTAAAAACTGCTTTTTGGGAGCAACGACCAAAGGAGCACAAATGGGTTTTTTACATCACTGCCAACCGTTTTTTACGAGGCATGGTGCGGCTTATCGTAGGGGCGAGTATCCAAGTCGGCAAAGGGCAATTGTCGGTTGCAGACGTTCAAACGGCTTTAGAAGCGCAAAAAAGCCTAAAAAAAAGCTTGAGTGTACCTCCGCAAGGTTTGTTTTTGACGGATGTTAAGTATCCATTTTAACTTTGCCCCATGACCTTTTCTTCCAAACTCATCGAGAAAGCTGTCGAAGCTTTCGCTACGCTGCCCGGCATTGGGCGGAAAACAGCCCTGCGACTCGTGTTGCACATGCTGAAGCAAGAAAAAACGGCTACGGATCAATTCGCCACAGCACTGACAGCCATGCGTGAGGGTATTCGCGAATGCCGTCAATGTCACAATCTTTCGGACGACGAACTGTGTCAAATCTGTACTGACCCGCGCAGAGATCGCACGTTGGTATGTGTTGTGGAGAATATTCGAGACCTGATGGCCATTGAAGATACAAGCCAATTTCGGGGTCTTTACCATGTATTGGGTGGCATCATCTCTCCCATTGAAGGTATTGGCCCGTCTGATTTGAACATTGATTCGTTGGTAGCAAGAGCCCAATCGGGTGAAATTAAAGAAGCTATTATGGCCATTAGTCCGACGATCGAAGGAGAGACCACAATTTTTTACATTTCCAAAAAATTACAGCCGCTGGGGGTTCAAGTCAGTGCTATTGCACGTGGGGTGTCATTTGGGGGTGATTTGGAATATGCCGACGAACTTACACTGGGGCGTAGCATTGTAACGCGTACACCTTATTCTGGACGTTAAATTGCTGGATTTTGTACTTTTGCCCACCGATTTTTACCAGTGGATTTTTTTGACGCTGAATTAGAAAGATCCATCGTTCCTAATTCTACTTTCCCAGCTCAAACGGGTCAGCGTCTAAAGCGCACCGTCCAACCGTCCAACCGTCCACCGTCAACCGTCCACCGTCCAACCGTCCACCGTCCATAATATGAAACAATCCACCATCCAAACCCCAGTCTCGATAAGCGGGGTGGGCCTGCATACGGGTCGGAACGTTACCCTGACGTTCAAACCTGCTGATGCCAACCACGGCTTTCGTTTCCAGCGCGTTGATTTGCCGGATCAGCCTGTTATTCCGGCGGACGTAAAGCTTGTTTTTTCCACCAATCGTGGTACGACGCTTAAAAGCGGTGAGGCGCAAGTTTCTACGGTGGAGCACGTACTTTCTGCACTCACAGGCTTGGGTTACGACAATGTTTTGCTGGAAATAGACGGGCCGGAAATGCCAATCATGAATGGCACTTCGATGCCTTTTGTGGAGGCATTGCAGCAAGCAGGACGTGTAGAATTAGCCGCTGAACGGGAATATTTTGAAATCACCGAGCCAATTTCATATAAAGACGAGGTAACTGGCACAGAATTATTGGCTTTGCCTGCGGATCATTTTGAAGTGACGGCTATGATTGATTTTAACTCCAAGGTACTTGGGCCACAGTTTGCGGCTTTGCACGATTTGGCCGATTATGCTTCGGAAATTGCCCCTTGTCGCACCTTTGTTTTTTTACATGAGTTGGAAAAATTGCTCGACTTGGGTCTGGTAAAAGGCGGCGACCTTGACAATGCCATTGTTATCGCAGACCGGCGCATGGATCAAGAGGAACTGGACAATTTGGCCAAAAAAATGGGTAAGCCAAGCATCAAAGTTGAAACAGAAGGCGTGCTAAATACGGTAAAACTCCACTTCCCAAATGAGCCTGCACGACACAAACTGCTGGATGTGATTGGTGACTTGTCTTTGATCGGCAAGCATATAAAAGGCAAAATTGTAGCTACAAAACCTGGTCACACGGCCAATATCGAATTCGCCAAAATCCTCAAAAAGCACTTCATAGAAAAGCGGCGGCTCATTGGAATCCCTAAATATGACCCTGAAAAAGAAGCCGTACTTGATATAAATGCCATCATGCAGATCTTACCGCATCGCTATCCTTTTCTGATGTTGGACAAGGTGATTGAAATCAGTGAAACACATATCGTAGGGGTAAAAAACATCACGATGAATGAGGCGCTTTTTCAGGGCCACTTTCCAAACAATCCAGTATTTCCAGGCGTTTTGCAGATCGAAGCCTTGGCTCAAACTGGTGGCATTTTGGCTTTGCACAGTGTGCCAGACAAGGGCAATTGGGATACCTATTTTCTCAAAATTGACAACACGAGGTTCAAAGCCAAGGTCATGCCCGGAGATACATTGATACTCAAAATGGAACTTCTAGAGCCTATTCGTCGCGGTATCGTACACATGCAAGGCACCGCTTACGTTGGGAGCAAAATCGTTTCAGAAGGAGAACTAACTGCGCAGGTTGTGCGCCGCAACAAGGAAACTCCGGCAGGAGAATGAACACCTTTATCAGCCGCGACCTTTTTTTTGTTAAGCTTTGACAATTAGAGGTGTAGGTGGCAAAACCAGTCTAAAACAATGACTTATACCGACGGCTTCCGCGACGTGCACCCAAACGCCCGCATCGGCAACAATGTCCATATCGGCAATTTTACTACGATAGAAGAGGATGTCTCCATTGGCGATAACTGTTGGATTGCTCCGAATGTGACCATTATGAATGGCGCCCGCCTTGGCGACAATTGTCGAGTGTACCCTGGCGCAGTGCTCAGCGCACCACCACAAACCAAAGGTTTTTTAGATGAATCCGCAACCCTAGAAATTGGCAGCGGTACCATCATTCGGGAATGTTGTACACTTAACCGCGGCAACCTTGCTTTTGAAGGCAAAACTACAGTGGGCGAAAACTGCCTTATCATGGCCTATGTGCACATCGCACACGATTGTCATATTGGGAATAACTGCGTGCTGGCCAATAACGTTACACTCGCCGGACACATTGATATTGGAGCATGGGCTACGCTGGGCGGCATGGTTGCAGTGCATCAATTTGTACGAATTGGGCAGCAGGTTATGGTTGGAGGCGGCTCCCTCGTGCGCAAAGATATTCCTCCGTTTATCACCGCCGCTCGCGAACCGCTCTGCTACGCAGGCATCAATTCTATCGGGTTGCGCCGTCGAGGCTTTACCAAAGTAGAAATGCATCACATTGAGGACATTTATCGAATTCTGTATGTGCGCGGAAACAGTGTGAAAAAAGCGGTGAAAATCATTGAAGCCGAAATTCCGGACAGCGAGCATAAAACTCAAATCCTTGAATTCACACAAATCTCGAAGCGCGGCATCATTAAAGGGTACAGAGCGTGACCATTCAGCTACAAAATTTAGGGAAGCGTTACCGTCTCGAATGGATATTTCGGGGCATGAACAATACCTTTAAAGCCGGCGAACGATGGGCTATTTTGGGCCCTAACGGTTCGGGAAAATCCACGTTGCTTAAAGTCCTTTCCGGGCATCTTACTCCTTCAAAGGGCGATATTTTTTTTGAAAATCAAGGGGTTAAAATCAGGGAGGAGTCGATCTACAAAAAAATCAGCTACGCGGCGCCTTACATAGAGCTTATTGAAGAGTTTACCTTGGAAGAAGTGCTTCGTTTTCATGGTAAGCTAAAGCCATTTCTGCCAGGTTTCAGTCCCGCCAGCATTTATGAATTATTGGCCCTGCCCCGCAGTCGCCAAAAAGAAATCCGCTTTTTTTCTTCTGGTATGAAACAAAGGCTCAAACTGGCGCTCGCGGTCTGTTCCGACACCCCTGTGCTGCTATTAGATGAGCCAGCCACCAACCTCGATGTACAAGGGGTGGAATGGTACAAGAATCTAATTTCGGAATATGCGGCCGAGCGGCTGGTGGTGATTGCTTCTAATGACCCCCACGATGCGGCGTTTTGTGGCTTGCATTTGAATATTTTGGAATATAAATAAAGGTTGATTCCATCTCTGCCGAGGCTTCAGCCAACCAACTATAAAACAAAAACTCACCCAAACACCCTACAAGTCAGCACGGTAATATCATCCGGCCAAGGCTCCCGACCCCGGAAGGCCTCGATGTGGTCGAGCAGTTTAGTGTTGAGTGATTTTGCCCCTTCGTTGGTGTGTTGTCGCAAAAAGTCAAGTAATTTATCTTCCCCAAATTCATCGCCGGCTGAATTGCGCACTTCGGTAAGCCCATCCGTGTAAGAAAAAATCAGTGCCTCCTTGGTAAGGCAAAGGCCACCGATTTCGAGGAAAGGCAGTTCGGGCAGCCAGCCTAGCGAAGTACAGCCGTTTTTGAGCAGCACAGCTTCGCCATTGGAGAGCAATACTGGTGGGGTGTGGCCCGCGTTTACGTAATGGAGCGTGCGTGTATTGGCATCGTATTTAGCGATGAAAAGCGTAATGAACTTATCTCCTTGTGTGACGTTGAAAACGGCTGCATTCAGTTCATTTACAATCTCTTCGAGCGTAGGGCGCCGAGTAATCAGGGCACGAAAATTGGCTTGAAAGTTGGCCATGAGCAGGGCTGCGGCCACGCCTTTGCCTGTGATATCGGCAATACAAAATGCGATTTGGCCATCAGGGAATTCGACCACATCGTAGTAGTCGCCGCCCACCGCAAAGTGCGGTTTGTATATGCTCGAAAATTCGTAGTTTTTACCGGAAGGAAGTCGCCATGGCACAAGGGTGCGCTGGATTTCAGCAGCCACTTCCACCTCACGATTCACGACTTCCTGGCGCATCTGTTCCTTGAAAAGCCGTTTGTTTTCGATGGCAACGGCGATTACGTTTGTAATCGTGGTGACGAACTGCACTTTGTTGTACACATCGTCGTCGTCCTTGAACCCGCCAATAAATGCGTAGGCGATCGCATGATTTTTGTGCAGTACAGGAATTACAAGATCAAACTCTCGAATAAGCGGATGTTCAGACTTTTCCAACCCTTGTGTGCTGCGGTAGCGGTCTAATTCGCTGCTGATATCGCAGTCCAACAGTGCCTCATCAATACCCAAATGTGTTTTGCACTCCCAAATCCCGCTATCACACAGAAACAGGCACATCTTGCGGAGTTCCATCTCCCAGCGCAGGAATGTGTTGTACATGTTGAACAGATCGGCAGCTGCAACGTTGTCGTTGATAGCCTGTGTGATAGCCAACAAACTGTTGATTTGCAACTGTTTGAGGCTAACATCCCGCTCTAGTTTTTCGATGCGTGATAAAGTTCGTTTTATTTCGTGCAATTCGGGCATGAACCGTGTTTTGACAAAAGAATTATACTTCTAATTTCGCCCGAAGGTACACCGACGTAGATTTTCCTCGCATCTTTTCAAATAAAAAGGAAAACTTGGTGAAATTTGCGGCGCGTAAGGGTCGCACCACCTTGATCACATTATCAAATTGATCACATTGTCCACATTATCAAATTGACCACATTATCACATTGTCCACATTACTCAAGATATGGAAGACGTAAATGCAATTATGGCCGAAGCGGAGGCCCACATGAAAAAAGCGCTTGAACACCTTGACCACGAACTCATAAAAGTCAGGACTGGTAAAGCCTCCACTAGCCTTGTAGCCGACCTTATGGTGGATTATTATGGCGCTCCTGTCCCGATCACTCAGGTAGCTAACCTGCAAATCAGCGATTCCCGAACCATCATGATTCAGCCTTGGGAACGCAATATGGTTGGCCCTATTGAGCGTGTGATCATCAATGCCAACCTCGGTATGACTCCGCAGAATGATGGAGAATGCATCCGACTTTCTGTGCCACCATTGACTGAAGAACGCCGCAAGGAGCTGGTTAAGAAAGCAAAGCATGTGGGCGAAGAAAGCAAAGTGGGTGTACGTACTGCCCGCCACAAAGCCCTCGAACACCTCAAAAAAGCGGTAAAAGACGGCCTGCCTGAAGACGTTGGGAAACGCAAAGAAACTGATCTGCAAAACCTCGTGAACAAATATGTGGAACTTACAGAATCAGTAGTTAGTAATAAAGAGAAGGAAATAATGACCGTTTAAATAAACGATAAACTATGAACTATGAACGCTGAACAGGGTGGCTGTGGTTGAGATCACGTCATGGTTCAGCATTCATAGTTCTATAGTTTATTGTTCATCGTTAGAAAATGAACATAGACAAATATTTAGTAGTACCCGGCGCACCCGGCGTACACAAACTTGTGAGCAGCCGTACCAACGGTGTCATCATTGATGACCGCAAAGAAGGCCGCACTCGCTTCGTGCCGGTGCGCCAACAACAGATCACGCCGCTTGCTACGGTGGCTGTTTATACCTTCACCGACGAAGGGGAAGGCACGGTGCCGCTCGTGGAGGTCTTCCAGAAAATGCTGGACTTGCACGAAACTACCCCGCCTGCCGACCCCAAGTCAAGCAGCCCGGAGTTGCGCGCCTACTTTACAGCGGTGCTGCCTGATCATGACCGTGACCGGGTACACATCGGCGACATCCAGAAATGTATCAAATGGTACAATTTCATGCGTGAGCATGGCATCTTTGAAGAAGCCAAGCGCGAAGCAGAGAAAATTGCAGCTGAAACGGCCGAGGCTGAAAAAGCAGAGGCCGCTGTGGCAGAGCCTGTAAAAAAGCCTGTTGCCGAAAAGAAAACTGCTAAAAAAACGGATGCCGCTCCTGAAGAGGCTCCAGCAGAAAAGCCAGCAAAAAAAGCGGTAGCTGTTAAAGAAGCGGTAGCCGCAGAAAAGCCTGCGAAGAAGGCCGCCGCCAAGCCTTAGGAACGTGGCACCAACAACTTGGTAATAATTGGCGCGATCCTTCTGTCGTTTTCGTGAGTTTTGGATAGTAATTGCTACCGTTTCGGCAATGCTATTCAAAACTCACGTTGTTTGTTAGCGTCATGACCTTAGTGCTTAAAATCTGCCTTATGCCTAGTACGCTAGCATTCCGCCCATTCCTTTCCTGGTTTTCATTCACCCCGCTGTTGTGTCGGCTATTCCTGCTGACTTCTTTTCTTTTGGAGGGTTTCACTGCAAGCGCCCAATGCAGCGCACCCATTTCAGTTTTTCCGTATCAGGAAGATTTTGAAAACTCGGAAGGCGGCTGGATTTCGGGCGGGATCGCTAATGACTGGGCCTGGGGCACGCCGAACAAGCCTACCATAAATACTGCTGGCTCGGGTAGTCGGTGCTGGATTACGGGTGGCCTAACGGGCTCGTTTTACAGCCTTGGACAGCGGTCGTTTGTGGAAAGTCCCTGTTTTGATTTTACCCTGCTTCCGCATCCCTATATCCAGTTCAAAATCTGGTGGGAATCTGAACGTCAATACGATGGCGCGAACTTCCAATATTCGCTCAATAATGGGGCTAATTGGATCAATGTTGGTGCTGCCAATGCGTCGACAGATTGCCTAAATGAGTACTGGTACAACACTGGCTCGATTACTAACCTGGCCAACCTCGCGAATCCACGCCAGGGATGGTCGGGAAATATCAAGCCGACGATGGGCAATTGCCAGGGTGGCGATGGCAGCAATGGCTGGGTGATTGCAAAGCATTGCATGCCTGATCTTGCTGGAAAGCCGAACGTGCGGTTTCGCTTTACCTTCGGTACCGGAACCACCTGCAATGACTACGACGGCGTGGCTTTTGATGATGTTATTATTGAAAACGCACCGAGCATCGCGACCAATTTCAGTAACGTTTGTACTGAAAATAACTCCCTTGTTTTTACGGATCTTTCTACCAATTGCCCAGATTCCTGGAATTGGAACTTTGGCGATCCCGCTTCCGGGACTTCTAATGGAAGTACCCTGCAAAATCCTTCGCATACCTTCAGTGGCCCAGGCTTATACACGGTTTCGTTGCAGGCTTCCAGTAGTTGCAGCGGAGCAAGCAGGGTAAGCTTTCCGATTGAAATTTTAGGCTTGAATACCAGTATTGTTCTGCCATCCTGCGTCGGTGGTAAGGATGGCACAGCCACCGCAGCACTTCAAACCGGGGCAGGTAGCCCAAACTTCGAATGGAGTACTGTGCCGCCACAATTTGGGCCGACGGCTACTCATTTGAGCGCGGGGATGTATTCCGTATCGGCCAGTGGAGCAGGTATTTGTCCAGTCTCATCCAGCGTAACCCTCTCAGATCCAGATCCTTCCCAGGTGCAGCAATTCAACACCCTTGTGGCGATTTCTGATACTACCATCGCCTTGGGGAATGTAGTTTCCCTGGCCGGCATAATCGGTGATCCAGGGCGCGTGATTGCTTATCAATGGACGCCCGCAATCTATCTGGACTGTGATACTTGCCTGAATACCCTTGCTTCGCCGTTACAGACTACTACCTACACTTTATTCGCCACGGATACCAACGGTTGCGTGATTTCTGACGCGCTGATCCTGAGAGTTTTATTGGGAACGGTTTATATTCCCAATGTGTTCAGGCCTTTTTCTGATGATCTAAACAGCCATTTCACGGCCTTTGCGGCTAAAGATGTGGAACAGGTGGAGTTGCTACAAATCTATGATCGATGGGGCAGCCTGGTTTTTGAAAATCAGGGATTTCAGGTGTCCGACGGGGCACAGGGTTGGGATGGTATGATCCGCGGGGAAGCCGCAGGTGTTGGGGTGTATTTGTATGTAATCAAGCTGCGGTTTCTCAATGGGAAATCGGAATTTTATAAGGGCGATGTGACGGTGATTCGGTGATTTTCTGGCTTGGGTTGGGGGGATTTGCCATCATAGTATGGCGCGGATTATTTCAAGCATACAAAAAAACCTTGCTGAACATCTGGCTGAAAGATTGCATTATCTTTGCAAGCAAATACATCGACAATGGAAGGCACATTGCAAACGCCGTTTAACCCGGCACAGGTGGAAATTCTCAAAATCTTCTCACAAGGGCTGACCGACGAGCAGACGGAAGATTTGCGTAAACTCCTCATTGCTTTCAGATTCAAGCTATTGGATGAGCATGTAGAGCAGGTGGCAACGCAAAAAGGCTTATCGTTGGAGGAAATCAACAAAGCTTCTCAAGGACATTTGAGAACGGCCATTCCAAGCAACTAAAAAGGTTGGTTTTTCCAGTTTAATTGAAGGTCACCAAATCTGTTTGGCTCAATTTTCCAAGTTTACTGATAATGTCAACTTTCGTATTGGGGCTTGCCGAAGTGGGGGAATTAAAAGGACAAATGCTCAATTTAGCACAAGTGTTAAATAGAATTCTCTCGATTACTCGGGACTTAATTTAGCACTTCTACCCACATTTTGGCAAGCCCCTCTCAGCTGCTGCCTTATTTTTGACTTTCAAGTTTCAATTTCTTGGATGATTTAAACCAAAATACTCCAAGTATAATTGTTGCTATTGCTAAAATAACTGCAACTGGTTTAGTGTCTGTCCAAAGCCAATGTATTCCTACGTTGTCAAAGGTGAATGCAAGGCAGAAAAATCCACACATTAGTGTAGAACTCATAAATAAATTTCTTTTTTTCATTGTACTAATTTTTAGTTTGACAATCAATTGTCGCTGCAAAAGTATATCGCACTAAAATTAAACTAAAGCAATTCGGGGTTGAAAAAAGGTTGATTGCAGGGTTGAAAAAAAGGTTTATTTGACTGTATCTATTTCGTTTTCAAAGTTTTTTGTTTGTCTGCGACGCTTAATTCCAAGTATTTTATAAATTTGGTTGATATGTGTTTTAAGTGTGCTCAATTCAATATTAAGCTCTGCAGTTATTTCTTTATTTGATTTTCCTTTCAATATTAAGTCAAAAACTACTTTCTGTCGGAAGCTCAACTCAAGTAATTTGCTTTCTATTTTGGCAGATTTTTCTGTGTTCTTATTTTGAAGGTTATTGATCAGTAATTGTGTTTTTCGTTTTTCAATTCTAAGCCAAATAATTGCAATTAAAGCTGTCGTTAGCGCCAATACTATGGCAACAGACGGATAACTACTCCAAAATAGGGTTATTTTTTCACTGTCAAACCTGAATAAAACCAAAGAAAAAAAAAGAAAAATTGCCACCACCTCAATTATCTTTTGTTTTCGGTAAATCAGGTCTGTTATTTTTGTAAAAATAGCCATTGATTGATATTTGCAAAATTTGAGTTCATGTATTAGTATGTCCAAGGGTTGTAGCTTACCTGGAGGGAGCAATTCGATCATTTCCCGCCGGGGTTGGTATTTTCAAAGAGCACAATGATGCTGGTACACCATTCGCGGCAAGCGTCCCTCAACCCTCCACCAACTCCCGCGCAGTAGCAATCGCACTCTCACTAGGCGGATTCCCACTCAACATCACCGCAATAGACCGAATCCTTTCATCAGGTGCAAGCATTCTTACATTGGTGACCGTGCGCTGGCCCTCCACTTTTTTGTACACGAAGTAGTGCGCATCCGCCCGAGCGGCGATTTGCGGGGTGTGGGTGATACTGATGACCTGGTGTCGCGTACTCAGTTCTTTAAGAATAACCCCCATTTTGAGCGATACATCGCCACTGATGCCTGAATCAATTTCATCAAAAATCAGCGTGGGCAACGGAATGGCGTCGGCCACGAGGCTTTTGGTACAGAGCGTGAGCCGCGATAGTTCTCCGCCTGAAGCCACATCCTTGATGGGTAAGTAGCGGGCGCCTATGTTGGTGGCGAAGAGAAATTGTACGTCGTCCAAACCTGTGGCACTGAGTTGAAGCAGGTCGGCGATTTCCACCTTTAGCCGGGCATGGGGCATGGACAACTGGGTGAGCATTGCCTGCACCCGTTCTTCAAATTTGAGCGGCACGGCACGGCGGCGTTTGCTGAGGGTTTCTGCAGTGGTTCGGAGGGCTTTTTCCTGCGTGGCAATGGTTTTGTCCAATCGGGCAATTTCACTGTCGAGATTGGTGAAGCCGGACGTTTGTTGCTGGAGATCCGCCTGGATTTGAAGGAGATCCGTTGTGCTGGACACGCCGTGTTTTTTCTGGAGTTTGTAGATCACGTTGAGCCGCTCCTGGGCTTCAGCGATGCGCTGTGGATCATGTTCCGTGCCTTCGGCCATGCGTTCGAAATCTTTGGCCAGGTCTTGTAAATCAATAATTGCAGCTTCCATACGCGCACTGAGCCCAGAAAGTTGTGGCGAAAGTTTCCGAGTAGGCGCGATGCTGCGGGCCAATTCCTGAAGTTGGCCCACGAGATTCATTTCGCTTTCTGAAAGGTGGCTATACGCTGCTCCATAACTGCGCTTGATGTCTTCAGCATTGCTGAGTTGAGCAAGTTCGCCTTCGAGAGTTTCTTGTTCGCCTTCGACCAGATCGGCAGATTGGAGTTCGTCGAGCTGGAAACGCAGGAATTCCATCTCTTTTGCGCCGCTTTGACTGCGTTCGATGAGCTCGGCGAGGCGCTTTTTATCCCCGGCGTATTGCCTGTATCCTTGTTGATATTCTTTGAGCATCGGACCGTTGTCGGCCAAGGCGTCAATCATGCGCAGCTGGAAGTTGACGTTGTGAATGTCGAGGGTATCAAATTGCTGGTGGAGATCAATTAGGTTTTCAGTGAGGCGTTGGAGCACTTGGTTGTTGGCAGGTGTGTCGTTCACGAATGCCCGACTTTTGCCTGTGGGAGAGAGCTCGCGTCGGATGACTACTTCGTGATCATAATCAAGTTCATGCGTATCAAAAAACTCGCGCAAATCATACTCGGACACATCAAAATAAGCTTCGACCACGCATTTTTCTGCATCATTGTAGAATACTTTGGTGTCGGCGCGTTCGCCCATGATTAGGCCGAGGGCGCCAAGCAGGATGGATTTTCCCGCGCCGGTTTCGCCGGTAATGATGGTGAGTCGCTCAGAAAAGTTGATTTCGAGTTCGTCTATGAGCGCATAGTTTCGGATGTGTAAGCGTTTCAGCATGGGCTATTGGACAGGGGACATTTTGATACCGGGGGCGAAAATAGTGCAGCTGGACAATTTAATTGCCCTTGATTTAAAATATTTTGTTTTAAATTGTTGATTTTGGCTAGAGGAGTAGCTTAGGAGCGTAATTTTTTTGACAGGATTTACAGGATAAACAGGATTTACAGGATTAGATCGGGGTTTAGAAAGGGTGCACATTTTTCATGTTTACTCAAGTTATTGACTGGTTTTTCCGCCAATAACATAGCACTTGGTTCCAAGGCAAGAAAATGTGTACCCTTTCTAAAGCGGGGTATAAATCCTGTCAAAAAAAATTACCGTGGCTGCACCACCAAATTCCCTTTTATACTCCCCAATGCTGTTGCTAATCGGTATTGGTACACGCCTGCGGGCAAATCGGGCAACTTGAAGTCCAAAATTTGTCCACCGGGCAAAATATCACCTTGGAACAATCGACCCACATTTCGCCCGTCTGCGGCGTACAGCTCAAATTGGGCACTCGTGGCCTGGAACACTTGAATATCGAGAAAAACCCGATCCTGTGTCGGATTTGGATACACCCGCGCCGACACGACGCCTTCCAGATTTACAGTATTGCTAATACAGGCCTCTGCAAATATCAACTCAGACGTGCCAGCGCATCCTGCTGTGTTAACCATGCTTACCGTATAATTCCCCGCGATTTCAGCCGACCAAAACTGCCCCGTCGCCGCAGGTAGTTCGACTCCATTGAGGAACCATTGGTAGTTGCTCCCCACAGGCGCTGCCAAATCACAAAGGTTTGTAAGCTG
>Ga0105048_10011231_pt1 | contig 14140 bp, 11 predicted proteins | sample MAT05_FD_78382 | JGI IMG/M metagenome (GOLD analysis project Ga0105048, IMG submission 78382) | Freshwater microbial communities from Lake Fryxell liftoff mats and glacier meltwater in Antarctica - MAT-05 | ecosystem: Environmental > Aquatic > Freshwater > Ice > Liftoff microbial mat | place...
GAAACGGCGCTAACCTATGTGCAACAGAGTCTGAGCATTGTCCAGCAAGTCGGCAATAAACAAGGCGAAGGAAGCACCCTCGACAACATTAGCCAGATTTATCAAGCCAGAGGAGACTACGAAACGGCCCTAACCTATCTGCAACAGAGCCTGAGCATCTACCAACAAATCGGTGATAAACAGGGTGAAGGAGTCACCCTCAACAACATTAGCCAGATTTATGATGCCAGAGGAGACTACGAAACGGCCCTGACGTATCTGCAAGATAGCCTGAGCATTTGCCAGCAAATCGGCGATAAACAAGGCGAGGCTACAAGCCTACATAATATTGGAAGAATCTATTTTGAGCAAAGCCAAGATGTTGAGAATGCGCTTCCACTACTCTGGCGGGCCTACTCAATTTTCAAACAGCTTGGCTCCCCAAATACTGATGTCACAGCCGAATACCTCAACACTATTCGTGAGCAGATTGGCGAAGAGCGTTACAACCAGATTATTCAATCACTACCCCAAACGCCAGAGTTATAGGGGCGTAATTCATTGACCTGCGGTCTGGCGGATTACAAACCCACCGTACATTCACCGCTAATCCCCCGAATCGGCACACTCAACATTTTTTGACATCACTGGCGCGAATTGGCGTGTATGTTTGTTTGATAGACAGTCTCAACTACGAACAGATAACTCATATATGCGTCAGTTTCTTAAATACGTTCTCGCCACCCTCGTCGGATTATTTATCTTTGGCTTTGTTGGCTTCATGCTGCTGGTTGGAGTCAGCGCGGCTCTATCGTCGGGCGACAAAACGGTGGTAAAATCTAATTCGGTGTTACGACTCAACCTGGATAACCCCATCCGCGAACAAAGTGTCGATAACCCGTTCAAAATGTTTGAACCGTTCAATTCCGATGGCGATGTGCTGGGCCTGATCGAGATTCGGCAGGCATTGGAAAAAGCCAAAGACGATGATAACATCAAGGGAATTTACCTTGAATCGCAATATCCACAGGCAGGTTGGGCAACTATTGAGGAAGTGCGAAACGCCCTACTCGACTTCAAAAAGTCGAAAAAGTTTGTGTACTCCTACAATGAGGTGATGACCGAAAAGGGCTATTACCTGGCTTCGGTGGCAGATAAAGTTTACATGAACCCGGCTGGTGATCTCGAATGGAACGGCCTCGATGCAGAATTGACCTTTTTCAAAGGCACACTCGACAAGCTGGGTATCAAGCCTGAAATATTTAAAGTAGGCGATTTCAAGAGTGCCGTGGAGCCATTCATCCGCGAAAACATGAGCGATCCCAACCGCTTGCAGGTGAAGTCGTTCCTATCGTCGATCAACAACCACATGGTAGCCGAAATCGCGAAAAGCCGGGGTGTTCGCACCGACTCGCTGCAACGCTACGCCGACAACCTGACGATTCAAACGCCAGCCGATGCCCTGAAACACAAACTGATCTCTAATGTAGGGTATCAGGATGAATTCGAAAGCCTGATTAAGAAAGAACTGGGCGTGGCCGACAAGAAGAAAGTCGAGTACGTTTCGCTGGGTAAATACAGCGATGCCGAATCGACAGACGATGGCGAAGGCAACAGCAGTAAAAACCGCATTGCCGTGATTATTGCCTCGGGCGACATCAACTCCGGGAAAAGCGGTGACAACAACATCGGTTCCGAAACAGTAGCCGAAGAAATCCGCAAAGCCCGTTTAGACGACAAAGTGAAAGCGATTGTTCTCCGCGTTAATTCGGGTGGGGGTAGTGCGCTAGCTTCGGACGTAATGCAACGCGAAGTTGATATGGCCCGCAAGGTGAAACCCGTTATTGGGTCCATGTCCGACTATGCCGCTTCGGGTGGGTATTATATGCTGATGGGTTGTACCAAAATCATGGCTCAACCTAACACCATTACCGGTTCAATCGGGGTGTTTTCGTTGCTGTTTAACACCGAGAGTTTCTTTAAAGACAAACTCGGCGTAACCTACGACCGCGTGTTGACCAACGCCAACGCCGATTTTCCATCGGTAACGCACGAGATGTCGCCGTTCCAGAAACAAACGCTGCAACGGAGTACCGAGCGCATTTACCGGGTATTCACGGGTAAGGTAGCGGCTGGTCGCAAACTCCCCATCGAGAGTGTTCTGGCGATTGCGTCTGGGCGGGTCTGGACGGGTTCACAAGCCAAAGCCAATGGATTGGTCGACGAATTGGGCGGGCTTGACGATGCCATTAAACTGGCTGCCAAAACCGCCAAGCTAGACAACGATGATTATAAAGTGAAGTATCCCCGGAAAAAGGATTTCGTGGAGAAATTGCTGAGTTCGATGAGCGACAGCGAAGATTCCAAAATACAGACCCAGTTGGGCTACTTGGCTCCCTATGTAAAATACCTTCAGAAACTCAAAACGATGGAAGGCGTTCAGGCGCGGCTACCATTTGAAATGGAGATCCGATAGTGAATTGTTTGATTTTCGACGGAAAAGGGTCGGCGGTTTCGTCGGCCCTTTTTTTGTCGAGTGTTTTGTACGACTCGCAATTTGAATTATTTCAAAGACAATCACCACTGAATCAGACAAGCCTCTGGTCAATTGGGTTCAGGCAGTTTTTCCGACGCATACCGTTTGAAGACCCGGCCAATACGCAACGTTCGGTCGGCAATCAGCACATTGTCGGGGCCGGAACGCCGGGCCGAGTTAACATTTACAATGTGCGATTTACTAATGCGAACAAACTGGTGTTTTTGTAAACGGGCTTCTGTTTCCTTGAGCGTCATCCGTACCACATGCGTTTTGTGGGCAGTCACCACCTTAATGTAGTTTTCCAGCCCCTCCACAAAGACAATATCAGCCATAGGAATCGTTTGCAGAGTGCCATTGCTCAGGTAGGTCAGGTAGTCAGGCTGAACAATTTCAGCTTCGGCATGGCGTATGGGCTTGGGCACCTCAGGGGAGGGGTAGGCCCGTTTGGCGGTCAGATACCGATAGGCGACGTACACGGCCAGGCCTGTTACAACGTCGGAATAATACCGCATAATGAAGGATGTGGTGTTGGCAACGTTAAACCAGTTCCGTAAAACGAGATGCAGGTTTACCGTGCCTACCGCCAGAAATAGCAGCAGCCACCCGACATAAGCCGACCGATTGCCCCCCAGAAATAGCCGCTCAAACAGGAAACGGTTGTGAAATACAATCCAGCCATAAAGCAACACCAAAAACAGATAGGGTGTCCAGTCGGCAAGGCGCAGTGACTTGCCAAAATAATGCGGATCAAGAATGTTGTGCGCCAGCAACATAGCCGTCAGACCCAGCAAGTTGCGACCGATAAATGAACGCGAAGGCCATCTCATAATCCAAAATTAGAGAGAAGAAAGCGAAGCATCAAGGGCCTTGTGACAAACGCCGTTGGTCAACCAGCAATGCACCCGGTCACCAAACACTTGATTGGTTGGGCAAGTACCTGCCATTTTTGGTCCGTCTGCTGACAAAACACTCCAGCGGCTCATTCTCCGGCCATGCAAACGATTCACGAGGTAAACATCTTCTCCCACGTACTTTTCGGCTCGGCCGCTTTGTTAGTCGGGCTTATCACGATTCTGACCAATCGAAACACCCAACGCCACCGGCGTTATGGACACTGGTTTCTGCGGCTGTTGTCGGTTGTTGTGGCCACGGCCCTGATTGGGGTTGTGCTGTTCAGGCCGAATCCGGTGCTGATTTTGTTGACAATGCTTAGTAGCTACCTCGGCTACTCCGGTTACCAGACAATCCGCAACCGCGACCGCCGGGCCAACCGACGCGACATTTACCTGGCCCTCGCCATGACACTTGCGAGTATCGGCTACGGGTACGCAGCCACCCAGTCTGCAACGAATTGGTCTCCTGTTGTGATTTATGCGACTCTATCGGCCCTGCTGCTAGTCACAGCATACGACTTCATGAAGCAGGTCTGGCTATTTGAGCGACTCCGAAATGGGTGGCTTTACGAGCATATCTACAAGATGCTGGCGGCCTACAGTGCCATTTTATCGGCCTTCACAGGTACCGTACTACCGCAGTATTTCCCTTACAGTCAGGTAGGCCCAAGCATCGGTTGTCTGGTTCTATTCGCTTACTTTGTGATCCGTCGCAGCCGAAAGCCGGGATGGTCTCCGCCACTGGTTTTGTTACCGTTAGCTATACTGATGATTTCCCCGAACTCAGCCGTAGCCCAATCCCACATCGGTGATCGGGCCGTTCCATTCACCCTGACCGATCAGTATGGCAAGACAACCAAATTGGCAGTACCCCCACCCACCGTTACCATCCTGACGTTTGCCGACCGGGCGGGTGCTCCCCTCTTGCGGGAATGGCTCACCAGCCTACCCACCGACGGGTCGGCGCAGGTCCTTTCTGTTGCCTGTACAGGTTGGGTGCCATTTTTTGTTAAGGAATTGGTCACCAAAGAGTTTCGCAAGAGCAAACCCATACTGATTGACTGGAATAACAAAGTGGCCAACCAGTATGGCCTGGATGATACAGGCTGTTTGCTAGTGAAGATCAACGAGAAGGGAATCGTTACGGCTCTTGGCAAGGGCAAGCTTACGCCAGTTCAGTTGAATCAGTTCACCAAACAGGTGCCCAAGCAGTAGGCAAGTACGACAAAAGTCCAGATTTCGGGCTTTGTCCTGTTAAAATCTGTTTAGTTTTGTGTGAGGCAACCTAACGTTATGCTGCTCATGCAGACCCTCCCCCTTCGTTTCGACCTGTTCGCGCTGATTATCCTGCTGGGCATTGCGCAGGGCGTTTTTCTGGGCGTATCGTTTTTGTCGGGTGTGCGGGGGCGCAACGTGGCCAATCGGTGTTTGGGTGGGTTGATGCTGGCTCTGTCGGCAGTTTTGAGCGAGATGTGGCTCGAATATACCAACTACATGTTTCAGACACTGGTGATCATCGACTTTGCCGAACCGTTCAACTTTTTGCTGGGGCCGCTGTTTTTCTTTTTCGTATTCAGCCGGATTCGTGGTTCTCTGCCTCGTTTCTGGGGGTGGCATCTGGTGCCTGTTGCGGTCTGGCTCACTAACGCCTTCACCTGGATGTATCAGCCCATCACCTATAAATACAACTCCTACCTTAGTGCCTGGCATCCCGAATTGCCTTTCATTTCAACCGTTCATTATGTAGCCGACGATTTCACAGGCTTGCGCACCTACGTGAGTGAAATGACCCTGTTGTGTTGCCTGTTTTACCTGATTTGGTCAGTTTTTATTATTCACGGGGCCTATCGACAGCAGGGGCTTTCGTTTTGGAGCCGTGCCGGAGGCCGACGGCTGTCGATGCTCCGTAGTTTAAGTTTGTTGAATGCCCTGTTTCCGGTGTTGATTGGCCTCGTGAAAGCTCAGTTCTACGAAGATCTCGGTGACCATATTCTGGCCAGCTACATTACCCTGACCATCTATGCCACGAGTTTTCTGGTGCTGCGCGACTCTGATTTTTTCCGCGCTGAACCCTCACCAAAAGCTCGCGCCGAGCCAACCGCTGCACTTATTGAGACAAAGAAAAAATACGAAAAATCGGCCCTTTCGCCGGAGGTGGAAAAAGCGATTCTTACCAAACTCAACCACCTCACCACCACCGAAAAGCTATACCTCAACAGCGATTTGTCATTACCCAAACTGGCCGATCATCTGGGTACATCACCCCATTATGTGTCGCAGGTATTGAATGACCGCCTGGGCCAAACCTTTTTCGACTGGCTGGCTACCCACCGCATCGCCGAAGCACAACAACTACTGAACGACCCGGCCACGGCTCACCTGAAAATAGAGGAGATCGCCGAGCGCGTGGGCTACAATGCACCCTCGGCGTTCCACACGGCGTTCAAGCGCATCACGGGCCAAACTCCGGCTTCGTTCAGGAGCAAGGGTAGTGTGTGATTGCTATGGAGTGGGTTCGTTCCGGTCGGCACGAACTTCGTGGCTATCGGCAAACAGGGATATATAGGCTGTAAACGCCACTTTTGGGGCATCGCAAACAAATTCATCCTATGCATCCTTCCCAACAATCCGTTGCACCAAAGCTTCACTCTAACTCGCTACCCCTCCGCCGTTACGACCTCGACTGGCTCCGGGTTATTGCCATTCTGACGCTGCTATTCTATCATACCGGAATGATTTACGTGTCGTGGGGATGGCACATCAAGAGCGCTGAACACAGTCAACCAATGGAGGAGGTGATGCGCTGGCTACACCGCTGGCGGATGCCGTTGCTGTTCTTTATTTCGGGCGCAGGCACATTTTTCGCCTTGCAACGACGATCATACGGAGCCTATGCCGGTGAGCGCTTTCGACGTCTATTCATCCCTTTGGTCTTCGGCATGTTCGTGATTGTACCACCCCAAATCTATATCGAATGGTTATTTCGAGGCCGGTTTTCCGGCAGCTACGCCGATTTTTACCCCAATGTATTCGGCTTCCAACCGTATAAAGACGGCGGTACGGGAGGGGCTTTCAGCTGGCATCACCTGTGGTTTATCTGCTACCTGTTTTTTTATTCCCTATTGAGCATTCCTGTTTTTCGGTGGTTAAAGAGCAACTCTGGTAACCGGTTCACCGACTGGGTCGGTCGGGTTATAGCGCGCCCAGGTGGTGTAATGTTGCTGGGGAGTGTAGTTATTTTTGTCAGTCAGATTACACTGAAACCCTACTTCCCCGAAGAAACCCACGCATTGATCAATGATTGGGCTTATTTCACCAAAAACCTCCTGTTATTCTGGTTTGGTTATCTATTGCTCAGTCGTCCATCGTTTGGGCAACTGCTTGCGGCTCAGCGACGCATTTTTTTAGTAGGGACAGTACTCTGCACCGTCTTACTGTATTCGATTCGCGCGGTTTATGATACCGAAGGCCCCGATGTGCTAGCCTGGGAAATTACTTACCTAATCGCGACAGACTGCCTTACCTGGTTTTCGGTGCTCATGACGGTAGCGTACGGCTATCAATACCTCAACGTAAATCGCCTTATTCTCCCCCATCTGACTGAAGCCGTCTACCCGTTCTATATTCTTCACCAGACGGTCATCGTACTGATTGGCTATTGGGTGCTGAAGCAAACATCGCTGGGAGTTTACGATGGATTCCTGTTTGTCAGTTTATCAACCCTGCTGGTTTGCGGGAGTCTGTACTGGTTCCTGATTCGGCCATTTAGGCTAACAAGGATATTATTTGGTGTAAAAGCAAGAAAATAGCCGTTTTGAACAGAGATAGGGGTATTAAGGAAAGATCATTTGCCGCTTTTCGCTATTTTCGGGCAAACACTAACACTTCTCATGTTTCGATTTCTTCTCTTACTGTGCGCTATGACCACAGCTGATCTGGTTGTTGCCCAGACTGGACCGTCGGTTTCCAGGATTACTAAACGCCCGCTCAATGCCAGCGACTACGACCGTTGGCAGAGCGTCCGGCTCGAAAAACTGTCGGACAATGGCCAATGGATTTCGTATCAGATCGACCTTCAGGAAGGCGACGGTGTGCTGAATGTGGCTGAACGTGGTGCGGCCAAGCCCAAATACAGTTTCGCCAGGGGTTATGATGCTCGTTTCTCCGCCGACAGCCGGTTTCTGGTAGCCAAACTGAAAACTCCGCTGGCGGACACCCGCAAGGCAAAATTAAAAAAGAAAAAACCGGATGAAATGCCCAAAGACAGTTTGGTGATGGTTGATCTGACTTCGGGAAAGATCACTAAGTTTCCAAATGTCAAATCCTACATGATAGGCAAAGAAGGTGCTTCGTGGGTAGCTTTTTTGCAGGAACATAAAGAGGAAAAAGCAACGGCACGATCGGCAGCCGCTAGGGACTCGGTTAGCAAACCTGCCGCAACACCAGCAACATCGGGAACAGGAATAGCCAGCCGAAGAGCTGTTCCCAAAAAGCCGAAAGGTGATGATCTGGTGTTGTTGAACATGGCCGACGGATGGCGGCAAATAGCGCGGTATGTGTCGACTATGGCTATGTCGGAGAATGGGAAAATGGTAGCTTATGTCCGCGAGTCGGTTCTGGATACCCTGAAAGCTGGCGATGTACTCCTACCCGGTGTCTTCACGTTCCGCACCGATACGAAACAAACCGACGTAATCGACACAACGGGGCGGCACAAGGTGTACAAAGGACTGGCGACCAATAAAACAGGCAGTCAGTTAGCCTGGATGGCCTCAGCCGATTCGGCGGGTGCCGACCAGAAATCGTTTCGCTTATTCTACAAAAACCTGGCTGGCGCACCGCCAACTCCACCCACCAGCAAACGGAGCAAGTCGAAACGGCCCGTAGTAGCTATGGCAACTGGCGGACGAATATTGGTAGCCGATACCACATCAGCCTCATTACCCAAAGGTTGGTCGGTCAACGAATTTGCCCCGGTGCGGTTCTCTGAAGACGGAAAACGCTTGTATTTCGCGACTTCGCCCGTACCACCGCTCATCAAAAAAGATACCCTGACGCCCGACGATGAAAAGGTAAAAATGGACGTCTGGACCTGGACCGATTCGCGGTTGCAACCTATGCAACAAAAACGCCTGAAAGAGGAAAAGGAGCGCGGGTATACCACGGTATATGATCTGGCAACAGGAACCGTGACTCCCCTGGCCTCGCGCGAAGTTCCAACCGTACCCATCGACTACAAAACAAACGCTCGCTACTGGCTCGGTATCAGCGATATGCCCTATCAGGTAGCCAGTTCGTGGGACCCCGGCCATACCGATTTGTATTTGATCGACAGCCAGAGCGGCAAAAAAACCAAAATTGCCAATGATATTATGGCCTCCGAAACGCGGCTATCGCCCGGTGCCAAGTATGCCTACTGGTTCGATGAACGCGACACGCTCTGGCGAGCCTGGTCAGTTACCGAAAACAAACGAATTGATCTCACGCGGGGCCTGCCCGACAAATTTTTCGACGAAGAACACGACACGCCGAGCCTGCCCGGTAGCTATGGGGCCGCTGGCTGGACAACCGACGACCGCTATTTCTGGGTTTATGACCGCTACGACATCTGGCAACTCGACCCAACGGGCCGCGAAAAACCACGCAACCTGACGAATGCCTGGGGCCGCACCAACAAAGTGCGTCTTCGCCGGGTCGACCTGGACCGTAACGACGGACCGCCCAACGAAAGAGACATCGACCCCAACACCGATCTGTATTTGACCGGGTTCTGGGAAAGCGACAAGCACACGGGTATTTTGCGGCAACGGCAGGAGTTAGCTTCGTTAGGTCAGGCAGGCAGTGGCCCAAAAACGTTGGCTCCAACCAGCAGTCTCCAGATTCTAATGAACAGCCCACACCGGTATTTTGGCATGAGCAAAGCCAAAAACTCGCCAACCATGACCTTCTATCGGGGCAACTTCCAGCAACCCATCAACCTGTTCCAAACCGACACCACCTTTGCCGATCAGCAGCAACTTACCCACGTGAACCCGCAACAGGACAGCCTCCGCTGGGGGTCGGTGGAGCTGGTGAAGTGGATGGGTACCAATGGCGTTCCGCTCGAAGGTCTCCTCTACAAACCCGAGGGATTTGAGCCCACTAAGAAATACCCAATGCTGACGTATTTCTACGAGCGGAGTGCCGAAACGCTGCCCGATTACAAGGCTCCGGCTCCTAGTCGCTCTACCATCAATATTCCGTACTGTGTCTCGAACGGCTACATGGTGTTTGTGCCCGACATTGTGTACACGACCGGTAACCCCGGCCAAAATGCCTACGATTGTATTGTACCGGGTGTCTTGAGTCTGCTCAACAAGGGCTTTGTGGATCGTGACCGACTGGGAATTCAGGGACAAAGCTGGGGTGGTTATCAAACGGCTTATGTCATTACCAAAACCAACCTGTTCAGAGCAGCAATGGCCGGCGCTATTGTTGCCAATATGACTTCAGCCTACGGTGGTATTCGCTGGGGAACGGGCCTCGTACGCCAGTTTCAGTACGAAAAAACCCAAAGCCGTATTGGTGGTACACTCTGGGAAAAGCCCATGAACTACATCGAAAACTCACCCCTGTTCTATGCCGACCGGGTGCAAACGCCCCTCATGCTGATGCACAACGACGCCGACGGCTCAGTTCCCTGGTATCAGGGCATCGAAATGTTTACGGCCCTCCGCCGACTACAAAAGCCGGTCTGGATGGTGGTGTATAACGGCGAAGACCACAACCTGGTTCAGCGGCACAACGCCAAAGACTTGGGAATCAGGATGTATCAATTCTTCGACCACTACCTGAAAGATGCGCCCATGCCCCTGTGGATGAAAGAAGGCCGCTCGGCAGTAGAGAAAGACCGGGGAGAAATGAAATACTAAGAACTGTAGAGACGCAATATTTTGCGTCTCCCTCGCGTCAGCAAAAAACCATCCGGTGAGGGAGACGCAAAATATTGCGTCTCTACATTTTTCACTGTTTACTGCCCTTGCACTGCCACCACTTCGCCTTTGAACGACAGCGTGACGCTACCACCTTCGGCGTTGGAATCAACCGAGATCGTTTTGTTGAACGCCCCCACGGCTGCCGCGTTGTATACGCCTTTGATTTCGCCGGTTTGGCCGGGCAGAATGGCCGCCTGCGTGAAGGTCACATTGGTGCAGCCACACGAGCCACGGGCACCCGTAACGATGAGTGGCTCCTGACCTTTGTTGGTAAAAGCATACGTAATTGTTACGGGCTTATTTTGAGGAATCTTGCCCAAATCCTGCGTTGTGGCTTTCCAGTTGAAAGCAGCCATCATGCCGGTACCGGCCAGAACAAGTGTAGCAGCCGCCATCAGGAGTGCCACCGAAAATAGAATAGTACGTTTCATGCGTGTTTGTTTGTGTTTTGAAAAAGGTGAAACATCGAACATTGTTCTGAGTTAAAAACTGCGAGCGTTGCTCTGAATCAGAAGATCTTCGATGCAAACGTACTGCCCGATTCAGCACGGCCTTGTTAATGACTTGTTACCATTTGTTAATGAGATGTTAATGGGAATTTATTGAGTGATTGAGCGATTGCGTGATTGAGGGTCCGCCGTTGCGGTGAAATCCGCGTAATTTGACTCTGTGGTAATCGCTCAATCACTCACCGAAACGTCGGACCGTCACCAAATCACTCAATAATGAGTCGTCGCCTGATTCGCATTCTTGTCATCCTGTCCGTGTTGTCGATGATCGGCATTTTGGCTGTGCAGGCCGTATGGGTACGAAAAGCGTACGCGCTACGCGACCGGCAGTTTCGGCAGTCGGCGTTTATTGCCTTGCAGGAAGTAGCCGACGAGGTGGCACGCATGAACCGAATAACCCAAACCAAATACGACGTTACGCAGCTCTCCGCCGATTATTTCATTGTCAACACCGAAGCCCCCATTGACCCCGTCACGCTGGAACACCTCATTCAGGTGTCGATGCGGAAGCACCACCTGATTACCGATTTCGAGTACGGCATTTACAATTGCGAGAGCGACCGGATGGTGTACGGAGCCTATATTGGTACTTCTGCGGCCCGAATGCCGGTTCGGTCAACCTTGCCTAAGTTTGATCGGTTTACGTATTACTTCGGGATTCGCTTTCCACAGCAGGCCATTTTTGCCGTGGGTCAGTTAGAGGGCTGGCTTTGGTCGACCGGGGCAGTGGTGTTGCTGGTGCTGGTATTTGGCTACACGCTCAGCATTGTTTTGCAGCAACGCCGACTGACCGAAGTACAACAGGATTTTATCAATAACATTACCCACGAGTTGCAAACGCCCGTTTCGACCATCCGCATTGCCGCCGATGTGTTGGCTCAGGACAGCATTCGGCAACAACCAGACCGTTGGCGACAATACACCCGCATCTTGAACGAAGAAAGTCAGCGGCTACAAAGGCAAATCAACAATGTGCTACAACTGTCACGGTCTCAGCATACCGGGTTCACCCTCAGCCGAACCGATGTTGACTTGCACGAGTTGCTGACCTCGACGGCGACAACAGTTGGCGATTCGGTTCACCTGGATTTACAAGCCACCAACGCCCACTTTCAGGCCGACCGTTATCACCTCGAAAATGTACTGAATAACCTGACCGATAATGCCCTGAAATACCGCAAAACAAGCCCTGACGCACCTGCACCGGAAATCTGGCTTCGTACCCGAACGGTGGGCAATCAGCTCGAATGGCTGGTGGAAGATAATGGCATCGGAATTGCCCCCGAGCACCATAAAGCCGTTTTCAGGCAGTTCTTTCGGGTACCAACGGGCAAAGTCCACGACACAAAAGGCTTTGGCTTAGGTTTATATTACGTCCAGCAAGTGGTGCGGGAACACGGCTGGAAAATTAGCCTAGAAAGTCAGTTAGGGCAAGGAAGTAAATTTACTATATGCGCGCCACTATCCTCTACGTCGAAGACGACGTGAACCTGGGGTTTGTTACGAAAGACAACCTCGAAATGAGCGGGTTCGCCGTGACGCACTGCCTCACCGGCAATGAAGCCCTCGACTGTTTCGAGCCGGGCCGGTTTGATCTGTGCCTCCTCGACGTGATGTTACCTCATACCGATGGTTTTGCATTGGCCCGGCATATCCGTTCGCTGGATACCCATGTCCCGATTCTGTTTCTGAGCGCTCTCAATAGCAAAGACGACCGTTTGCAGGGTCTCCGGCTCGGTGCCGATGATTACCTGACCAAACCATTCAGCATCGAAGAGTTAGTGCTCAAGATTGAGGTGTTCCTGAAACGCTCGGCCCACAATCGCCCGCAACCCGCCACCATTGCCCCAGCCTTACCAATTACCCAATCACTGCCCGTCGGCTCCTATCAGTTCGATCCAGTCAATGGGCAACTTCACCGGGCGGGTCTGACTCAAACCCTCACCCAGCGCGAAGCCGAGGTATTGGCCTATTTGCTGGCCCGGCCCAATTCCCTCGTCCGGCGCGATGATATACTCCGCGCCATTTGGGGCGACAACGACTACTTCATGGGGCGCAGCCTCGACGTGTTCATCTCCCGGCTCCGCAAACGTTTATGCGATGACCCAAGCGTACAGATCGAGAGTCGGCACGGGGTTGGGTTTGTGTTGCGGGTGTGAGGAAAAATCTGCGTGTTGGCGTGTTTGTTTAGCAGTATATTTGTAAAAAGCGATTTGATATGGATACGGTATTGATTGAACTTAAACATGAAAAGGCCCACGCCCTGTTGCAGGACTTAGAGGCTATGAATATTATTAGGGTAGTGCGGCCGGCTCAACCCATTACAGAGGGTTTAGCGGCTCGTTTTGCAGGGTCTATTCCGGCAGACGAAGCCGACCGGCTTAATGAATATATCAAACAAAGCCGTGACGAATGGGAGAGGCCTATTTGATAGATACGAATGCGGTTTCAGATTTCCTCGGCGCGAAACTTCCTAACAGTGGTATGGCATTAATGACAGAGGTAGTTGGCTCTGGACCAAGTCTGTCTATCATGAGCCGAGTTGAACTATTGAGTTTTATTTCGCCTTACACAGCTCAATTTCGCGAGTTTATCCAGTATTCTGTGGTTTATGACCTAACTGAAGACATCATTCTCCGAACAATTGCTCTCCGCAGATCGCGACGCATTAAACCGAATCGTCGGACCGTTCCCAATGCCATAATTGCCGCTACAGCTCTGGTTTACGACCTTACCCTGATAACCCATAATCTGTCTGACTTTGAGGGTATCCCCAGTCTGAAATTAATTGATGCACACAGGCTTTGAATTCCCTCGTCCGGCGCGACAATATTCTCCGGGCTATTTGGGGCGACAACGACTATTTCATGGGTCGCAGCCTCGACGTGTTCATCTCCCGGCTCCGCAAAGGCCTGGCCGACGATACCAGCGTACAGATCGAGAGTCGGCACGGACGGTCCGACGCATCGGTTGGGTTTGTGTTGCGGGGGGTGTAGGACAAGTTTAAAACTGGCGGACGCTCACGAGTTATGAGAAGTTTTTCTGTTGCCGAAGTTGCGCGGCCAATAACCGGTGCCGCCGACGAGAGGCCGTCAACACTGTCCCGTCCGAAAGATAGATTGTCAGCTTGGGTTGCCCGTTCCACCGGATGTACTGAATATACCGGGGGTTGACCAGCACATCGCGCCGAACTCGTACAAACCCGGCAAAGTGTTCCTCAAATCGCTTTAGCGTATAGGCCATAAC
>Ga0105048_10011232_pt1 | contig 14138 bp, 14 predicted proteins | sample MAT05_FD_78382 | JGI IMG/M metagenome (GOLD analysis project Ga0105048, IMG submission 78382) | Freshwater microbial communities from Lake Fryxell liftoff mats and glacier meltwater in Antarctica - MAT-05 | ecosystem: Environmental > Aquatic > Freshwater > Ice > Liftoff microbial mat | place...
CCCAAACTGCGGGATGCGCTGAAAGCACTCGGCCGATGGACCATCCAGATCGTCAAACGCTCCGATACCGTAGAGGGCTTTGAAGTGCTGCCGCGCCGGTGGGTCGTCGAGCGTACCTTTGCCTGGCTGAACCGATGTCGTCGCCTGTCGAAAGATTGGGAAAAATCGATTGCAAGCGCAGAAGCATGGATCCTGATCGCCCACATCAGACGCGTCACACGACATCTCGCAAAGGACTGAAATCGCAAAAAATAGTTCTGAATCAGACTCTGAGAACCTTGCAAAACCAACCTATACAGCAAATTGTTGCCTATTCCAACCGCAGCACCTAAAAAAGAGCATTCATTGAATGGTGTCGAATGGCCAGACCAAGAAAAGATCCCAGTGGACAGGGCGCTGCAATACCGGGCTTGCCCGCTTGGATGGTCAAGAGCATTGACGCAGCCTCTGCCAAGACCGCCCAGATCCATGAAATCATGCGGCGCGCTGTTGTCGGGCTGGTTGTGCAGCCCGGCCGCATCGTGATTGAAATGCTCATTTTTGACCGGACTGACTGGCTGCGCACGTTATTGCGGGCGGCGGTCATGCAGCGGTACCCTGAAAATCCTATCAAAGACATTCCGAACTTGGGCACTGCTATCTTAAAAACCGACCTGAAAAGCGTGTTTGATGACCAATTGATGTGGGATGCGCCGGAAATGACGGGTGTGCGAAAGGCAGTGCGGAGGACGCCGCAGTTTGAAGGCGCGCTTGATTTTGACACCCACAGACCAAAACGCATGGTGTCGGATCAGGATTTCGACGGCCTTTATAGATTGGATGAGGCCTTTGATGACATGATGACCGTCTTGAGCGCCTTGGCTTGGGTGAGCAAGATCGTCAACGGAACCAAGGCCCAACTGGGCCGGTTGCGCCAGTTGCCGATCGTATGGCCTAACTTTGCGGAGATGGTGCCGGCCGGGCGCAACGCGATTGCAAACAAGCTGAAACCACGCGGCCCGTATATGGCGATAAAGAGGCATCTGCACCGGACCTGGTCCCTGATCCGCCGCCATATCGTTGCACGGTGCAAAAGTTTTGCGGCCGGTGCCGGAGATATGCTGGACAGTCAAATGGGTGCCACCTGATGCCGGTCGCTTGCATCGGGGAATGCATGATCGAGTTGAGCCAACTTGATCTGATTGGCGGTCATTCAAGGATCGCTTTTGCCGGGGATACGCTGAATACGGCCGTTTATCTGGCCCGGCTAAGGCCGGGGGTCAGTTATCTGACCAACCTTGGCCGCGACGCCTTTTCGACCCGGATGCTGGCGATGTTTGCGGATGAGGGCATAGATTGCGGGTTGATCGGGCGGCATGACACGCGGCTGCCGGGGCTTTACTTGATCGAGGTGGATGCGGCTGGCGAGCGGTCGTTTCGGTATTGGCGGGAAACTTCGGCGGCGCGGACGCTGTTTTCCGGGATAGGCCCCGGTCTGGCGGATCTGGCAAGGTTCGAGGTGATCTATCTGTCGGGGATCACGCTCGCGATCCTTTCCGCCGAGGTTCGGGCTGCGTTGATCAGGCGGTTGGCGGAGTTGAAAGCGGCGGGGCACAGGATCGTGTTTGACAGCAATTACCGGCCGGACTTTGGCCGGACGAAGCCACCGCAAGAGCCGCCTTTGATGCCATGTGGGTGGCCTGTTCGCTGGCCTTGCCGTCGTTTGACGATGAGGAAAAGCTGTATCCGGGGGTCAGCCCGGGTCAGGTGCTGGATCGGATCGCAGGTCTTGGGGTGGCTGAGATCGTGTTGAAAAATGGCGCTGCGGGGCCATTGATCGGGATCGAAGGGCAGCAGATTCAGCTGGAATTCGCACGGGCGGAAAAGGTGGTTGATACGACCGGGGCGGGGGATAGTTTCAATGCGGGCTATCTGGCGGCACGGCTGGATGGTGCGGGCACCGAGGCTGCGGCGGCGGCAGGGCATCTTTTGGCCTGCCGTGTCATCGGCTGTCCGGGGGCGGTGATTGCACGCGTGTTGATGCCGTGATGCGGGGGGCTCCCACGCGTGGGAGCTTTGTATTACCTATCAATAACAATGTTTTGCATGTCACCGTTTACCCCATATCAACTTTTGATCGCGGAGCCCGTCGCGCCTTTGATGTGCAATTCGGAGGGTCCGGCAGATGGGGCCACGGCAGCACCGGGGCGAAGGCCGCTGCCTGGGCTGCTGGTAAATTGCGAGCACAAAGCCGCCAGTCCTGATTACGCGGTGCTTCGTTCCCATGGCGGCCATGCAAAACTTTGTGAAACTGCCTTTCATGTGCAGTAAAAGCGCCCCTGTAGCGTGCACGGGTTCAATCAATCAACTTTGCAACCGGAACGCGTTTGCAAGGGCAAACGCTGCCGCGCGTTGCAATGTGAATGTCTTCAAAAACTTGAACGCGGGCACACCCTGAATTCAAGGAACGTTTTGAAAAACCTGGCGCCTGCACGCGTTCAACCGAACCAACTTTGCAGCCCGGACGCGGGCCCGCGCTATGCTTGGGCGTTACATCTGCTGAAAGGGCGGCAGGGGCGATTTGGCGGCCGGTGCCCCGGTCGTGCTGCCACCCGCCAGATCGGAAAGGATCGGGCAATCCGGGCGGTCGTCGCCGTGGCAAGCATGGGCAAGATGTTCCAGGGTGCGCGCCATATCCTCCATCTCGGCTATCTTTTTGCGCAGGTCTGCGACTTGCGCCAGCGCCAGGCGTTTGACGTCGCCACTTGCCCGCGACCGGTCATGCCACAGGGCCAGCAATTCGCCGATCCGTTGGACCGAAAAGCCAAGATCGCGCGCGCGGCGCAAAAACCGGAGCATTTGCACGTCTTTGGCCACAAAGGCGCGGTAGCCGGATGGCGTGCGTTCAGGCTGCGGGATCAGGTGGGTATCTTCGTAGTAGCGGATCATCTTGGCGGTGACGCCAGAGGCTTTGGCCGCTTCGCCAATGTTCATCTCAATTCTCCACTAGCGGGACAGCACAGCGACGGGGGCGGCAAAGCGGCGCAGACGCAGCGCGTTGCCAACGACAAAGACCGAAGACATCGCCATGGCGCCGGCTGCAAAGATCGGGAACAGCAGCACGCCCCAGATCGGAAACAGCGCCCCGGCGGCAACCGGGATCAACAGCGCGTTATAGGCAAAGGCCCAGAACAGGTTCTGGCGAATGTTGCGCATTGTGGCGGCCGACAGCGCAATCGCTTGCGGCACCGCCATCAGGTCGCCGCGCACCAGAACGACATCGGCCGCGGCGATGGCCACATCGGTGCCGGTGCCGACTGCAAGGCCGACATCGGCCTCGGTGAGGGCTGGCGCATCGTTGATGCCGTCGCCCACATAGGCCAGATGACCCATGCGTGTTTTCAGACTGCGCACGGCATCGACCTTGCCCGCTGGAAGCACCTCGGCGACGACGTGGTCGATGCCAAGCTGACCTGCGATATAGGCGGCGGTTCTGGCGTTGTCACCGGTGATCATCGCCACTTTCAGGCCAAGTGCGTGCAGGGCCTGAATCGCCGCCGCGGTGGTCGGCTTGATCGGATCCGAAAAGGCGACGATGGCTGCAAGCGTGGTGTCAAAGGCGATATGCAGCAGGGTCTTTCCAGCCTCGGCCAGCGCCGCCGCCTGATCTGCCGCGCCAATTGCGATGCCCAGTCTGGACATGAAGCGGTCCGCGCCGATGTGAATGGCGCCGCGCGGACTGCGTGCGGACGGGCCAAATCCGGGTGACGCGTGAAAGTCGGTCATTGCGGGCAGGGTCAGGCCTTCGGCGATGGCGGCGGCAACGATGGCGCGGGCGATGGGATGTTCGGACTTTGCCTCGGCAGCGGCGGCTTCGGCCAGAACCATGTCACGCGGTTATGGGCCGGTCAGGATCAGGTCGGTCAGCAGCGGACGGCCTGCGGTCAGGGTGCCGGTCTTGTCAAAGGCCACGACCTGCACGTCACCCAGGCTTTGCAACGCCTCGCCGTTGCGGAACAGGACACCCAGTTCGGCTGCGCGCCCGGTGCCGACCATGATCGAAGTGGGGGTGGCAAGGCCCATGGCACAGGGGCAGGCGATGATCAGCACCGCCACCGCGTTGACCAGCGCCAGCCCGAGCGCCGGCGTCGGACCCCAGATCATCCAGACCGCAAAGGTCAGCACGGCCAGGCCCATGACAATCGGCACGAACCATAGCGTCACCCGGTCGACCACGGCCTGAATGGGCAACTTGCCTGCCTGTGCAGTTTCGACCATGCGGATGATCTGCGACAGCATGGTTTCACGGCCGACAGCTATGGCCTGATAGGCCAGCGCACCGTTTTGATTGATCGTGCCGCCGATCACGCGGTCACCCACGGTTTTGGAAACCGGCAGCGGTTCGCCGGTGATCATCGATTCGTCGACCCAGCTGTCACCTTCGACAACCTTGCCGTCCACGGCAATCCGCTCGCCGGGGCGGGCCTCCAGGATGTCAGCGCGGTGCACGTGATCCAGCGCCACCTCGGCCACCTGTCCATCGCGGCGCACGCGGGCGACCTTGGATTGCAGGCCGGCCAGCATGCGGATCGCCTGACCTGTGCGGCCCTTGGCCCGCGCCTCGAGATAGCGGCCCAGCGAGGCCAGAGTGACGATGACCGCAGCGGCCTCGTAATACACATTCACCGTACCGGCGGGCAAAAGGCCGGGCAGGAAGGTGGCCACGACAGAATACAGATAGGCCGATGCGGTTCCCATGGCGACAAGGCTGTTCATGTCCGGCGCAAGGCGGATCAGGGCCGGAACGCCCTTGAGGTAGAACCGCCGGCCCGGCCCGGCCAGGGTCAGGGTGGTGAGGGCGAACTGCAGCAGTCAACTGGTCTGCATGCCGATGGTCATCATCACCCAGTCATGCATGGCAGGGATCAGATGCGACCCCATTTCCAGCACAAAGACCGGGGCGGCCAATACGGCGGCAAGGATCAGATCCCGCCGCAAAAGGGCGGCTTCTTGCGACTTGCGGTCCGCCTCGGCCTGTTTGGCGGCAGTGTCGGCCATGGCGACACGGGCGTCGTAACCCGCTCGTTTTACGGCGGCGATCAGGGCGGCAGGGTCGGCCAGGCCCGCGACCAACGCATGTTCGGTGGCCAGATTGACGCTGGCCTGCGTGACACCGGGCACGGCCTGCAACGCCCGCTCGACCCGAGCGACGCAAGACGCGCAGGTCACGCCCTGAATTTGCAGACTGATGCCTGGATCGGGTGGTGGCGTTCTGTCCAAAGCGTTCATCGCAGCAATCCTTGTCAATGGCATCGTATTACGGATGGGGCACCGTGTTACAGATGGGAGCATCGTGATACAGGTGAAGGTATCGTGTTACAGAAGGGGCTTCCCATCATGGCAGGGTAAGGGGCAGAGTAAATTTCTTGCAAGGCTTGACCTTGCCATGCTGGGAAGCCCCAAATCGGGTGCGATGAAACCCGAACCGAGGAGCCTGCCATGCAGTTCCATATCGAAACCATGACCTGCGGCGGCTGTGTCCGCGGTGTGACAATGGCAATCCAGTCCGTCGATCCGGTCGCGCAGATCAGTGCAGACCCTGCAACACACAAGGTAGATGTCGTGACAACCGCAGCACGCGCCGATCTTGAAGCCGCCCTGACCGACGCCGGCTTCGCCACAAACTGAATCCGCAGACAGGAGATTTTCAATGACCAATCGTTCACTTGCCTTGATCGCCGCCGCCTTTGCCATGGCGGCCGGTATCGCCATTGCCGAGACCAAAACGGACGGCATGGATCATTCCAACATGGATATGCAAGCCATGGCTGGCATGGCTCACGCCACGCTGATCCCGCCTGTATTGGCCAAAGATCCGGCCACAGTGGCCTATGCCAAGGCGATGGACGACATGATGTCCGGCATGATGCCCTTTACCGGCGATCCGGATGTGGATTTCATGCAAGGCATGATCCCGCACCATCAGGCCGCTGTCGATATGGCAATCACCGTCCTGCAATACGGCAAAGACCCCGAGGTCCGCGCCCTTGCCGAGGCCGTCATCAAGGCACAAGAGGCTGAAATCGCACAGATGACCGCCTGGCTTGCAGCTTACGGCAAGTAAGGCCGCTGGATAGAGGCGTCAGGAGCCGGTCACCACCAGCGACCGGCACCCGGCGGCCAGTTAGCAGCCTGCGGTCACAAGCGGCCTGTCTTTACCAGCGGCCAGTTACCGCCAATGGCCAATTACCGGCCTGCGGTCACCAGCGGCCAGTCATCACACTCGTGCGGTCACTACCAGCGGCCAGTCACTACAATCGTGCGGTCAACACCAGCGGCCAGTCACTACAATCGTGCGGTCACGACCAGCGGCCGGTCACCACCAGCGGCCAGTCACTACAATCGTGCAGTCACCACCGGCCGCCTGTCACCGCCAGCGGTCGGTCACCACCGGCGGCCTGTCACCACCGGCGGCCGGTCAACGGCAGCGGCCGGTCAACGCCAGCGGCCTGTCAACGCCAATGGCCGGTCATCACCAGCGGCCGGTTACCAGCCCGCGGGCACCACAGGCCGCTGACGCCGGGTAGCCACCGGCCTGAAAGCGCAATTCATAACGGCCTGCAGGGCGGCACCGCGATCAGATGGCAGTCATGCCGCGACAAGTCGCAAGATCGTGTCGATGTTGAACCGCAAACGCTCGTCCAAGGCCGGTTGCGCCATCAGGTCGCGTTCAAACTGGAACGAACCGGTATAGCGGTTGGTCAGGTAATAGTAGCCTATCGCAGCGATGGTCAGGTTCAACTGCACTGGGTCGATGCCCGAGCGGAACACCCCATCCGCGACACCACGATCCAGGATCGTGGCAACCATCGACACGAACTTGCGGCTGTAAACCTTGACGACCTCGGACTTTTGCAAGTGCTTGGCGCGGTGCAGGTTTTCGCTGTTGACCAGCGTCAGGAACTCGGGGTTCCTGAGGTAATAGCCCCAGGTGAAACGCACCAGGCGTTCCAAGGCATCCTGCGGATCCAGGTGGTCGAGGTTCAGCTTTTGTTCGGCGGTGCGGATATCGATATAGGCATCCTCCAGCACCTTTTGAAACAAGCTCTCTTTGCTGGAAAAATAGTGATAGATCATACGCTTGTTGGCTTTGGCCTTTTCGGCGATCACGTCGACCCGCGCGCCGCCCAGCCCGCTTTTGGCGAACTCTTTCTTGGCTGCGGCCAGAATGCGCGCCTTGGTCGCTTCGGCATCGCGGACGCGCGGGCGGATGGCGGGCGTCTGGGGATCATCGGGGGCGTTCGTCACGGCGATGGCTCCACTTGCAGGGGTTGCGGTGGCGGCAGTTCTAAACACGGTTCGCACCCGGCGTCAAAGCGAAGAGCAATTCCCGACAAGGCAGGGTACAAAATTAACTTGACTCAACGCAAATTAAAAAAGTAACTATTTAGTGCGTTAAGCGGTCGTTGGCAGCCTTTGACCTTTGCAAGGCACCAAAAAAGCACCGGACGAGGCGACCTGCGGCGACCGTGCATGACGATGCCCGACGGGGGGCGGTTTTGAAGAGCAAGAGGGAGGATACCATGTCGACATTCATCAAAGACTTCATCGAACGCGAAAAGGTCAGTCGCCGGAATTTCATGTTGGCGACGGCGGCCGGTGTGACGACGGCGGCGATGCCAGGGCTGTTTGGCAGCGGCGTCGCCAATGCGGCCCTGACAGATCCGGCGCTGGCGTGGAGCTACCGCGACCGGGCGTCGGCCTATTGGAATGCGATCGTGTCGGGCGGCGAAACATTCGTCGAAAGCCTTGGCAAGACGAAAGCGGATATGACCAGCCTGATCAACGAAGGCTCGTCCGAGAAATCGCTGTCGGACATCAAGTCGTTTCTGGCCAAGAACAGCGGCAACTGCGCCATTGCCTGCGACGCCAACGACAGCCCGAACGCCCGGCCCGTTGCCGAAGCCGTCAAGGCTGCCGGTGGGTATGTGTCGACGATCTGGAACAAGAGCGACGATCTGCACCCTTGGGACATCGGCAACAATTATGTGTGCCACCTGAGTTGGTCGGGGGTGAAACCGTCCGAAGAGGCGGCGCGCGCGCTGTTCAAGAAGATGGGGGGCAAAGGTGGTGTCGTGCATGTCGGCGGCATCCCGGCGAACATCCCGGCCATCGAGCGTCTGCAAGGCCTGATGAATGCGCTGAAGGATTTCCCGGAGATCGAACTGCTGGATGTGCAGCCAGCCGATTGGGACACCCAGAAGGCCGCGGCGCTGATGTCGTCGTTCATCACCCGGTTTGGCGACAAGATCACCGGGGTGCACTGCGCCAATGACAACATGGCTTACGGCGTGATCGAGGCGTTCAAGGCCGAGGGCATCACCGGAGTTCCGATCACCGCATTCGACGGCAACCCCGAAGCCGTCGAAATGGTCATCAATGGCGAATTGCTGGCGACCGTGTTCACCAATCCGATGTGGGGTGGCGGCATTGCCCTGGCGCTGGCGCATCATGCGGCCATCGGCACCTTCGTTCCCAGCGAAGAACCCAACGAGCACCGCGAATTCTACGGCCCGTCGGTCGTCATTTCGACCGATGACGTCAAGGAGTTCAAGGCCAGGTTCATGGATGCGACGCCGACCTATGACTGGAACGACTTTTGGGGTCAGTCGGCCGGCGCAATCGTCTATAACTGAACCGTGATCTGCGGGGGCCGGGCAGAGCCTTGCCCCCGCACCATTGCGCGGGCGATCCCCCAACCCCGCAGAGAGGCCAGTCGTGTCGCGCCACATTTCGCGTCAAACCATCACTCGCTGGGCGCCCTTGATGGTGCTGATGGTGCTTGTGGGCTTTTTCACAGTCATCAATCCCGACTTCTTTTCCTTGCGCAACTTTGCGCGCATTGCCATCGCCTCGGCGCCGGCGCTGATGGTGGCGGTGGGCGTGACCTTTATCATAGTCATGGGGTCGATCGACCTGTCGATGGAGGGGGCGGTGTCGCTGAATGCGGTGGTCTTTGCCTTTGCCTTTCTGCATTTCGGCGGGACGCTGAACAGTTGGGGATGGCTGGCGCTGCCCATCGTTCTGGCCTTTGGCGCGGGATTCGGCCTGGTCAATGGCCTGGTCCATGTCAAACTGCGCATCCCGTCGTTCATGGCCAGCCTTGCCATGGGCTTTATCGGGACGGGTGCCGCGATTCTGGTGACGGGTGGCAATATCGTGAAGGTCGATGACGATCTTTTTCGCGGCCTGCTGACCTACCGGTATCTGGGCTTTCCGCTGATGGTGTACATGGCGGGGGGTTTTTTGCTGCTGGCGGCGTTCATCCAGTCTTACACAAGGCTGGGCCGCAACTTTTATGCAATAGGCGGTGGTGAAGAACTGGCGCATGCCTCGGGTGTGAATGTGCAGCGGGTGCGGGTTGCGGGCTTTGCGCTGGCCGGGATGTTCTATGCCGTGGCGGCCGTTCTGGTGGTGGCCAGGATCGGTCAGGCAGAATCGGTGTCGGGTGCGAATTTCATGTTCATCTCGATCACCTCGGCGGTGGTGGGGGGTGTAGCGTTATGGGGCGGGGTCGGCGGGGTGTGGAATGCGCTGGTGGGTGTTCTGATCGTCGGTGTGATCAACAATGGCATGGTGGTGATCGGGCTGCCGGATTTCATTCAAAGCGGCATGTTGGGCGTTTTGGTCATCATTGCGGTGGTGCTGTCAACCGATCGCCGCGCTGTCGCCTTCGTCAAGTGAGCATCAGATGTACGAACTGAAATCCGTCGACAAGAAATTCCCCGGGGTCCATGCGCTGAAATCGGTCGATTTTCACGTCAATCGTGGCGAAATCGTCGGGTTGGTCGGCGAAAACGGTGCAGGAAAATCGACGCTGATGAAGGTGATTTACGGGGCCTATCAGCCGGACGCCGGAACCATCATGATCGGCGGCAAGGCCGTGCGGTTCGCAGGCCCCCGTCAGGCGATGGAACAGGGCATCGGCATGGTGTTTCAAGAACAGTCGCTGATCGCCAACCTGACCATCATGGAAAACATCTTTCTTGGATACGAGGCGCAGTTTCAGCGCTGGGGTGTCATCAACTGGATCGCGATGGCCGCCGCCGCCCGCAAGCAACTGGCCAAGGTCAAGCTGGATATCGACCCCGCGACCATCACGTCGCGCCTGTCATTCGCGCAGCGCCAGTTGGTGGAACTGGCCAAGGTGCTAGCACTGGAGGAACGCATCGACGGCGATCTGGTGATCTTGCTGGACGAGCCGACCTCGGTGCTGAGCAAGGACGAGGTGACGCTATTGTTCAAGCTGGTGCGCGAGTTGACGTCGCGGGCGTCGTTCATATTCGTCTCGCACCGGATGGACGAGGTGTTGGACCTGTCTGACCGGATTTATGTGATGAAGGACGGGGCCGTGGTGGATGTGGTCACCCGCGAAGCGGCACGGATTGGCACGATCCAGCAAAAGATGGTCGGGCGGTCGGTGGACAAGCAGTATTACCGCGAACAGCGGCAAAAGCCGTTCGATCCCGGCCGCGTGCTGGTCGAGTTTGACAAGGTGTCGCTGCCCGGGCGGGTCAGGGATATTTCGCTGCGGCTGCATGCCGGCGAGGTTCTGTGCCTGGTGGGTACCGAAGGGGCGGGCCGCGAATCCATTCTGCGGGCGATGTTCGGTATGCTGACGCCGGTGGCGGGGACCGTGACGATCAAGGGCAAATCCGGCGTTGGTCTGAACCAGCCGCGCGCCGTGGCGCGGGGCGTCGGCTATGTGCCGCGCGAACGCAAGGTCGAAGGCATCGTTGCGGGCATGACTGTCTATGAAAACATGACTTTGTCCCAGATGGGCCGCTATTCCAGCGGCGGCGTGCTGCGGGTGGGGCAAGAGCGCGCTTTGGCACGGGACTGGATCGCCCGGCTGTCGATCAAGGCCCATTCCGAATTTGCCGATTGCGGCAATCTGTCGGGCGGCAATCAGCAAAAGGTCGTGCTGGCCAAGTGGCGGTCAGGCGGGTCCGACATCATGTTGCTGGACCATCCGACGCGCGGTCTGGACATCGGCGCCAAGGAAGATGTGTACGAGATGATCCGCGACATGTCGGATGACGGCGTCGGCGTCGTTCTGGTTGCCGACACGCTGGAAGAGGCTATCGGCCTGTCACACACCATCATCGCGGTCAAGGACGGCCAAATCCGCAAACAGTTTGATAGCACGCCGGGCCACAAGCCCAGCCTGGTCGAATTGCTGCAGTACATGATCTGAGGGCCAGATGAACTTTCAACGCCTGAAACCGCATTTCCCGTGGATTACCCTGATGATCCTGACGTCCTGTGTGGGCGTGTACGATCCCAACTTTCTGAGGCCTGCCAATCTTTTGTCGCTGGCGGGCGATATCGTGCCTTTGTTCATCATGGCATTGGGTCTGACCTTTGCCATCTTTATCGGCGGTATCGACCTGTCGGCGCAGTCGATGGCCAATATGATCACGGTTGTCGCCTCGGTCTATCTGGCGTCGCTGGGGGTCGGGGTGGCGGTATTGTGCATCCTGGTCGGTGCATTGCTTGGGACTGTGTCGGGATATGTCACGACCAGGCTGAAAGTGCCGTCCTTCATCACGACGCTAGCTGTCGGCGGGGTGTGCCTGTCTGCTGCGCAATGGCTGTCGGGCAACAGGGCGGTGAACATGGATGCGACCCAACGCGATGCGGTATTCGGCTGGATGATCGGGCGCACCGGGATTGTGCCAAACGAGCTGTTCATCGCGGCAGGGCTGCTGGCGATCTGTCTGTTCGTGGAACGGCGCACCGTGCTGGGGCGCGCGTTGAAGGCGATCGGCGCGGGCGAGTTGGCTGCGGCGGCGTCTGGCGTGCGCGTGGCCCGCTACAAGATCGCGGCCTTTGCCATTTCGGGCGGGTTGGCGGCGGTGGCGGGGTTGCTGTTCGCGGTCAAACTGTCTGGCGGCGCGCCCAGCATCGCAAACGGCTTTCTGTTGCCCGCCATCGTGGCCGTATTGGTCGGCGGCACGCCCTTGACGGGCGGGGTGGGCGGCGTGTTGAACACTGCCATCGGCACCTTGATCGTCGCCGTCATCCGCGCTTCGATGCTGTATTACGGGATCGCGGCGACCCAGCAGCAAATGGTCTTTGGCGTGGTGCTGATCCTGGCCATCGCGCTGAGCATCGACCGGTCAAAACTGCGGACCGTCAAATGAAGCGCACCGGTTTGGATGGCGTTTTGAATGGCGTGCTGGCCAGCGTGTTGGCCGCTCCGCACGGGTTTGACCTGCGCGAGGTTTCAGCACCCGCCGCCGGCCCCCGGGATACGCCGATCCGCTTCACAAGAGCCGGGGCCCGGCGCGACGATGTCCGGGGTTTGAACGGCCATCACGCGGCCGGGGGGGGGCGATGCAGCCCGGTCGGACCCTGCCGCGCTGAAACCTTGCGGGCGTGACGTGACCGACGGACGCGGCGCCGATCCGGGCTTGAAAGCACAGTCGCTGCAAGGCCGGACAAAGCGGCGTTCGGCCCGATCCGCAAAGGCGCGCATACCCGTGTTCCATGGCCTGACCGGCGCAGGCTTTCCCTGGCGCGTGGCAGAACGACACAGCTTGGCGGCGGAGCGAATGGATCAGACCGGTTACCGACTTTCCCTGACCGCGGTGAACGACACCGGCTGGGGGCGTGCGGCAGGGGTTTACGGCGTCGTGGAATGTGGCCAGATTGAGCACGCCGGTCTTGCGACAGGCAACCCTTTGCATAGGACCCTGTGATGGCTGTTGGATTTGACTATGTCATCGTGGGCGGCGGGACGGCAGGCTGTGTTCTGGCGGCACGGTTGTCGCAGGATGCGGCAACCCGGGTCTGCATGATCGAGGCTGGCGGCAAGGATACCAATCTGCTGATCCATATGCCGGTCGGATTTGCCAGGATGACCACCGGCCCCTTGACCTGGGGTTTGGTGACGGCCCCGCAAAAACACGCGAACAACCGCGAAATCCCCTATGCTCAGGCGCGGGTTCTGGGCGGTGGATCGTCGATCAACGCCGAGGTCTTTACGCGGGGCCACCCGTCCGATTATGACCGCTGGGCAGCCGAGGAAGGTGCACAAGGCTGGGAATTTGCAGCCATCCAGAAGTATTTCCTGCGATCGGAAGACAACAGCATGCTGTCGGGCGCCTTGCATGGCACCGGCGGCCCGCTGGGCGTATCGAACATCCCCGACCCCAACCCGATGAGCCTGGCCTTTGTGAAAAGCTGTCAGGAACGCGGCATCCCCTTCAACCCCGATTTCAACGGGGCCGAACAGGCGGGGGCCGGCCTTTATCAGACGACGACCCGCAACAACCGGCGGTGTTCGGCTGCGGTGGGCTATCTGCGCCCTGCACTTGGCCGCAAGAACCTGACGGTGGTCACCGGGGCGCTGGTTTTGCGGATCGTGTTCAAGGGGCGGCGCGCGGTGGGTGTGGAATACCGGGTTGGCGGTGAAACGATCGTCGCCGCCGCCGAGGCCGAGGTCATCGTCACCTCTGGCGCCATCGGCAGCCCCAAGCTGATGATGCTGTCGGGCGTCGGCCCTGCGGCGCATCTGCAAAGCCACGGGATCGAGGTTGTCGAGGATGTTGCGGGCGTAGGGCAGAACCTGCACGACCATTTCGGCATTGATACGGTGGCCGAACTGAACGGCCACCAATCGCTGGACAAATATGGCAAGCCGCTGTGGATGGCCTGGGCCGGGCTGCAATACGCCTTGTTCAAGTCTGGCCCCGTGACCTCGAACGTGGTCGAGGGCGGGGCATTCTGGTATGCCGACGGGTCTGGTCCGAACCCGGATTTGCAGTTTCACTTTCTGTGCGGCGCCGGTGCCGAGGCCGGAGTGCCCTCGGTTCCCAAAAGGTCATCCGGGATCACGCTGAACAGTTATACCCTGCGACCAAAGGCGCGGGGGTCGGTCACCCTGCGGTCAGCCGATCCGCGCGACAATCCTGTGGTGGACCCCAATTACCTCGGCCATCCCGATGATCTGCGCGTCTCGGTCGAGGGGATCAGGATCAGCCTCGACATCCTGCATCAGCCCTCGTTGCAACAGCATGTCCGGCACATCCGCTTTCCCGACAACACAATGCGCAGTCAGGCCGATTTCGAGGCCTATGCCCGGCAATATGGCC
>Ga0105048_10011233_pt1 | contig 14137 bp, 13 predicted proteins | sample MAT05_FD_78382 | JGI IMG/M metagenome (GOLD analysis project Ga0105048, IMG submission 78382) | Freshwater microbial communities from Lake Fryxell liftoff mats and glacier meltwater in Antarctica - MAT-05 | ecosystem: Environmental > Aquatic > Freshwater > Ice > Liftoff microbial mat | place...
CTGACTCCTGACTCCTGACTCCTGACTCCTGACTCCTGACTCCTGACTCCTGAATTCTGTTTGATAAAATGGATGTTAAGCACGTAGCTTGAAGTTATAGATTTGAGATTGACCTTAAAATTAAGGATTCCCAGGCAAAACCTGAAAATGTCATCCAGAAACTAAAAAGTTAATTTTTTTTAAGCATCTCGTCTTTTGTAATAATGCCAAATAATCAGTAATGTCCCAGCACAATAATCCAGTATGGGGCTGTAGCTCCATTCCTGAAAGCGATTTTCCATCTTACCTCTAGGGCAATACTTTTGGGTATAAAGTGCTAAAATGCTTGTTAGATATACATTTTCGCAGTTATTGACCCCTTTGTTTTCAGATTTTGTGAGAAATGCAAAAGAGGTGTCCGCACCATTGACTTAAAAAACAATCGCACAATTTTAGGAAAAATAACCATGATTGATCTTTATTATTGGACAACCCCCAACGGTGATAAAATTACGATTTTTTTAGAAGAAGTCGGTTTGCAATATACCATAATTCCTGTTAATATTGGGGCTGGGGATCAATTTAGATCCGAATTTCTGAATATTTCTCCTAACAATCGCATACCGGCGATCGTTGACCACGAACCAGCAGATGGAGGTGCGCCGATTTCGGTATTTGAGTCTGGTGCAATCTTGCTATATTTGGCAGAAAAAACCGGGAAATTAATCCCCCAAGATTTACGTAATCGCACTCAAGTTTTAGAATGGTTGTTCTGGCAAATGGCTGGATTGGGGCCAATGGCGGGACAAAATCATCACTTTAGCGCCTACGCTCCCGAAAAAATAGACTATGCCATTAACCGCTATGTGAGTGAGACGGGACGCTTATATGCAGTGCTGAATAAGCAACTAGCAGATAGAGAATTTGTGGCTGGCGATTATTCTATCGCCGATATTGCTGCCTATCCTTGGATTGTGCCCTATGAACGCCAAAGTCAGAATCTAGAAGATTTTCCTAATCTCAAGCGGTGGTTTGAGGCAATTAAAGCCCGTCCAGCAACAATTCGCGCTTACGAGAAAGCAGAAGCACTGAAAACTCAAGTGATTGATCCTGATAAGTCACGAGATTTGTTATTTAACCAGTCGGCGAAGACTATTCAACCTTGAGCCTAATGAAATTGTCTTGTCAATGTGGCGATTTTTATCGGATGATTTTTAGACTTTTGACCAATCATGTTAGAATGCATCGATGTCAAAAAAGCCATATTTCCTAAACAAAAAACCCGGTTGGTCTTTGGATGAGCGAGATCCAAAGTTCATAGAATTTCTGATGCCTCTGTTGGGCTTTTTGTATGACTACTATTTCCGAGTTCAAACTAGTGGCTGGGATAATATTCCACCCCAAGAAAAAGTCCTACTTGTCGGTTCGCATAATGGGGGACTCGCGGCTCCCGATATGACAATGATGATGTACGACTGGTTCCGGCAATTTGGTGCCGAGCAACCCGTTTATGGTTTGATGCATCCCAATGTTTGGCAGGTTAGCCCGCCACTAGCGCAACTGGTTGCTAAGTCTGGAGCAATCATCGCTCATCCGAAAATGGCTTACACTGCCTTGCGCTCTGGAGCGAGTCTGCTAGTTTATCCAGGTGGAGCCGAAGATATTTTCCGACCGCATTATTTACGTAACAAAATCTACTTTGCGGGGCGACAAGGATTTATCAAGTTAGCGTTGCGGGAAAATGTACCGATTGTCCCTATGATTTCTTGGGGCGCTCACGATACGCTGATTGTACTGGGTGACTGCTACAAAATTGTGCAGCAACTCCACGAATGGGGAATGCCTTGGCTGTTGGGGATTGATCCGGAAGTTTTTCCGATCTATCTCGGACTGCCTTGGGGATTAGCAATTGGCCCGTTACCCAACATTCCATTACCTGTGTCTATGTACACGCGGGTTTGTCCGCCAATTGTATTTCAACGTTACGGTACTGAAGCAGCCAGCGATCGCTACTATGTCAATGAATGTTATGAATTAGTTGTAAGTCAGATGCAGCAAGAGTTAGATCGCTTAGTATGTAATTTGGAAGTATAACCAATTTGATTCCAGAGGATTGAGTTAGCAGTTTTGAATCTTTAACTCCTAACTCCTAACTCCTAACTTTTTTACTACCCGCCACTGACTGGTGGAATCAGCACTACTTCATCCCCATCTTGTAGTAGGGTATCTGGTTCGACAAATATTAGATTAATTCCAAAGCGGGTGATGTCTCGCCATTGGGAGAGTTCGGGGTGTTCAGCTATGAGGCGATCGCATACTGTTTTGACTGGCATACTATTGGGAAATTCCAGCACCAGTTCTGAAACCCTAAAGGCTTCTTGATAAGCAGCGAACAATTTGACGGTAACGGTGATTGCAGATTTAGACATACAACATGCTTTGGCAGTACCAGCAAGTAGTTTAATACTTGACAAGCACCTTGAACTCTTGGGGTTAATTATACATTACTAAGTACATGATTTCATAACGAAAAAATGTTTCTTAATCCAACATTTCGGGGTCAATTCCTAAAGCGTTGAGTTGTTCAATAGAGAGAGTACGCAATTTCTCTACAATTCTCTCCCGCTTTTGTCGCTCAATGATAGCCCGTTCCTCACCTGTTAGCAGTAAATTTCCTTGTGCATCCCACCAGCGCAACCAAGGTAACTCTGCATTCTGATAAAATCCTTGCCAGATTCCTAACTCTACCCCCATAGGAGCAATTGGGTAATGTCCTCGTTCATTGGGTTTCATCAGTTGATAAGTATTATCTACTAGGTGGTAAACTTCCACTTGCGCTTTTGCTACTTCATAAATTCCATAATAAGGCACTCGAATTGCCTGCTCATAAACCCAAAATTTACCAACATTCCCGCCTTCCCCTTGAGATGGCGGTGTGTTATCTCGTTCTTCTGAACCATCTCCAGAGACAAATTCCAGCACAATTAAGGGTGCAACATACTCCTTCCACAGTACATAAGAACGGCGCATTTTACCGTTAAGTGTCGGTGGTACATTGGGTACATAAAACCAGTCTGGTGCTTCAGCCCCTTTCTCAGGAGGATCTGTCAATCGCCAGTAGATACCAGAATCTTGTCCAATACAATATTGACTATCAGGATGAAGTTGCTCTAAAACAGGTTTAATCGAGTCAGTGAGTAAAATACTTTGGGGATGCTCTTGCCAGTTTTTCACAAATGTACCATCTGAGTCTGGTAACTGCGTGTGATCAGGTAAAGTTAATGCCGATACGGAAGTCATAGGCACAACCAAGATTGTATTTGAATTTTATTGTAGATCAGTAGTTGATTGTTAGCGAGTGTTGCAATATTTACTTTTTAAGTACGAACCCACCCTACTATTTATATTTACATGATAGAGCTTAATTAAAATAACTCCGTAAATCGAGCAATCCATGCCCAAATAACTCCTAACATTGATATCAATGACCATACCCAATGCTCTTTAATAAACTCTACTAACACTTGTGGTGTATAGCCATACTGATCAAACCATTTAGTATTAGTTTTAAGTGTTTTATCGCAAGTCCGCTCGAAAATATTAGCTAGTATATCTACCTTTCTAAGAGTTGATTGATGCAATTTTATATATTCTTTATTTTTAAATGCTTCTGCTTCTTCTTTCCCAGTCAAAAAATCTTTTTTAGTAATATCATTTTTATTTACTATGCTTTCTAATTTTGGATGTTCAATATAAGCCATTCCATATAAATCATTTAATGCACGCGCTAAATCAAACTTGCTATTTTCAGAGATCGATATTGGGTTGCCACCAAGAACTCGGAACCTGTGTTCAATTGCTGCAAAACCATAGTTAATATCACGCATATTCCAGTGAATCCATGAATAAAACTGACGAGAACGCATAAATTCAAAAAATTCATTTAACATTTCCCGTTCAAGTTCATCGTAGTTAACATCAATTTGGTCAAAAGCTATCTGTTTTTGTTCAGCAACCTTATGAATTGAAAATGAATCTGTTTGTCCGGAAGATAAATTTCTTACAGCTACAGATGTGACTCTTGGAGTCTTCCCATCAGTACGATCATAGAAACTTTCACAAGAATAATGAATTACTAATGTGGTATTGGCATTTCCTATTAGACTCTCTATTTTGGCTTGAGCTTGCTTTCGTTTTGTTAACCGACGAATTTCCTGACCCATAAGTTTTCTTAGCTTTTTAATGAATTACTTATAACTTGAGTATAAGTTAACACTAAATCGGAAATTCAGCTATTCTATTTGTAGAACTATAGCAATGTAATATCACAATTTATTGAATGTTTGACCTCCATAGTGTAAATTTTCAGCATATTTACACTATGGAGGTCTTCACGCAAAGATGCTAAAAAAGCTTTGCTTCTTTGTGCGAAACCATCCTAAATTAAGCAGCTTGCGGAAGCTTATCCAATGATATTGCAAGCTACTAATATTCAAGTATCACTAGAGCCTGCTTACCTAGATACTAACTTCTACAGAAACCGCGATATGATCTTTTCTTGAATCATGTTTTTGGTAATATAAAGTACTTTGCCTTGAAGGTGCGATTGCTCAGAACTCTTTTTAACTTTTATCCACTGAATAATGTGATTTTCATGAAACACTAGGATCATCAGCAGTTTTGATCTCTCGTAAGATTCGTTCGACTTGGTTAGCTTTTTCACCTCTATTCTGTTCTTTGAAAATTTTTAAAGCTTTTTCTAAAGAAGATAGCGCCTCGTCTTTTTTATTTGTTTGCCACAATGCCAGTGCAAAATTAGTCAGCCCCTCGCCATAATTAGGATTAATTTCTAGAGCTTTTTTATATTTAGTAATAGCTTCTTCCCAGCGACTTTCGCTAGCGTAAACCATACCCATCGCATTGTAAGCTAGAGCATATTTTGGCTGGAGGCGAATGGCTTCTTGATAAGAGCTAATTGCTTCTTCTGCTTTCTTTTGCCGAAAAAGCACATTTCCTAGTTGAAAGTGTCCGAAGGCGTCGTCTGGGAATTGTTTAATAAATTTGCGTAAATTTTCCTCTGCACCTGTTAACTCTCCCTGATTAAATAAAGCATTGGCTTGTTGCAGCATCTGCGATCGCTGTGATGGCCCTGTGTCTGAAAACTGTGCTAGTTTTTGTGGTTGTCTCTCAACCGACTGTTCTGGCGAATGCAAAGAAACTTTTGCAGGAACCGCTAACGCTAATGGTGATAAACCAATTACACTGATAATACTCAGCGTCATACCGCTAAAAGATTGAACAAATGCTGATTTCAGTTTGCGCTTTACCTTCATCGCTCTGAATGCCTCAATAATCTTCTAATATTTATGATAAATGAGGTGCGTTATCGCGTAATGCATCACAAGACAGACGGTAAGGGCGCACATATATGCACCCTTAATCAGGCTCATTTGGAATTACTTACGCACCTTCGCGCAATTTATCCAACACGCTTCTATCTTCCAATGTCGAAGTATCCCCAGATACCTCTTGTCCGGCGGCTAGATTCCGCAGCAAGCGCCGCATAATCTTACCCGATCGCGTTTTGGGCAAAGCGTCTGTAAAGCGAATTTCTCCGGGACGTGCGATCGCACCAATTTCTTTGACGACGTGCAGTTTGAGTTCTTTACTCAGTTCTTCACTTCCCTGATAAGTACCTTCTAAAGTCACAAAAGCAACTACTTCTTCGCCCTTAAGTTCATCTGGCTTACCCACTACCGCCGCTTCTGCAACTGCTGGATGCGAAACTAAAGCTGATTCTACTTCCATTGTACCGAGGCGGTGTCCTGATACATTCAGTACGTCATCCACACGACCCATTACCCAGAAGTAGCCGTCTTCATCTTGTCTTGCGCCATCACCAGCAAAGTAAGTATAGTTACCATCTTTGGGTGGAATGTGTTCCCAGTAGGTGCGGCGGAAGCGTTCTGGATCGCCGTAGACTGTCCGCATCATTCCTGGCCAAGGATGTCGCACGGCCAAATAACCGCCTTCGTTATTGGGTACGGTGTTTCCTTCTAAATCTACGACATCTGCAATAATTCCTGGGAAGGGAAGAGTTGCGGAACCGGGTTTAGTGGGAATTGCTCCTGGTAGCGGTGTAATCATGATACCGCCGGTTTCTGTTTGCCACCAAGTATCAACAATTGGACAGCGATCGCCACCAATTATTTTTTGATACCACATCCAAGCTTCTGGGTTAATCGGTTCGCCAACGGTTCCCAGCAAACGCAATGAAGATAAATTTCGCGCATTGGGATGGTGTTCTCCCATCTTAATAAATGCCCGAATTGCCGTTGGTGCAGTATAAAAAATATTAACGCCGTATTTTTCAATTACATCCCAGAAACAGCCAGGATTAGAAGCACGGGGCGCACCTTCATACATCACCGTGGTTGCACCGTTGGAAAGAGGGCCGTAGACAATGTAACTGTGTCCCGTAATCCAACCTACATCGGCGGTACACCAATATACATCTGTGTCTTGGAGGTCAAAGATCCACTTGGTGGTGATATGGGTATATAAATTATAACCAGCAGTTGTATGCACTACGCCCTTCGGTTTGCCCGTGCTGCCGGAAGTGTAAAGGACAAACAGCATATCTTCGCTATCCATTGGTTCGGCGGGACAATCGGCTGATACACCTTTTTGCAAATCATGCCACCAATGATCGCGTCCCCCCAACTGCATATAAGTTTCTTGTCCGGTGCGCTTGACAACTAGGACATTTTCTACACTAGGAACAGCACCATCAGCTAAGGCTTTATCTACCTGTTCTTTGAGAGGAACGATCGCATCTTTGCGCCAACCACCATCAGCCGTGATTACCAGTTTAGCTTGAGCATCAATTAAGCGATCGCGCAAAGCTTCGGCACTAAAACCACCAAATACTACGCTGTGGGGTGCGCCAATTCTGGCACAGGCTAACATAGCGATCGCAGCTTCGGGAATCATTGGCATATAAATACCAACGCGATCGCCTTTTTGTACACCCAGTTGCTTCAATACATTAGCAAACTGGCAAACTTCCCGATGCAGTTGGGCATAAGTGAGGGTACGCGAATCACCTGGTTCTCCTTCCCAAATCAATGCTGCTTTATTTTTGCGCCAGGTGGTGAGATGTCTGTCAAGGCAGTTGTAAGAAATATTAATCTTACCGCCAACGAACCACTTCGCAAAAGGTGGTTGCCAATCTAGCACTGTATCCCATTTTTGGAACCATGCTAATTCTGTTGTCGCCAAATCTGCCCAAAATTGCTGCGGATCGGCTTTGGCTTTGGCATAGAGACGCTGATAGTCTTCTAAACTTTTGATATGGGCATTCTGCGAGAATTCCGAGCCAGGATGAAAGACGCGATTCTCTTGTAGGATTGATTCTATGGTTGGTTGAGACATGATTAATTATGAGTGCGATCGCTGTTGTTACTAAAAACCATTCTTAGCCCAGTTGTGCTAGACAATGTTTAGATTTTCGTTAAGCTAGGTAGAAATTGCCGAGTTATTTAGTTTACATTGATTCTCATCTACCAAAAGCAAGCGATCAAGAAATTTAAAGACGTTACATTGCAACCTAAACCGCGTCCAACTTGAAAACTGTAGTTCTTTCGATATGAAAAGAAAAAACCCTCATCCCCCAGCCCCTTCTCCCAAATTTGGGAGAAGGGGAGGCGGAAATAAGTCCCTCTCCCTACTTGGGAGAGGGATTTAGGGTGAGGGCAAAAACTACGGTTCTCAACATAGATGAGGTTTATCTACCGCGAATGTTGCAAAATATAAATAGTCTGGACAAACAACGCCTGAAACTATGACACTCACTGTTGAAGCTAGCAGTCTATCTCTCAACGATGTACATCGCTTTCTTAAACTAGAAGAGCTTGCAATTGGTTCATTCACAGAGTTCTTAAATTTAGAACAGTTAACAGAATTTGAACAACAAGATTTATTGCGAATTAGAAAGGACTTCCACCGTTATCTCAGGTTGGGTAAAATTTCTGAAGGGTTAGTCAAATTTTTAACAATTGCGCCACTAATGCGGCTATCTGGATTTTACGATGTGCCGATTAAGTTGACAATGGAAGATAGCATTGCGATCGCAGTTGAAGATGAAGACAGAAGAATTACCGGACGGATGGATATTTTAGCAATCAACAGTTTTCAAAGTAAGATTGCGCCGCCATTTTGGGTTGTAGTGATTGAAACGAAAAATAGTGCCATTGAAGTGGGTGAGGGTTTACCTCAATTACTGACTTATGCTTTTAAAAGTTTAGAGCAACAACCATCTGTTTGGGGACTAGCAACTAACGGACTGCGTTATCAATTTGTTCATTTAAGACGTGACGAGCAGCCAACTTATCAGTTAATGCCATTATTAAGTTTAAACGAATCTCCAGATGCAATTGAGTTATTGCAAGTTTTCAAAGCTATCTGTAAGTTACCAAATTTTCAGTAAATAAATTGCGGGGCGATCGCTTATGTCTGAACCTGCTACTTTAGAACTCATCTCTGATAATATTTCAGAGGACGAAGTTATTTTTCCTCCTGGCGATATACTTAGTGACGAACCACCCTTGGAAAGTGACCTGCACCGTGACCAAATCGATCTGCTAATTCGCATACTAAAATTGTGGTGGCGAGAAAGGCAAGATTTCTATGCTTCTGGCAATTTGACGATCTATTATAGTCCTAACCAGAAAAAATCAGAATATTTTCGTGGCCCAGACTTTTTTGTAGTTTTGGGAACCGAGAAAAAAGACCGTAAGAGTTGGGTAGTTTGGCAAGAAGATGGCAAATATCCAAACCTGATTGTGGAAATATTGTCAAGTTCAACGACAGCAGTTGATAAAGGTTTAAAAAAACAAGTTTATCAAGATACCTTCCGTACACCAGATTATCTCTGGTTTCACCCTGTAACAATGGAACTTCAGGGATTTCATTTAGTTGATGGTAAGTATCAAGAAATTCAACCTACCACTGATGGACGTTTGTGGAGTCAGCAGTTAGAACTTTATTTGGGAGTTTATGAAGGTAAATTAAGATTCTTCACTACTGAAAATCAATTAATACTATCATCAGAAGAGTTAGCTGAACAAGAACGTTTACGTGCCGAACAGGCAGAAGAACGTGTCCAACAGGCAGAAGTACGCGCCCAACAAGCAGAGCAAGAAATTGCTCGACTACGGGAGGTTTTACGTACACAGGGCATCGATCTAGAGAATATCTAATTACATCAGGAAATTAACTAAAGACATTTTCAAGTTAAAATCTAGTTAAAAGTGTGTAAAAAAAGCGTAATCTTCTGAAAGTAGGGCATCGTTTGCAAGCAACAGAAATTAAGGATAAGCTAAAGTCCCTTACCCTGCAAGCCTCCTCGATAGATCATAATTTAGCGAGAAGATTAGATGAAATCAATCGTTGGGTTAAGAATATCAAGCCAGGTTCCCTGACTGGAAAACCCTTTGTTATTGCCTTTCTCTTAGAGGTAATTACGGATTCTACAATTTGGCTGATAATCAAATCCTTACCTTCAGAAGAAGAACGAAAAGCAAAGTTCAATCTGATGACACCGATTGAGAGATATTGGTATGGTTATCTCTTTCCCAGATGGATCAATGCAAGTGACTCCAAGTTTTATATTTGGAAGCAAAAATTGATGGCAGGCGAATTTAATCAGGTGGATGATGATATCATTAAATCAATAGCCCAAGATATTGTTCAGCGAGAAGGTAGTTTTTGGCAGCGTTATATAGCCGACCTTTCAATGGCAACAGATTTAATTGTTAGTCGTAACAATGAACCACTGTGCATTCAAATTACTAGTGTTAGTGAAGAACTTAATCATCAAAAGTACGAAGCTTGGCAAAATACACTGCGATCGTGGGAAATCGAGAGGGGGCTGTTCTTAAGTTACAATCCCAAGGATGCTAATTTTGTCAACCAGTTAGTCAACGTGGCCCTGTATAACAGTGATTACCTTTCTGGTGGCAAATATTTAAAATTTTCGTGAATTTTCAGGAATTTCATATTCCAGATTTGTGTCTAGCCTACATACTTACGTGCTAATTACAGCTTCTATGGCTAATAAAAGAGAAACTCACTGCAACAATCAAGTAGATACATTTGCTGAAGCTTTAGCAACAGCGCGACAAATGCAGCAGAACTGGTTAACTTATGGGGTTGATTTTGTCAATATTTACGTTGAGGATGTGGAGGGAGACTGGCTAGAAACGTGGGGACATGACGAAATATTAGGTAATTTTCAATTAGATAGTATTAAGGAATTTCTGGTAAGTAATGATAGTGTAGCTGTCAAAGTCAGAGAGCATTTAGGAGAGCGGTCGCTATTTGATTTTGCAGTAAACTTAGATGAATCTTGGAGAATTTCCCAAACCAATGACAGGTTATCTGCTGTAAAAAATCTGTTAGCCGGTGAAGAAAATAGTATTGATACAGATGATATCAGGTTATTGGATTTAGCAAATACTCTGGTGGTAAAGTTGGCAGAGATTTTGTGAAATTTGGAATTGTATAGTGGTCTATTGAAGAACTCAAGGATTTTCGTGTTTTATTTTGGTTGCGATTGGGTGGAATATAAGCGATCGCTTTTGCAGATAAACTGGTAACTTAGTATAGCTTTGCGTACAATGGTATAGCGGTTCCCACTCAGATGCGGTACAAAATTATATCGCAATATGTAGGGGCAATTCATGAATTGCCCCTACGGGTGTACCTCACGTGAACGAGAACCGCTATAGCGAATTGAGGGTGGAAATTTAAACGCAGAGGGACGCATTCGCAAAGCGTCTCGCAGAGAAGGTAAGCGCAGAGGTACGCAAAAAATTTGCTACTTAGGAGAGCGATCGCTGTTTGATTTTGCAGTAATTGTGACTCATGTTCAAGCATATATAAGAAGCTTTGAGCATTTGTTGCAAACGTTAAATATTTTCTTATGAATGTTGAAGCAATTGTTACTCACGTTAGAGCATGTATAAGAAACGTTTAAGTAATTGTTGCAAACGTTAAATATTTTCTTATCAATGTTGAAGCAATTGTTACTCGCGTTAAAACTTTGGTTAATAACGTTGAAAATTTTCCCTTACAGGGTACACCCGACTTTCACGAGAGAAACTGGATTAGCCTCTATCTGTCTGGAATCTAAAGATTTGTTATTGTATGCATCAGTGAAGATGTCGCTGGATAAGGTAGGATATTTTGGAACCAATAACAGCTGGTGCGATCGCAACAAAACTTCTGTAGCTGTAGGGTGTGTTACGGCTTCCGTAACGCACCATTTTAGGTTTTCGGTGCTTTATGTATGCTAACGCGATAACACACTCTACATTTTTTCAACGCGCAAAGAGCAGTTTGGTATCAAAAAACACTTTTATCAATATAGCTTTACCAACAAAAGTTAAATAAGTTTCCATTTTGGGAACTATAGACCTATTAAAGCTCAGGCAAGTAGGTCAAAATCATTGATTAGTGAAATTGCGAAACTATTATACCCTTCTGTGGAGAAATTGGTTGAAGAAATTGTGGCGGTTAACCACGCTTGGAAAGTCGCTTGTGAATTATTTGGACAAGATTCACCCCTATCTATTTCTTCACGGGATTTAAAAACCTGTTTGCAAGTGCGTTTGTTGCGAAGCTATGCACCAGAACAGGTTTATTTAATTGAGGATAAAAAGGCAGAAGGTGAGCCAGTTTATAGCTTACGTCTCCGGGAACCTATAGGAAACCGTCTATATGCAGAACATCTCCCAATACGGGTAGCTGAAGAAGTCCTTACGGATAAAGAATTACAGCAATTTCAAAAGATATAACCAAGATAAACAAGAGGAGTGCAGTGTGGAAATAGCAAAAGTTTGGGACATTATTTGGGATAACGAACCTTTTCATTGGGCAATTGCTTTTGTCTTAATAGCCGCAGTTATCGTCGAGCTTTACACACTATGGCAGTATTGGCGCTCAGAGTGTGGCGCGACTGGAGCCTCGATTAAATTTTTGAGTAATTTGAAAAAGGGTAAAAATGTAAAGCTTTTAGACAAAGTTCGCCCCTGGTTAAAAGAGCATCTAGGAACCGATGACTTTAGTAGATTCAAACAACAAGATGATAATTTCATACTGATAAAGTATCCATCGGTCTTAGCCCACCCAATACCTCGAACTTCCTTGCGTTTTGTGATAACCTTGTGTACTGCCATCGGCGTTTTAGGAACCTTTTATGGTATACAAGAGGGACTGCAAGGAATCAATTTATCTACAGAAAATCCTAAAGAATTGATGACTGCCAGTAAAGGGCTACTAGTAGGAATGAAAACAGCTTTTTCCACTTCCTTGATGGGACTTGCTTCTGGTAGCTTGTTTACTTTAGTTTTGTTTGGGTGTGATTCGCTAAGGCAAAAACGGCGTGATAGTTTACGTCAGAAATTGAAGGCGATCGCAACTTTGAAAACAACAGATAATAGCAATGGTGATCTAGTTGAAGCATTTATCCGTGTAGGAAATAAGTTGTCAGGGTTAAACCAACCCAGTGCTGAAGCCATCGGTCAAGCTGTAGGTAGGAGTATTGCCGAACAAAATGCCAACCGTGAAGTAGCTGAAGCACTTAGTCTTATAGCAAAAAACTTAACCGGGCTAAAGCAGCTAAGTGCAGAAGGCATTGGTCAAGCTGTAGGTAGGAGTATTGCAGAACAGTTTGCAGGTTTAAATCAGTTATCAGCCCAAGCTATTGCCCTAGCGGTGCGTCAGCAGATATTTCCAGCTTTAGAAGCAATTTTCAAAGAGCAGAAACAACTCCGAGAACTCCAAGAAAATCAGGGACAGAAAGTTTTAGAAGAACTCATCAAGGATCTGCGAGTTCAGGTACTTGAACCCATTGCAGATAGATTAGATAGAAGTGCAGAGTTAACCCAGCAAGCTTCCACCGCAGTGCTAACACTGCATAGAGAATTGGGTGGTATATCTCAAAGTTTGGCAAGTTCTATTTTGACAATTGAGAACTTTCAAAGAGACACTTTGGTAGAACTTAAAGGATTTGCTAAGAATTTGGGAGACACTCTCAATCAATTCCAGACAGATACAAGAGATGTTTTACAAGAAACAGGACAGGAAATTAATCGAGCCGTAGTTCACAGTATCGAAGGAATGACAGCCCAGCGAAGTGCTTTTGAAGCCAGTGCAGTGCAAGCTGCTGCTACCTTCCGAGGAATTCGAGAAGAACTGCAAACAGCACTACAAGAACGCGCAGCAGTAGAACAGGAGATGCTTCAAGCTACTCGGACTGGAATTATCCACATTCTCACCGAAGCAAATAGAACCTTTCATGAGCAAACTAATACTCTAAAAACAGTGGGTGATCAAGCTTCTGGTTTGATGAATGATGCAAAGGATAATCTTCTGGCTACTTTAGGAAATATCGACACAACACTCACAGCAACTCGTCAAACAGTAGAGGTAGATTTGACAAAATTCCGGCAAGAATATCAAGCAAATTTACAAATGTTCTTTGAAGAACAAAACAGTTTACTTGAGGGGACGCTAGGCAACCAACGGAATGGATTATCTGAGGTTGTGAACAATCTTGATAAAGTCTTCCGAGAGGAATTTGAAAGACGTAGCAAATTGACTCAAGAAGTAGACAAAAGTATGACTAAAATTCAGGAGTCTGTCGAAAAAATTAACAGATTAGTTAGTGCAGCTGGATTACACGATGGACAACGACTAATTCAACTAGAAAATCTTGCTCGTGTTATTGGTCAGGAAGTGCAAATAGTAGACAATTTATACAGGGATTTGAATCAAAAATTTGACAATAGCCTTGAGTCTTGGCAGGGTCATCTTGAAGGTGCTATGCAAAGAACTGTTGACTTACAGGTAAGCTTTTTCCAACAAGCAGATAATTCTATGGCTAGAGTTTGCGGAGATGTACTCAAAACAGCAGAAGTGCTGTTAGAAGCAAATAAAAAATATTAAATTATTAATGGAGTAATTAAAATGGCTGATTTTATCAGCGAGGAATTTGTTGATACAGAAATTGCCGAGGATGATGACTCTAGTATCTATCTGTCTATTGCCGATTTAATGTCTGGTTTACTAATGTTTTTTGCTTTGCTATTTATTA
>Ga0105048_10011234_pt1 | contig 14137 bp, 12 predicted proteins | sample MAT05_FD_78382 | JGI IMG/M metagenome (GOLD analysis project Ga0105048, IMG submission 78382) | Freshwater microbial communities from Lake Fryxell liftoff mats and glacier meltwater in Antarctica - MAT-05 | ecosystem: Environmental > Aquatic > Freshwater > Ice > Liftoff microbial mat | place...
CGAGCAGCTCGGCGCGGGTCCAGTCGTGGCGGATCGACATCGGCTCGTCCTAGCCGCTCGTGCGTTCGCTGGCCAGCTTCTCCTGCGCCTGCGCGATGTCCCTGCCGTACTGCCCGCGCGCGATGCGCCAGAACATCACCAGCACGAAATACGGCACCTCGGGCTGCGCAGTGGCTTCCCGCAGCGACACGCCGCCGTCCTTGAAGATGCGATGTCCGGCCGCGCCGACCCAGCCGCTGATGGCGAAGCCGAGGAGCGGCCAGGGGCTCCACAAGACGAGCGCGAGGATGGGGGTTCCGAAGAACAGGAGCGACGACAGCGCGTGAACCGCCAGATTCCCGGGCTTGGTGTGGCGCAAGACGAAGCGGTCCCAGGGCGTCATTGGCGGGTCGGCAACGTACGCGTACAACGGGGAGGTGGATCGTGTCGACATCGCGATCATCGGCGCGGGCGTGGTGGGCGCGGCGGTGTTCGAGCGCCTCACCGCGCGCGGGTTGTCGTGTTTCCTCCTCGACAAGCGCGCGCGCGCCGGCGGCGAGACCACCGAGCGGAACAGCGGCGTCGTGCACGCCGGGCTCTGGTATCCGCCGGATTCGTGGAAGACCCGGCTGTGCGTCGAGGGCAACCGGCTGCTCTCCACGTGGGCCCTCGAGCACGACGTCCCGTACGCGCGCGTGACCAAGCTGGTGGTCGCCGAGGGCGCGGAGGAAGAGGAGGGTCTCGCGCGGCTCGTCGCGCATGGCCGCGCGGTGGGCGTCGAGGGGCTCTCGATCATCACGGGATCGGCGCTGCAGAAGCTGGAGCCGGGGGTGATCGGATCTGCCGCGGTGCTCGCGGAGAGCACGGGCATCGTCGATCCGGCCGCGCTCACGGCGTCGCTGGTCGCGGCCGGGCGCGCGCAGGGCGGGGAGGTCATCACCAGCGCTGCGGTCAGCGCCATCGAGCCCGGCTACGTGCTGCACACCACCCGCGGTGAGCTCCGGGCGAGCGCGGTCGTCAACGCCGCGGGCCTGTACGCCGACGACGTCGCGCGCATGGTGGGGATCGATCGCTACCGCATCCACCCTTGCCGCGGTGACTACTATCGCCTGCGAACCCCGGCTCGCTTTTTGCGCCTGATCTACCCGGTGAAGAAGAAGGGCGCGGTCGGCCTCGGCGTGCATCTGACGATCGATCTCGCGGGCGACTATCGGCTCGGGCCGAACGCTTACTATGTCGATTCGAAGGAGGACTACTCGGGGGGTGGCGGGCAGGAGGCGGCCTTTGCCGCGGCGGCGGGGCGGATCTTGCGCGGCGTCACCCCGGAGATGATCAGCTACGAGTCCTCTGGCATCCGGCCGAAGCTCCGCGCTCCAGATGAAGATCGGGAAAAGGACTTCGTGATTTCCGAGGACTTGCCGCGTTTCATCAACCTGGTGGGGATCGAGTCTCCTGGCCTCACCAGCGCCCTGGCGATCGCGGTCGAGGTCGGAAGGAGGTTATAGTCCCGGCGCGATGGAGAGCTGGGACGTCGTCATCGTCGGGGGCGGACCGTTGGGCAGCAGCACGGCGCTCCACCTCGCCCGCGAGGGCTGGGCGGAGCGGATCCTCGTGCTGGAGAAGGCGCGCTATCCGCGACACAAGCTGTGTGGCGGCGGCATCACCGAGTACGGCGTGGCGTGCCTCTCGCGCATCGGGCTCGACATCGACGAGATCTCCAACGTGCCCATCCAAGAGATGCGCATGGTTCGCGGGAAGCGCACGGCGTCGCGGCGAAAGCTGGGCATCGACGACAGCGATCGCGTCGCGGGTGATGGAGATCCTCACGCCGGTCGAGGACGCGGCGTCGCGGGCGCTCTTCGAGAACAAGGTCGCGGTCTTCGACTTCTCCGCTTCGACCGACGGCCTCCAGCGCTACTACTGGGAGTTCCCGTGCGTGGTGCGTGGCGAGCCGTGCATCAACCGCGGGGTCTATGACGCGCGAACGGTGCCCGCACCGCGAGTGCGCGCATCCTCGGCGAGTACCTTTTGCGCCGTGACATCGACGTCGCGAAGGTCGAGCTGATGGGCTTCCGATCCGCTGGTATGAGCCCGACGCGAAGGTCGCGCTGCCGCACGTGGTGCTGGTGGCTGACGCGGCCGGGGCCGATCCGCTGATCGGCGAGGGCATCGCTTTCGCGCTGGGCTACGGCGCGATCGCCGCGGGTGCGGTCATCGACGCGTTCGCGCGCGAGGACTTCGCGTACTCGGACTATGCCGCGCGCGTGCTCGCCAGCGACTACGGAAAGCTCTTGAATTACCGGGTCACCGAGGCCAAGCGGCTCTATCGCCAGCCGAACCCGCTGGTGGTGCCGTCGTTCATGCCCGGGCTCAACCTCTGAGCTGGAAGCCCAGGCGTTGGTAGCCGCGGAACGTGATCGTCTCGCGGAGCTCGAACTCTTTCTCGACCAGGCGCCAGTCCGGATAACGCTCGAACAACGTCCCCAGCACGACCTGCAGCTCCATGCGCGCGAGCGCGGCGCCGATGCACATGTGCGCGCCCGAACCGAACGCCAGGTGCGGGTTCGGTGAGCGCGTGATGTCGAAGTGATCCGGATCGGGGAAGCGCGCCGGATCGCGGTTGGCCGCGCCGATCGACGTCCAGACCGCAGCGTCCTTCGGGATCGTCACGCCTTCGAGCACCAGGTCCTCGCTCGCGCGCTGGCTGACGATATGGATCGCGGGCTCGTATCGCAGCAGCTCCTCGACCGCGCCTGGGAGCTTGGTGGGATCCTCCATCAGCGCTGCGCGCGCCTCGGGGAACCGGTCGAACAGCACGCAGGCGTGCCCGAGCGTGTTGGTGGTGGTCTCGTGCCCGCCGATGAAGAGCGTGATCACGTTCGAGACGAGCTCCTGGTCGGTCAGCTCCTCGCCGCGATCACGCGCCTGGATGAGCTGCGTGAGGATGTCGTCCTTCGGTGCTCGCCTCCGCTCCTCGAAGAGCCCGGCGAGATACCAGCCGAACTCGGTGCCGGCCGCGATCGCGCGCTCGAAGCGTTCGGGCGGCAGATCGAGATCGGTGAGCGGCGCGAGGTGGCTCGACCATGTCACGCACTGCGCCCAGCCCTCCTCGGGGACGCCGACCAGATGCGCGATCACGTGCACCGGCAGGGGCTCGGCGAGCTCCTTGATCACGTCGAACGTCTTCTTGCGCTTGGCGGCGGTCTCGAAGAGACGCACGGCGACCTCGCGGGTCGAATCGCGCAATCGCTCGATGAATCGTGGCTGGAACGCGCGCGCCATGAACCCGCGTCGGCGCCCGTGCTCGGGCGGGTTGCTGTAGAGCATCGACGTCGAGGTCACGCGCGCGAACGCGCTCACCGCGGCGTCGTCGTTTTCGGTGAAGCGGGTCTTGGCGATGTCCGGCCGCCGCTCGAGGCGCACCTCCTTGAGCGCGGCGGTGGCGGCGGCGTGGCCCGTCACGATGAACGTGCCATTGGCCATCCGGTAGACGGGGGCGACCTTCCGCAGCTGCGCGTAGCCCCCGTACGGGTCGCGCCGCGAGATCTTGATGAAGGGCGTGACGAAGAAGTGTTCGGGCGTCGCGAACATTCAGACCAGGTCGGGGAGCGGAGCGGTGCCATCATCGCCGAACGTCGCGGGCGCCATCCCGATCGTCTGCAGCATCGAGATGAACAGGTTCCCGAAGGTCTGCTCCTGCGCGTAGCGGATGTGGCGGCCAGTCTGGAAGCGGTTGCCGCCTTTGCCGGCGAGCAACACCGGCATGTTGATGTGCGAGTGCGAGTTGCCGTCCTCGATCTCGCTCGAGAAGAACACCACGCTGTTGTCGAGGATCGATCCGTCCGGCTCCTGAACGGCCTTGAGCTGCGAGACGAGGTACGCGACCTGCTCGCACTCCCACGTGCCGATGGTCTGGAGCTTCGTGAAGTTGTCCGGGTTGTCCTGGTGATGCGAGATCTCGTGGTGGCCCTCGCCGATGCCGAGGAAATCGTAGACCCGGTTCGAACCGGCATTTCCCAGCATGAACGTGATGACGCGAGTGAGATCGCACTTGAACGCCAGCACCATCAGATCGCACATCACGCGAACGCGCGCGCGGATGTCGCCGGTGTTCGTGGGGCGCACGCCGGGATCGCAGATCGGCTCTTCCTCGATCGCCCGCACGCGCATCTCGAGCTCGCGGACGCTGGTGAGGTACTCGTCCATCTTCAGCTTGTCGGTGCGGCCGAGCTTGGCCTTCAGGCGCTCGGAGTCGGTGCGCACGAAGTCGAGGAGCGAGAGTCGATAGAGCTTCTTCTTCCGCCGCGTCTCGGCGCTGTCGCGTGGATCGGCGCCGGCGAAGAGACGATCGAACACCGACTGCGGGTTGGTCTCCTTGGGCAGCGGCGTGGCCGGTCCGGCCCACGAGATGTTGCGCGCGTAGGCGCAGGAGTAGCCCGAGTCGCAGTCACCGGTCGATCCACCGCCCTCGGAGCCGAGCTCGAGCGACGCGAAGCGGGTGTGCATACCGATCGCCTGCGCGGCGGTCTGATCCACCGAGATGCCGTTGCGGATGTTCGCGCCCTCGGTCTTGAAAGGGTGCGCCGCGGTCAGGAACGCGCCGGTGCCTGAGGCGTGATCGCCGGGACCGTCGGGTCGGGCAGGGCGGTTCGAGACGTTGGTGAGGAGCATGATGTCGCTCTTCACCGCCTCGAACGACGTCAGCATCGGCGGGAGGGTGCCGAGCGGGCCCGTGCCGCCCGCGGGGCGGAAGGCCGGCATGTGGAACCCATCCGGAACATAGAACGCCAGCAGGCGACGCGGCGGGGTCATGCCCATGCCCTGCGCACGCGCGAGCGACGGGTGCATCGCCTCGAGCACCGGGAGCGCGAGCGCCGCACCGGCACCCCTGAGCAGCGCGCGACGCGAGATCATCCACGACTTGTCAGACATGTTAGTTGCCCTCTGCCTTGCGCTGCGTGAACGCCGGCGACTGCGCGAGCTTGGTGACGAGCGCTTCTAGCCGGTGCCCGTCCGCGGTGAACTCGCGATCGAGCTGCGGAATGTTGCACGCCTTGTCGTTCGCCGTCGGCCCGCGTCCGAGCGCGTAGACGAACAGCTTCTCGGTCATGCACGCCGAGAGCCGCGGATCGTTCTTGATCACCTGCGCGAGGCCCTCGGGGCCCTGCCAGGTCTCGCCGTTCGGGAGCTCGGCGCTGTCGTCGATGTCGAACGCGCCGTCCTTTTCGCGCCAGCTGCCGATCGCGTCGAAGTGCTCGAGGCTGAAGCCGATCGGATCCATCGTCGAGTGGCAGCCTTTGCATCTGTCCGCCGAGCGGTGCGCCTCGAAGCGATCGCGCAACGACGCCTGCGGGTTCACGACCTCCGGGATGCCTTCGACGCCGGGCGGCGGTGCGGGCGGCGCGGAGCACAGGATCTGCTCGAGGACCCACTTGCCGCGCTTCACCGGCGACGTGCGGCGCGCGTGCGAGGTGACGGTGAGGACGCTGCCCTGCGTGAGCAAACCGCGGCGCGCGCCGGCGGGGAGGCTCACGCGGCGAGGCTCACCCGCGCCCGGGAGCGGCAGGCCATAGTGCCGCGCGAGGCGATCGTCGAGGAAGCTGAAGTCGGCGTCGATCATGTCGAGCGCGCTGACGTCGGAGGTGAGGAACGTGCCGAAGAACGCCTCGGTCTCCTTCCGCATCGACGCGCCGAGATCCGCGCTCCACCCGGGGAACAGCATGTAGTCGGGCGCGACGTCGGCGAGCTTGCGCGTATACAGCCACTGGCCTGCGAAGTTGTCGGTGAGCGCCTTGGCCTTCGGATCGCGCAGCATGCGGCTCACCTGCTGGGCGGTGATCTCGGGGCGCGACAGCTCGCCGCGATCCGCGAGATCCGCGAGCGTGCGGTCCGGCATCGACGACCAGAGGAAGTACGAGAGGCGCGTGGCCAGCTCGTGATCGTCGATGGCGTGCGGGACCGTGTCGGTGATGCTGGGATCGATCTCGACGCGGAAGCTGAAGCTCGGCGAGAGCATGATGCCCTGGATGCCGAGGCCGATGCCGACGTCGAACGGATCGCGCTCGTCCCACGCGACCTTCGCCAGCGCGACCAAACGATCGAGCTCCTCGGCGACCAGCGGGCGGCGCCAGGCCTTTCGACCGAACGCGGTGAAGATCTGGCGCGCGCAGACCTCGTTCGACGAAGCGGTGGGATCGCAGATCATGATCGCAGCGCGCTTGGCCGGATCCGGCGCGACCACGCCGTCGGGTCCGGCGATGGTCAGGTAGTCGACGAAGAGGTTGCGATCGGCCATCGCGGCCGCGTCGTAGAAGTCGTTGGTGAACTCGACCGAGAGCGTGTGCCCGCCCGCGGTCAGCATCGCGCGCACGGTGAAGACGCCGGGGCTCGCGGCGACCTGCGTGACGTTGACCGTCGAGATCACGCGGTTGTCGACGCGGATCTCCATGATCGGCGCTGCCGGCCCGGCCTGCTGGCCGTAGGCGCGCGCGGTGATCTCGTACTCGCCGGCGGCGGTCACGGTGACCGGCGTACTGATCGCGCCGTTGGTGTACAGGTTCCAGAAGTCGCCCGCGCTGGCGCCGGTCGGCGATCCGACCGTCTCGGCCTCGAAGCGCTGATCGACGCGGATGACCGGGCGCTCGAGCGCGCGCGCGACCAGCAGATCAGCGGCGCTCTCGTACTTCTCGAAGAGCAGCGGCGAGGTCGCGAGCACGTCGGCGTTGTTGTCGAAGCCGAAGCCGTGATCGTCGGGCGGGAACTCGGTGCCGGGCGTGATGTCTTCGGCGAACAGATCGCGAATCGTGTTGTCGTACTCGGCGCGGTTGAGGCGGTGCAGCGTGGGGCGACCGGGATCGTTGGTGGTGCATGCCATCGGCGACGGCGTGGGCGAAGGCGACGCGGTGGGCGAGGGCGACGCCGACGGTGATGGCGACGCGGACGGCGACGTCGAGGGCTTGGGACCGTTCGGACCGACGAGGCTGTCGACCGGATCGTCGATCGATCCGGAGAGACAGCCCATCAACCCGCCGGCCGCCAGTGCGGTGAGCGCGACCCCTCGTAAGAACATGGCGGTACTATAGACGAAATGGCCGAAGAATCACGGGCCGATACGTCATATTATGGACCTGTAGACAGCGCCCTACGTTGTGTGGAGTGCACTCCACGAATTCGGCCTCTTTCCCGTGTGATTTGCGGGCATGGAGGCCCTGCACTCCAGTGGTGAGGAGAGTGCTCTCCTGCTACGAGCGGGATCATGGGACGCGAATCCGACGCGACGCTGCGCATCGATGGCGATGCTCACGTCGGAGCTGCGTTGCTCGAGACAGCGGAGATCATCGTGCGATCGGAGGCGCGCTTCACGTTTCCCTTCGCCGCGATCACGTCGGCGAAGCCGAAGGGATCAAAGCTGGAGATCGCGTTCACCGACGCGTTCCGCACGATCGCCCGCAAGAAGACGGCGATCGGCGCGGGCAAGGCGGTGATCGAGCTCGAGCCTGGCGAAGACGCGACCAAGTGGGCCGACGCCGTGCGCGCGCCGAAGAGCGTGATCGACAAGCTGGGGATCAAGCCCGGTCACCGCGTGGCCGTGGTGGGCGCTTTCGATGCTTCTTTTCTCGAACAGCTTCCCGTGCGTCAGCTCGAGAAGGGCGCGCAGGTCGTGATGCTCGGGGTCGAGGCGCCGAAGGATCTCGAGAAGCTGAAGGCGCTGCGGAAGGACATCGATCCCGAGGGCGGCGTCTGGGTGGTGCGGGCGAAGGGACCGAAGGCGCCGGTCGCGGAATCGAAGATGCGCGAGGCGGCCGAGAAGTACGGTTGGGTCGTGACGAAGGTGGTCGCGTTTTCGGCGACGCACACCGCCGACAAGCTCGTGGTGCCGGTCCGGGATCGCTGACTACTGGCCGCCGTCGACGAGCGTGTAGTTGAAGCGCGCGCGCGGGCCGCCGATCGTGTCCACGAAGCGCTGATAGGTCTGCGGATCCATCGTCTGGCAGCCGATCGAGGTGGGCGCGTTGCTGCCGCCCGGGTGGAAGAGGACGCCGCTGAGCGCGTCGCCGCGTTGATCGCTGGCTGCGCGCTCGCTCGCGCTGAAGCGGCCGTCGCCGTTGGTGTCGCGATAGCCGGAGAGCGATCCGCTGCCGCCGGTGGTGCGCACGTGATAGCTCGCGTTGCCGCCGTGCGGGCCGTTCGGGACGACCTCGTAGTTGCCGGGACGGATCATGCCGACGTCGCCCCGCCCATCGCCGGTGACGTCGGGTGACGCGGTGCTGCGGTTCTGGCCGGGGTGCGTGGCGCGCGGAACTCCTGCACGCGACCGTCGGGCGTTCGGAGGCGCTCTCGGGCGCGAGCGTCGGGCGAGCGCCGCTCAGCGCGGGAGGCGGGTTCGATCCTGCGCGGCGAGCGTCGTCGGCGCGGGCGAGATCGCCGGCGCTGGAACGCGCGCACGGCGGCCTCGGTCTCGGGCCCGAACTTGCCGTCGGGCTCGACGTTGAAGCCCTTCGCCTCGAGCTGCTCCTGACGCGGAGTCATGGTTGAGAGTTGTGACGGCTAGGCGTCGAGTGTTAGTCGAAAAATGAATAAAAAACAGATAGTTATGTGTGGCTACGATGTCTCGCCGAGACCTGCGGGCCGCGGCCCCATCGCCGCGCTTTGCGGTTCCCTGTTAGAGTTCTCGCCATCCGTGAGCGCCAACGACGTCGCCTTCCTCCGTCAGACCGGCCTCTTCAAAGGCATGTCCGACGATCACCTCGCGACCCTCGCAAAGGACGGCGAGGTCATCGCGTGCGGACCCGGCCACGTCGTGGTGCAGCAGGGGAGCAAGGGCGGCGATCTCTTCGTCGTGAAGAGCGGCGTGCTCGAGGCGCGCGACGAATCGCAGCTCACCGGACGATCGACCCTCGTCGGCTACGTGTTCCCGGGAGAGTGCGTCGGCGAGATGTCGATCCTCACCGGCTCGCCGCGATCGGTGACGGTGCGCGTGCCGGAGAGCGCGGAGATCTTTCGCGTGCCGGGCGCGGTGTTCGATCGCGTGCTCCACTCCGATGTCGAGGTCGCGGTGGCGGTCGCGCGCGGGCTCGCGGCGCGGCTCGAGCGCGCCAATCGCCACACGCCGGCGCCCCCCGCCGAGAACGAGCAGCGCCACCTCGCAGGCGATCTGAAGTACTTCGACGTGCCCGAGGTCTGCCAGACGCTGGTCCAGGCGCGGCGCACCGGGCAGATGACGCTGACGACGGTCGCGCTCGATGGCGACGTCTCGGTGTGCTTCCAGGACGGCGACATCAAGCACGCCCGCGTGGGCACGCTGCGCGGCGCGGAGGCGGTGCTGTACCTCTTGCGCACGAAGCTCTCGGGGCGCTTCGAGTTCCGCGCGAGCGACGTCTATCCGGGGCCCAAAGACGAGAAGCCGATCAAGGCGAGCGCGATGGCGCTGCTCCTCGAAGCCGCGCAGCAGCGCGACGAGATGGAGGCGCTGCTCCGCGATCTTCCGCCGATGACGCACACGTTCCAGGTCGTCGCGCTGGCGTTCCCGTTCGATGGACCGCTGGCGACGCCGGTCGATCCCGACGACGTCGATCCGGGCGAGCTGATGAACGGCAACTGGCAGCCGGCCACCGAGGTCGAGCGCGAGTTCGCGCGATCGATGTGGAGCGCGCTGGTGGCAAAGAAGGTCTTCGGCAAGATGCTGGACGAGCGCCTCGGCAAGGAGCCCCTCGCGCTCCAGATCTTCCACGCGCTCAAGGTCAAAACCGCGATCCGTTAGCTGTCGACGGGCATGAGGATCGTCTCGTCCTCGTCCGGATCCGCAGCGGGCGGCTCGGGTGGAGACGGCGGCTCGCCTGCCGGCGACACGCTTGCGAGCGCGACGCGCGCAAAGGCTCGCTGCGCAGGCGTCGACGGTCCCGACGGTGGCGGTGGCGCGGACGAGGGCCCGATGCCGGTCGATGATCGCGCGCGGGGGATGTCGGCCAGCGACGCGGGGCGCTGCAGCAGACCGGGCACCGGCGTGTTGGCGCGCGGCCCCCACGGATTGAACGTCCCGCCCGGCGGCGTGATCGGCGCGGCGGACGGCGGGAGCGACGGCAATCGCGGCGGCTGCGGCGGCGGCTCGGACGGCGTACCCAGGATGATCAGCGGCGTCGGCATCATGGGATCGATCGCCGCCATCGGCGCGGGAACGCCGCGCGCCGGCGTGCGCGCCGGAGGAACGCCGTACGGCGGCGTGCTCGCCGGCTTGACACCGAGCGCGCGGGCCGACGGCGCCATCACATTGGTCGGCGCCGAAGAAATGCGGTCGTCGAGATCGTCGACCAGGCTGCGCAGAAGCGACCGGTTCGGCGGAGGTCCGATCTCCGTGACCGCCGCGCTGGGCGCGACCGGCGCGCTGAAGCCGCTCGCCTCGTGCTCGTCGCTGCGGCGCAGCGCTTCGAGGACGAGGTAGGTGGTCGGCTTGGCGACGTTGGTCTCGCCGATCGGCTCGCGGTACTCGATCCGGAACGCTCCCGGGCCCGCGCGTGCGAGCAAGAAGAACGCCGGCTCGCCGCTGATTGCACCGGAAAAACAGCCGCGCAGCTCACCGCGCCGGAGCTGCATCTCGCCGGCGCGACCGTCCTCGTAGTTCACGACGACGACCGCGCTCTTCCGTCCGACCTCGATGCTCTGGAGGATGTCGAGCACGGTCATGTCGGCCAGCGATCCCGACACGCCCTTGAACTGCGGCGTCGGCGCGCCGGGACGCGACTTGCGCATGCGCGCCCGCACCTCGCGGCGGATCTTGGCGATCACCAGCTCCTCGCTCCACGGCTTGGGGAAGAAGTCGTCGGCGCCCAGCTCGAGCGCCTTCGCCTGGAGATCGTCCTTTCGCGTCGACGTTACGAAAACAGCGGTGTCGATGGCCCGCGCGCGGATGTCGAGGAGCACGTTGAAGCCGTCGATGCCGGGCAGAGCCGCGTCGAGCACCACGACCTGCGGAGACTCATCGCGGGTGAGCGCGCGGGCCGCTTTCCCGTCGGTCGCGACCAGCGCGTCGTAGCCCTCTTCACGCACGCGCGCGGCGAGCGCCTCGGCGACGGCCTGGTCGGGATCGGCGATGATCACCAGCGCGCGATCGATGATCGCCTGCGCCTCGACCTGCGGGATCTCGGGCGCCAGGTCGGGGGGCGGCTCGACGCTCGCTGCGCCGTACCAGCGATCGATCGCCGCCATCACCTGCGTACGCGTGGCGACGAGGAGCCGGGCTTCGCCGACGCCGAGGATGATGCGCGCCTCGAGCACGCCGTGCGCGTCGTACGGATCGAACACCACGAACGTGACGGTGTCGCCCTCGAGCGCGACGGGGAGGACGCCGATCTTGCGCGCGGCTTTGCCGGGGAAGCGCACCAGCAGCTCGGCCGACGGCGCCGATCCTTCGAGGGTGCTGGCCTCGGCGAGCGCGATGGTCGACTGGGTCGACAGCGCGCGGGCCAGCGCGGCCTCCGTCGTGCCGCCGCTCTCGACCAGGATCTCACCCAGGAGGCCGCCGTTGGCGCGCTGCTGGGCGAGCGCGATCTCCACCTGATCGGCGGTGGTCGCGCCGAGCTGGATGAGGATGTGCCCGATCGGCAGCTTTCCACCCGAGTTGGTGGGGCCGCGGCTCAGCGCGCGACGGTTGCCGGCCTCGCCGGTCGCCTGGGTGAACTGCCGCTTCATGTACACGGCGATGTCGCGCCGCGACGCGCGCTGAGGGAGCGTGTTCGTGACGCGCGACAGATCCCCGAGCATCGCGCCGACGGTCTGGTAGCGAGCCTCGCGATCGCGTGCGAGCGAGCGCATCACGATGCGATCGATCTCCGGCGGGACCTCGGGGTTGACCAGCGAGGGGAGCGGGATGTCGCAGCGCCGCACCAGCTCGACCGTTTCTTCCGGCGTTTTGCCGCGGAAAAGACGCTGTCCGGTGAGCATCTCGTGCAGCACGACGCCCGCGCCGAAGATGTCGGAGCGCTGGTCCATGCGCAGGCCGTCGACCTGCTCGGGCGACATGTACCCGAACTTGCCGTGCAGGTTCTGCGGGGCCTTGAGCTCGTTCTCCTCGGTGATCACGCGCGCGATGCCGAAGTCGGTGAGCTTGACCTCGCCCTCGTACGAGATGAGCACGTTCTGCGGCGAGATATCGCGGTGGATGAGGCCGAGGGGCTGGCCGTCGTCGTCGGTGAGGCGGTGCGCGTAGTCGAGGCCGGTGAGCAGCTCGATCGCGGCACACAAGCTGACGCCCAGCGGGAGCCGCTCCTTCCTCCGGTACGTGTTGGAGAGCAGCGCCGAGAGGTCGCGGCCGCGGACGTACTCCATCGCGATGTAGACCTGGCCGTCGATCTCGCCGAGGTCGAGGACCTGCACGACGTTGAAGTGCTGCAGGCGCGCCGCCAGCTTCGCCTCGTGGATCAACATCCGCGCGAAAGAAGGATGGCGCGAGTAGCGAGGGAGGATCTTCTTGAGCGCGACGTGCTTCTCGAAACCGGAATACCCGGTCATTTTCGCGAGAAAAATCTCGGCCATCCCGCCGTCACCGATGCGCTCGAGGACGATGTAATTGCCGAAGCGCTGTGGGAGATCCGGCGGGGCCAAACCATCTCCTGTCTGCACGAAAACGCCTGGCTTTGCTAGACACACACACCGTGACGCCAGCGGACTTTCACGCTAGTAGGGCTCGATGCGGCGTGTGGGATTGATCGCTCTGGCCTTCGTCGCGTGCTCCAGCGACCCCATCGCGCCCGATGGCGGAACGCCGATGCCGCAGGACGACGCGAGCGAGATCGCCGACGTCGACAGCCCTGACGTGCGCCGGTTCCGTCCCGACATCGCCTTCTTCGCAGTGCACGACGGCGGCGCGCCACAGTCGTGCACCGAGACCTGTGATTGCCCTCAGGGCCTGGGCTGCATCGACAACGTCTGCACCACCGCCGGGATCGGCCCGATCTATTGCTGCAGCGAGCCCGGCTGCCCCGTCGGCGCCGCCTGCCTCGGGCCCAACGATCGTCCCAGCCAGTGCCCGACCGCGCCCGACGCGGGGCCCGACGCCGGCCCGCGCGACATCGGCGCGGGGGCGATCGGCGCCGGGTGCGAGTCAGATCTCGAGTGCAATCAGGCGATGGGCTTTTCGTGCTGGGAGCAGTTCGACGCCCCTTTCCTGTGGGGTGGTTACTGCACGCTCGACGACTGCTTCCCCGCCTGTCCCACCGGCTCGGAGTGCATCAACTTCACGGGCGGCGCCGCGGTCGCGGGCTGCATGGCGAGCTGCGGGCGCGACGAGGATTGCCGCGCGGACGCGTACTGCTTGGCGGTGCCCGGCACGATGCTCCGCATCTGCTATCCGGACTGCCGCGACGACGTGTTCGACTGCGCGCCGAGAAACGGCGCCCAGTTCTGCTCGCGCACGAGCGGGCGCTGTGAGGCGACGCCGATGCAGACCGCGGGCGTTCGCGTCGGCGCGGCGTGCACCGACAACACCACGTGCGGCCCGGGCCAGGTGTGCCTCTCCGAGATCGCCTGGGGGACCGCCGGCGGGATGTGCTCGAAGGTCTGCTCCGGCTTGGTGGAAGCGATGCCCTGCGGCGCCGGCGAGACGTGCCAGGACTTCGTCGGCATCGGCCTGTGCTTCCAGGACTGCGCGAGCGGCCTCTGCCCTGATCGCGCGAACGCCATTTGCACCTCGCTCGATCCGGCGTGGCTCGCGCCGAGCTGTGTGCCGCTGTGACGACGCCCAAGAGGAAGCTCCTCCACATCGTCGATGGGTCGGGCTACATCTTCCGCGCGTACTTCGCGATCCGCGGGATCAGCTCGCCGACCGGTGAGGCGGTCAACGCCGTCTACGGCTTCGCGCAGATGCTGATCAAGGCGCTGGCCGACGAGCGGCCCGATCACATCGCGCTCACGTTCGATACGGGGAAGCCGTCGTTCCGATCGGAGATCTACCCGCCTTACAAGGCCAACCGGCCGCCGCCGCCGGTCGATCTGCCGCCGCAGATCCCGCGCATCTACGAGGTCGCGGATACGTTCAAGATCAAGACGTACGTCGTCGAAGGCTTCGAGGCCGACGACGTGATCGCGACGTTGACGCGCACGGCGATCGAGCACGACTACGACGTCCGCATCATCACCGCCGACAAGGACATGATGCAGCTGGTCA
>Ga0105048_10011235_pt1 | contig 14135 bp, 7 predicted proteins | sample MAT05_FD_78382 | JGI IMG/M metagenome (GOLD analysis project Ga0105048, IMG submission 78382) | Freshwater microbial communities from Lake Fryxell liftoff mats and glacier meltwater in Antarctica - MAT-05 | ecosystem: Environmental > Aquatic > Freshwater > Ice > Liftoff microbial mat | place...
CCCCATGGCCTGCATTGAACGCAGGTTGACTTCACGACCGCCTGCAATCCGCAGTTCTGCTTTTGGATTTGTCAGCCGGAACATTGCCAGCACTTTCAGGCAGAATCGCGGATCCAGTTCGTGCATCGATTGCAGCGGCGTGCCGTCGATGGAATTGAGGAAGTTGATTGGAATCGATTCGACGTGGAGTTCTGCCAGCTTGATGGCCACATCCACGACGTCGTCGTGAACTTCGCCCATGCCGACGATCATTCCGGCGCACAATTCCAGTCCCGCGCTGCGACAGACGTCGAGCGTTTCGAGTCGATCCTTGAACGTGTGTGTCGTACAGATTTCATCGTGGTAGCGTTCGCTGGTATTCAGATTGTGGTTAACACGATCTACGCCTGCGTCCTTGAGTGTCACAGCGTGTTCAGGCTTCAACAACCCCAGACAACAGCAGATGTGCAGACCGTACTGATCCTTAATCTGCCGCACGACACTTGCGACATGATCGACTTCACGATCTGTCGGGCCGCGACCGCTGGCAACGATACAGTACGTGCGTGATTTGCTTTCAGCGGCCTTGCGGGCACCGTCCAGCAGTCGCTCCGCATTCAGCATGGCGTACTTTTCGATCGGAGCTTCGGAGATTTTCGACTGTGAGCAGTACGTACAGTCTTCAGGACAAAGGCCGCTCTTGGCATTCTTCAGATAATAAAGCTGGACTGTGTTGCCGAAATACTGTCGTCGAACGCGATACGCTGCGTCCAGAATCGCCAACAGGTCATTATCGTCAGCCCGCAGAATTCGCAATGCGTCTTCACGCATCAGTGTCTGGCCGTTCAATACGGCATCCGCCATTTCGTGCCAGGACATTTGAGCAGGTTCACAGACAGAAGTCGCAGGCATGATGATGTACATTCCAGTGCGGAAGCGCTCGCAGCGACAAGACTCAAACGGCCTTTGAAATTCGTGCGAGTCATGAATGGTAACGCAGATGGAATCCGGAAAAAAGGACTTGACGACGTTTCGACGATTTTGGACGACGAAGACATTTTGTTACGAATGTCCCGATGTTCAGGCGCGTGAAGGGTAGTGGTGTCAAAATCGAGGATACCTGCAATGGTTATCCTGCTGATTCTGAGAAACGTCTGGTCAATCAGAGTACTGCCATTCCCAACCGGCTAAATTCAGTTGAAATCGTTGACAAGTTGACACGACTGCTTAACACTAACAGCGTTCGGGATTCAGATTCCCGAAGCAACCCACCTAAAATCCCACCCGATTGAAGTGCTTGAGCACTGGCGCAAACGATTACACTTTCAAAGAACAACTGTCGGCTGACGTTCGGTTAGCCTGCAGGCGGTTCATTTTTCCCAGGAGATTCGACATGGTTCGTGGTAGTTCACGGAGAAATTTTCTACACGTTGGTTTCTGCGCCGGGATTGGCCTGACATTGGCTCAATACCTGAAGATGCAGTCAGCTCAGGCGGATCTCAAGAATTACGAAACCAAAGAAGGGACTGCCAAGTCTGTCATCTTTATCTTCCTGCCGGGCGGCATGGCGCACCAGGAGAGTTTCGACCCAAAACCTTACGCTCCGATTGAATATCGCGGGCCGATGAGTTCAATCGAGACCAACGTACCGGGTGTGTTCATCAACGAACGCTGGGTGCAGACCGCGAAGGTGATGGATAAGATCGCCATCTGCCGCAGCATGACTCACGGCGAAGCGGCCCACGAACGCGGCACGCACAACATGTTTACTGGCTATCGCCCGAGCCCGGCTCTGGCTTTTCCGAGCATGGGAAGCGTGGTGAGCCACGAGTTTGAACCTCGCAATAACATTCCGCCCTACATCTGTATCCCTGGGCAGCCGAATGAGTTTGCCGGCACAGGTTATCTGAGTTCTTCGTTTGCTCCATTCAGTCTTGGTTCTGATCCGGCCGACGGTGCATTCACAGTTCGCGACCTGCAACTACCGGGTGGCGTGACGGACGAGCGATTCACACGTCGCCGTCGCGCACTGGATGCGGTGAATAATCACTTCGTGAGCAAAGAGAAGGCCGACTCACTGGATGCCGTCGATACTTTTTATCAGCGTGCTTATGGCATGATCAGTTCACAGCAGGCCCGCGAAGCATTTGATCTCAGCAAGGAAACGGATGCTCTCCGCGATGAGTACGGTCGCAATCAGGCTGGAGCGAGAATGTTGATGGCTCGTCGCCTGGTCGAGGCTGGTTCTCGCTTTGTGACGTTGACATATGGTGGCTGGGACATGCACGACAATATCGCAGCTGGCATGAATGGCCAGGTTCCGCCGTTTGATCAGGCTTACGCACGCCTGATTCGGGACCTCGACGAACGTGGTCGCCTGAAAGATACGATGGTGTGCATCGCCAGCGAATTCGGTCGCACGCCGAAAATTAACGGCACGGCCGGTCGAGACCACTGGCCGAAGGTGTTCAGCGTGGTCATGGCTGGCGGCGGAATCAAGGGTGGACTGGTTTACGGCTCATCGAATTCAACGGCCAGCGAACCGGAAGAAAAGCCACTGAATGTCGAAGACTGGGCCACGACGATCTATCACTGTCTTGGCATCACGGCAGATAAGGAACTGATGGCTCCTGGTGATCGACCTATCGAAATTGTGGACGGTGGTAAGGTTCGATCTGAACTGTTGGTCTGATTTTACAACTTCATGCAGCGCTGCGGATTGCCGAAAGAGTGGATTCGCAGCGTTGCTTTGCAGATAGTTTTGAAAAATTCCCTGACATGGAAGCCGGGGGGTGCGTTTGCGGGAATGAGTCCCGATGACTTTCACTGGAAGAGATCTCGCCATGCGTTTTTCGTTGGCCATAGCATTGTCTGTCGTGGTGGCGCTCCTGACGCCTCCGGTCTTATCCGCCGCAGATCCGGCGTTGACAATCATTGTGCCCCGAGGCGTTCAACGCGGGACAGAACAAGTCATCCGATTTGCGGGGGCACGGCTGGATGACGCACAGGAGATCTTCTTCTATGAACCTGGCTTTGAGGTGCTTGAAATCAAGCCCGCCGATGCAAACAACATTGATGTCAAGATACGGATCGCCCCTGATTGTGCATTGGGCGAACATACAGCTCAGGTGCGAACAAAGTCAGGGATTTCCGAATACCGCACGTTCTTCGTCGGAGCCCTTCCAGCGGTTGACGAAGTGGAGCCGAATACAGACTTTGCTCTGCCGCAGCAAATCCCGATCAACAGTACCGTGGTGGGAACGGTCCAGAACGAAGATGTCGATTACTTTGTGGTCGCTGCAAAAAAGGGTGAACGGCTTTCGGTCGAAGTTGAAGGCATGAGATTCGGTCAGACTTTGTTTGATCCGTACGTCGCGATTCTGAACGACAAACGATTTGAATTGTCGGCGGAAGATGATTCTCCGCTGCTGAAACAGGATGCTGCCACTTCGATTGTTGTGCCCGAAGACGGCAAGTACATAATCGAAATGCGAGACAGCGGATATGGCGGCAATGGCGAGTGTCGTTATCGACTGCACGTCGGCAATTTTCCTCGTCCGATGTCAGTGTTTCCTGCTGGCGGCAAAGCTGGCGAAGCATTGGAAGTGACGCTGATCGGGGATGCAATCGGTCCGACCGCGAAAACCGTCACGCTTCCGAACGACGGCACGACCGAGACATTGATTTTTGCAGAAGATGCGACGGGCATTACACCTTCCGGGCATGTGCTGCGGATTTCGGCGGTACCGAATTCGCTGGAACTTGAACCGAACAACGGCTTTGAAAACGCGACTCCGGTTGCACAGTTTCCATCATCGTTCAACGGAATTCTGCAGGAACCTGGCGACGTCGATATCTACAAGTTCACAGCAACTGCCGGGAAAGTGTTCGAAGTCGAATGCTACGGTCGCCGTATTCGGTCGGCGATCGATCCTGTGATGAATCTTTACAAGGCCAATGGTGAAGGAATCACAGGCAACGACGATTCCCGCGGGCCGGACAGCTATTTTCGCTGGCAGGTTCCTGCGGACGGTGAATATGCGATTCGGATTACGGACCACTTGAATCGCGGCGGTCCGGAATTTGTGTATCGCGTCGAGTTTCAGGAAGTGATTCCTGCGCTGACAGTTGGCATTCCGCGAGTGGCGCGCTATTCACAGTCACGTCAGCAGATCTACATTCCGCGTGGAAATCGCTTTGGAACCATTATCTCTGCAGAACGGGTGAATTTCGGCGGTGAACTGACAATCGATGGAGTCGAGTTACCGCCGGGCGTCACGATGACGGCTTTGCCGATGTCGGCAAACCTGAACACGATGCCCGTCGTGTTTGAATCAGCGGCGGATGCTCCTTTAGCCGGGGCGTTGGTGGATTTCAGCATGAAGACGACTGATCCTGCGCTGAACGTCGCGGGACGATTTTCAAACCGTGCTGACTTTGTGATCGCTGGACCAGGACAGTCTTTGTATGTCTGGAAAGATGTCAATCGCTTGCCTGTGGCAACGATCGATGAATTGCCGTTCAAGCTGGAGTTGATTCAGCCGAACGTGCCGATTGTCCGCAACGGAATGATGATGCTCAAGGTCGCCGCGACCAAAAAAGAAGGCTGGGACGAAGAAATCCGAGTCCAGTTTCCGTTCCGTTCGCCCGGTGTCGGTGCGAACAGTGAGATTGTGATTGCAAAGGGCCAGACGGAAGGTTTGTACCAGATCAATGCCGATGGTAATGCGGCTCTTGGAAAATGGCCAATGTATGCCCTCGGCTCTGCGAATGTTAACGGAACGAGTTGGGCTTCAACTCAGATGGCCTCGCTGGAAGTTGCCGATCCCTATGTCGGCATGACAGTGCAACGCTCGTCGGTTGAGCAAGGCAAAGAAACCGACGTTGTCGTTGACGTGCAGATCCTGAAGGAGCTTAAAGCGCCGGCCGTTGTGACTCTGCTTGGTTTGCCGCATAAAGTAACGGCAGAACCACTGCAGGTAACTGCGGAGACAAAAGAACTTGTATTCAAAGTAAAAACCGCAGCGGACAGTCCTGAAGGAACACATAAGAACATTTTCTGTCAGGTGACAGTTACCGAGAATAACGAGAGTATCGTGCATGCTCGTGTGGGTGATTCGGAATTGCGGATTGATAAGCCACTGCCGATGCCGACTGCCGCTCCGATGCCTGAACCGATGCCAGTGGCGGCAGCGGTCGCAGTTCCAGCACCGGTTGCTCCACCGGTGGAGAAGAGATTGACACGGCTGGAGAAGTTGCGATTGGAATCTCAGAAAAAGACTGCAGGTCAGTGAGGACCGTTCCGACAGTGGAGTGTTTCTAATGTAGGATGGACATTCCTGTCCGTCGGGTTTACGGGAATCGACTTCACCGCAATCTGCGGTGAGGCGTCTCAAGCGATTGGAAAAGTATCGATGAAATGGTTTTCATGTCTTTCAGCTGTTATTGCCATTGTGCTGCCGATGAGTTCTACATCGCAGGCAGATGATGTGTCACCAGCATCGATCAGTGTCGCGCCAATGGATATTCATCTGTCTGCGGTCCGGGATCGGCAGGGAATGATCGTTCAGGCTGTGATGCCGAACGGTCTCACATTCGATGTGACTGATCAGGCGACTCTGACGGTTGAAAACGAAGCATTCTTACGCAAGGATGGCGCGACTTTCTATCCCGTCGCCGATGGTGCCACAAAGATCACGGTGTCCTATGGTGGCCACGCGGTGGATGTGCCTGTAGTGATTCAGAACGCACAGGTCGATCCTGCGATCAGTTTTCGTCAGGACGTGATGCCGGTCTGGATGAAGACCAGTTGCAACAACGGAAGCTGTCATGGGGCTGCGCGCGGCAAAGACGGATTTCGACTTTCGCTGTTTGGCTTCGATCCGGAGGGCGACCACTATCGCCTGACGCGCGAAATCCCAGGCCGACGCATCAATCTTGCATTGCCGGCGGAGAGCCTGCTGATGGAAAAATCGGATGGCCATGTGCCGCATACCGGCGGAAAGCGATTTGACGTCGGAAGCGAACATTACAGCACCGTGCTGAGATGGCTGGAAGCAGGGGCTCCCAATGATGCGGGCCCCGTGCCAACCGTCGTGTCGGTCGATCTGTATCCAAAGAATGCGGTGATGGACGGCGAAGGCATGACTCAGCGATTGACTGTTCGGGCAAAGTATTCAGACGGCACGGACCGTGACGTGACGAATCTGGCCTTCTTCAGTTCGAACAATGAGACCAGCGCGGAGATTGCTCAGACAGGCCTTGTCACGGCACACGCTCGCGGCGAAGCCTTTATTATGGCTCGCTTCGATACGCACACTGTCGGTTCGCAATTCATCGTATTGCCAAAAGGCCTGCAGTACGAAGATCCAAAGACACCAGAACTGAACTACATCGACACGTTGGTTCATAACAAACTCCGCAAGTTGCGAATCATTCCGTCCGAACTTTGCAGTGACGAAGAATTCCTGCGGCGAGTCTCTGTGGATATCACCGGGACTCTGCCAACCGTGGACGAACATGGAAAATTCGTTGCCGATACCGATCCGCTGAAGCGCGAAAAGCTGGTGGACGAGCTGTTGCAGCGCAAAGAATTTGTGGATATTTGGGTGATGAAATGGGCAGAGATCCTGCAGGTGCGGACGATCGCAAATCGCGTGGAAACTAAGCCGATGCTGGCGTATTTTAACTGGCTGAGAGAAAAGATCGCCAGTAACACGCCGACGGATCAGATGGTGCGGGAGATTCTGGGATCAAGCGGCGGATCATTCGCGAATCCTGCGACGAACTATTACCAGACTGAAACGGAAACACTGAAGACCGCTGAAAATGTGGCGCAGGTTTTCATGGGGATGAGAATCCAGTGTACGCAGTGCCACAATCATCCGTTTGATCGCTGGACGATGAACGACTATTACAGCTTTGCCGCTTTCTTCGCGCAGATTGGTCGGAAGCAGGGTGAAGATCCTCGCGAAACCATTATCTTCAATTCCGGCGGTGGCGAAGTGACGCACCTTGTCGGCGGCGTTGTGATGAAGCCAAAGTTTCTGGGTGGAATTGAACCGGATCTGGCCGGACGTGATCGCCGTCAAGTTCTGGCTGAATGGCTTGCGTCTCCGGAGAATCCTTACTTCGCAAAGAACCTTGCAAACATCGTGTGGTCGCATTTTCTTGGTCGCGGAATCATTAACGAAGTGGATGATGTGCGCGTCAGCAATCCGGCTGTGAATGCGGAACTGCTCGATGAGCTTGGCAAACGGTTCACTGAATACAACTATGACTTCCGTAAACTGGTGCGAGATATCTGCACATCACGCACATATCAGTTGTCAACGAAACCCAATGAATCCAACGAAGCTGATCATCGCAATTTCGCCCATGCCGAACTGCGACGAATCCGTTCGGAAGTTATGCTGGACTGCATCAGCGAAGTCACCAGCACTCAAGACAAGTTCCCGGGCCTGCCTGTGGGGGCGCGAGCCGTACAGATCGCTGACGGTAATACGGCCACGTACTTCCTGACGACGTTCGGTCGCGCGAAACGAGAGACGGTATGTTCGTGTGAAGTGAAGATGGAGCCGAACCTGTCGCAGGCCCTGCATCTGATCAATGGCGACACTTCCAACGCAAAGATTCAGCAGGGCGGCCTTGTGACCAAACGCCTTGAAGAAGGAAAAACGCCGGAAGAAATAGTCTCAGAAATGTACATCCGCTGCTTTTCACGAAAACCGATCGCGGAAGAAGTTGCGTCGCTGATGGCCATTGTGGCGGAACAGGAGAACAAAAAGGAAGCTCTCGAAGACATCTTCTGGTCACTGCTGAATTCGAGCGAGTTTCTGTTCAACCATTGATGGCACAGGTGTTCGCTTTTTCTTTCGCAGTCGTATCGATTGTCGCAATTGTGCCGTTCCGATCACGGAAGATGATGAGAGTTTTGGGTGTGCGGGGTCTGTGCGGGCTGATTGGTCCGGCGGATTTTGCCGAAGAGAAGATTGTATTGAGTTCAACAGGCCCCGAAGAATTATGGGGCACCGGATGAGCGACTTTGACGTCCTGTCCTCAGGAGTTTCACTATGAATCACCGAGAATCGTTCTTGCCATGTTTTTCTGCTGGCTTGGCTGCGCTTGCGTTGCAGGTCTTTACTTCCGTCAGCATTGCAGATGACAAGGTGACTTTCGAAGACCATATCAAGCCGATCCTTCGTGAAAAGTGTCTGACCTGTCACAACACGAACAAGAAGACATCCGATCTGGACCTCTCGTCGTATTCATCGCTGATGCAGGGTGGGGCGGCTGGTGCGTCCATTGAAGTGGGCGATTCCGGTGCCAGCTACCTTTATAGTCTGGTATCGCATCAGAGCGAACCGTTCATGCCGCCGGAGGCAGACAAACTTCCCGATGCAACGCTCGATCTGATCAGGAAATGGATCGATGGCGGTGCTCTGGAAACGTCGTCCAGCAAAGTATCGCTGCCGAAGAAAAATAATGCAGCGATGACAGTGAACGTGGCGGCCGGCGCTCGACCTGAAGGCGCGCCGCCAATGCCGGACGTATTGAACGTCGAACCGGTGGTTCACACATCCGCGACGACGGCAGTCTCCGCGATCGCCACAAATCCGTGGTCGAAACTGGCTGCTGTGGCAGGCCAGAAACAGGTGGTGCTGTATCACACGGAAACGCTCGAACCGCTGGGCGTACTTCCGTTTCCTGAAGGTGTCCCTCGCGTCTTAAAATTCAGCCGCAACGGCGCTTTGTTACTCGCGGGAGGCGGCCACGGGGCTGCCAAGGGACTGTGTGTCGTGTGGGACATCAGGACCGGCGAACGCATCATGACGGTCGGCGATGAACTGGACGAAGTACTCGCTGCAGACATCAGTGCAGATCAGTCACTGATCGCACTTGGTGGCCCCGAAAAAATCGTACGCGTCTACAACACGTCCACCGGCGAACTCGCCTACGAATGTAAGAAACACACAGATTGGATTTACTCCCTGGAATTCAGCCCTGACGGCGTGTTGTTGGCCACTTCCGACCGCAACGGCGGACTTCTTGTGTGGGAAGCCCACACAGGTCGAGAGTATCTGACACTCTCCGGCCACACCGCTGCGGTGACGTCCGTCTCATGGCGAATCGATGGCAACGTTCTGGCATCTGCCAGTGAAGATACGACCATTCGACTTTGGGAAATGGAGAACGGTGGTCAGATTAAATCATGGGGCGCCCATGGTGGTGGCGTGTTTTCGGTTGAATTCTGTCGTGATGGACGCATGGTGTCATCTGGGCGTGACAGAGTCACCAAATTATGGGACGGTAACGGAGGCGCGTTAAAGGACTTTGAAGCGTTCAACGATCTGGCCCTGCACGCGACGCATTGCGACGAAACTGACCGCGTCATTGCGGGCGACTGGACAGGCGAAATTCGCGTGTGGAATGCTGCTGACGGAATCCGCATCGGACAGCTGACTTCGAATCCACCGACGCTGGAATCACGTCTGGCAGCTGCACAGGCACAGATGGCTCCGACGGCGGAGAAACTTACTGCCGCAACCGCTGAACGTGATGCTGCAGTTGCCGCTCAGACTGCTCAGACTCAGAAAATTGATGCCGCAAATATGGCCTACGCAGGGGCGCAAAAGAAGTATACCGATCAGCAGGCCGTCATCACCGCCGAGGAACAGAAGCTGGCTGCTGAGCAGACAAAAGACCAGACACTTACTGTCAGCGTAGCGGCGTTGCAGAAGGCGCTTCCGGATCTAAAGGCCGCTGCAGAAAAATCCGCTGCGGCTTTCGCAATGATGCCGACCGATGAAGAACTCAAGAAGGTCGTTGAGCAGCTCAACGCACAGGTTGTGGCCCGTGATGCAGAACTCAAAACTTCGGAAACCGAACTGGCAACGACGAAAACGAACGTGATCACCGTTACCAATAATGTCGCTGCACAGAAGCTGCAGCTCACCGTGGATGATCAGGCGATGGTCGCGACCAAAGTCGTCGTCGATACGGAAACCGCCGCACTGCCAGCGTTTCAGGCAGCGTCTACCGCAAAAGATCAGGCACTTGCCGCTGTGCAGCAGGAAGTCAATCGGGCAAACGCTCTCGTCACTCGGTGGCAGCATTACATCGGGCTGCGGGATGAATTGGCAGCGCTTGACGCAGCCGAAGCCAAACGCGACGAAGTGCAGTTGACTTCGCTGGAAGCCCAGGCTGTGTTGCAGGAAAAGCAACAACAGATTGCAGCGGCTCAGAAGGCCATGCAGGAGGCTCAGGGAATCGTGACCGCAAATGACCAGAAGGTGAAAGACTTGACGACGACGGTCGCGACGATGGAAGCTCAGAAAGTCGTCCAGGTGGAGGTCATGACAAAGACTCAGACCGCAGTGCCACTGCTTAAAGCCGCATTAGTACAGGCGACAGCAGCTCTGGCCGCATTGCCCGAGAATGCTGATATTAAATCTACAACCGAGAGCCTCGCCGCAGTGACTGATCGCCAGGAAAAGTCCATTGTTGGTATGACCGAAGAGATCACCGTGATGGATAAGGCCATGGCAGACGCAAAAACGGAAATGGAAATCGCTGCGAAGACAATCGTCACCGCAACGGAGACGATGCAGGCAAATGAAAAGTCGATGCAGGCCTTGACGGCCGAGGTCCCGGCAATTGAGGTTGTCGTAACGACGACATCGGTGGAACTCACCACGGCCGAACAAGCCGTTGCCGCAGCAGCCACAATCGTTGAGGCCCGCCGTGAGCAAATGCGTCCTGAGTTGCAGCTGACATCCGTCAGGTAAGATGAAATCATCATCGCGGCCAGGACCGCTCGATAAATAGCTGTCCGATATGAAGTGAGCGGCAAGGCGCTAGCCGCCGGTATACGGCAGTCTATATCACCGGTGGCTAGCGCCTCGCAGCTTACTTAGAACCTGTCCAGACACAAGTCCGTGTTTTGGTGCGATGGAGAAACACGGGTTGAGAAGTGAGAAGCAAGATCTGGAATTCTTTGAACACTAATCTCCGCTGATGACCACTAATCTCTTAGAGAACGGCTTGGTATTGTGGCCGCATCCCGAGTCTGCATTAGCGTTAATCAGCGAAGATCAGTGTTCCGGATTTCCGCCTTAACACGTCCTTATTGATGGTCGCAAAACGGCTGGGCTGAGATCTCATTATGACGGACTTGTTTCTGGACAAGTCCTTATTGATCGAGCGATACCTGGCTACTTCAGCAACTGCCGAAATTCTTTGAGCGATTTCGTGTTGGCGACATCGTCAGCCGTGAGCCCGGCACGGCGGGCCTGATCGACACCGTATTCAAGCACTTCAAAGCCGTTGACACTGTGTGCGTCGGTACTGATGACGATCGGAATCCCGTGATCTTTCGCGGCAGCGGCGTGAATGTCATCCAGGTCCAGACGACTGGGATGCGCGTTGATTTCCATCATCACGCGGTTATCTGCCGCTGCCTTCAGCAGTTCTGTGAAGTTCACGTCAGCTCCTTCGCGACGACCAATCATGCGCCCCGTGCAGTGACCGATGATATCGACATGAGGATTTGAAACGGCAGTCATCAGTCGCTTCATGATTTGTTCACCAGGCTGCTTCAGTCCATAGTGCAACACGGCGATCACCCAATCGGCTTCCGCCAGAACGTCATCAGGAAGGTCCATCGTCGCGTCTTCCAGGATATCGCATTCGATCCCACACAGAACGTCGATGCCGGACATGCGGGCCTGGACATCCCGGATATTCTTCCAGTGCTGTCGCAGCCGATCTGCATCAAGTCCGTTGGCCATCGAGACTCGTTTGCTGTGATCGGTGATTGCAATGTACTTCAGCCCGCGCGCCTTCGCCGCCAGCGCCATTTCTTCAATCGTCGCAGCTCCATCAGAGGCCGTCGTGTGCATGTGCAGGTCGCCCTGAATGTCGGCGACCGTGATGAGTTCTGGCAATGTGCCCGCGTCGGCCCATTCAAATTCGTGCCGATGCTCCCGCAGTTCCGGAGGAATCCAGGGAAGTCCAACGGCTGCGTAGACATCTTCTTCAGTGCGGCCTGCGATCTGTTCTTCTCCGCGAAAGACGCCATACTCATTGACCTTGAGGTTCAGATCCTTTGCGCGTTGGCGCACAACGATGTTGTGTTCTTTCGATCCGGTGAAATACTGCATTGCCGCGCCGAAAGATGCCTCTGGCACAACACGCAGGTCCAGTTCGATTCCGGTCAAGAGTCTGACACGCTGTTTGGTCTCGCCCCGTTGAAGTACTGTTTCGACCAGCGGATGAGCAGCAAGTCGATCCATGGGCGGACCGGGGTCGGAACATGTCGCCAGCACATCCAGGTCGCCGCAGGTTTCGCGACGCCTCCGGCAACTGCCAGCGACTGAGACTTGCTCCACCTCGGGCAGTTGTTTCAGGTCTTCGACGATCGCTTCGGCTGCTGCGCGCGCTTCTGCGATCGATACTCGTTCACCCTGTTTTTCCGCCAGACCGATATTCTGAAGGATGGATTCTTCTGTCTTTTTTCCAAAGCCTTTCAACTTTGCCAATTGTCCCGTCTCACAGGCAGCCTTCAGGTCTGTCAGGCATTTCAGCCCCAGTTCGTTGAAGAACACCGAGACCTTTTTCGGCCCGACCCCCTGAATGCGGAGCATATCGAGCACGCCACCTGGAATCTGTTTACGAAGTGCTTCCAGCGCGACATGTTTGCCCGTCGTTACGATCTCCTGGATTTGTTTCGCGAGGTCTTTGCCGATCCCGGTCAGTTCGGTCAGATCCTTTTCAGAACGGACCATTTCGTCAAGTGATTCCGACGTTGAAGAAATCGTGCGGGCACCATTGCGATAGGCACGGATGCGAAACGGGTTCGCACCTTGAATTTCGAGCAAATCCGCGAGCAGCTCAAAATGGGATGCAATCACATCGTTCTTCATACATTTTCAGTCTTCGTTGAAGGCCAGGCAGCAGCCGGAAGGCTGTCGTCCGGCGGAATTCTAAGTGTGGTGGCGAAAACGTTGAAGTGAACTGTTCACAAATCACAGGATTCGCCAGACTGCAGCGGCACCGGTGCCGACGTCAATGAGGAACGCGGCGTGATTCTTGTCAGGGATGCGACATGCGACGTTTACTGCAGATTCCGATGCTGATTACGGCATTGCTGCTGATTGGTACCATCGGGCTGCATTTGCTCACAGGCCAGTCGCTGCTGGACTGCTTTTATCAGTGCATCATTCTGCTGACGACGGTCGGCTGTCACGAGCCTGCACCGCTCACGACAGGCACCAAGCTCTTCATAGTAGGATACCTGACGTGCGGAATCGGCGTTGTCACCTACGGCGCGGTTCAGTTCGGTCAGTTGTTGATGAATACGGATCTGCAGGCTTTGTTGGAGCGACGTCGTATGGAAAAAGACATTGGTCATTTGACGAACCATTTTATTGTCTGTGGATTTGGACGCATGGGCGAGACTCTGTGTGAGTATCTGGAATCGAGACGGCAGCCGTTTGTTGTCATTGATGACAACCCGCAGGTGTTTGATGATGGATTCCGTGCAAGACACTGGAAGTATCTGTGCGGAGATGCATCTCAGGACGACGTCCTGCAAAGTGCGGGCGTCAAACATGCGCGTGGCCTGACGACCGTGCTGCCCACCGATGCCGATAATCTTTACGTCGTGCTGTCTGCGCGTCTGCTGTGTCCGAAACTGCAAATTGTGGCCCGCGCAAGTGATGACCGAGCGTCTCAGAAGATGACTCAGGCGGGTGCCACGCGTGTGATGAATCCATTGTCATCCGGAGCGATCCGCATGGCGAGATTTATGCTGTCGCCGAGCATTGAGAATTTTGTGGAGGTGTCCGAATCGGAAGGCGTGGACTGGGAGATTGCCGACGTACATGTTCCGGAGAGATCGGCACTGGTGGGGTTGCAACTGAGTGAAACCGGGCTGCGTGATTCCGGGATTATGTTGCTCGGGATTCGTAGGGCTTCCGGGCAGAAAATCTTTCCGCCGCCCGGAAATCTGGTCATTGAAGGCGGCGACAACCTGTTCGCTTTCGGAAATTCTGACGGCGTCGCCAAACTCACGGCAATGCTGGAAGAAACGAAGGCAGAATAGACCTGGTGCATTGTCAAACCTTGGATTGCAGGTCAACGGCATCGCGGGAAAA
>Ga0105048_10011238_pt1 | contig 14133 bp, 12 predicted proteins | sample MAT05_FD_78382 | JGI IMG/M metagenome (GOLD analysis project Ga0105048, IMG submission 78382) | Freshwater microbial communities from Lake Fryxell liftoff mats and glacier meltwater in Antarctica - MAT-05 | ecosystem: Environmental > Aquatic > Freshwater > Ice > Liftoff microbial mat | place...
CAGGTTCTCGCGCCGCGACTCGATCCACCGCACCGGGCGTTCGAGCAGCCGCGAGAGCGCGGCGGTCGCCAGCTCCTCACGGTACAGCGGGATCTTCTGGCCGAAGCCGCCGCCAACGTCCGGCGTGATGACCCGCACCGCGCTCTCCGACAGGCCGAGCCGGGCGGCCAGCGCCGAGCGCATCGGGTGGGGAATCTGCGTCGAGTGCCAGAACGTCAACGTCTCGTCGCCGGGCAGCCAGCTTGCGAGGCAACCGCGTGGCTCCATTGGCGCGTGGGTCTGGCGGCCCTGGTGAAAGCGGGCCGTGACGATCCGGTCGGCCGCCCCGAGTGCCGCGTCAACGTCGCCGTGCGCGAAGACGCCATGATAGGGCCGGTTGGCTGGCACGGCGGCATCGACGAGCGGTAGCCCGTCGTCCTGGGCGCGCTCCGGATCGGTGACGGCCGCATGCGGCTCGTAGGTGACATCGACCAGCGCGCAGGCGTCCTCGACGCGGTAGGGATCGTCGCCTACGACGCAGGCCACCAGATCGCCCACGAACCGCACCTGGTCGGTCGGCATGATCGGCATGTCCATCGGCAGCAGGCCGTCGATGGGCGGGGCCATCCGGAACGGCGCGGCCAGGGGCGCAAGGTCGTGGCCAGCGAGTACGGCGACGATGCCCGGTGCCCGCCGCGCCGCCTCGGTGTCGATTCGCAGTATGGTGGCATGGGCGTACGGGCTTCGCACGAAGGCGACATGCAGCATCCCGGGCGCCGTGAGATCGCCGATGTACGTGCCGCGCCCCAGCACCAGCTTACGCGTCTCACGGGGGCTTAGCGCCTTGCCGACATAGCCCTGCACTGGCTCGCTCACCACACACCTCCTGAGTCGGCCGATTGTAGCGTCAGGCGGCGTGAGCCGCAGACGCACAGTTTGAGAGTGGAAACGTCATGCAACACTGCTGATTGACACTCCGGGCACCGGTGGCTAGACTGTTGCCTGCCGGCATCCTGCACACGACAACACCCGCGCATGGCGGGGGGTTGGCAGGTTTGCCGCTGAGAGGGTCGCACAGATGCTTTCGTCCGCAGATGTCGCTGTGAACCCCATCGGCACCGACCTGATCTACGAGGACGAGCGCATCCGCGTCTGGCGGATCGACCTCGCGCCTGGGCAGGTCGCTGACTTCCACACCCATGAGCTCGACTACACCACCGTTGTCATCGACGGCGATGTCGTCGAGCGGCCCAACGAAGACGGCACGGCCGACTTGATAACCGTCGCACCCGGACAGTTGATGCGCTGGTACGACGGTACCCAGCGTCATGGCCTCCGGAACGCCGGCACCAGACCATTCCGCAACGTGATCGTCGAGCTGAAGGGGCTGCCTGCCGATTTCGATGCGCGAGGGTCCAGGAAATAGCGTCCGCGCAGGCGGACACGTAGAGGGTGGGGGTTTGTCAATGTCTATGGTGAACAGACTGTTCGGAAACCGCGTGACTCGGCGCGAAGCGATTCGACAGACGGCCGGAGCGGTCGCGGCTGGCCTGGCGCTGAGTGCGCTCCCGGCGGCGGGCGTGCGGACGGCAGAGGCGGCCGGCATCCGGCCGGTTCAGGCAGCGAGCGTTCTCAACCAGGGCAGCACCTTCAAGATGGGGTTGGCCTCTGAGCCGAACACCTTTGACCCGCATCTGACACTTGGCCGGAATAGTCAGATTCTCCTGGCGAACGTCTTTGACGGGCTGACAGCGCGCGACCAGAACACGAACATCATTCCAGGGCTGGCGACCGAATGGGGCTACCTGGGCAACGGCTCGACCTGGCAGTTCAAGCTGCGCGAGGGCGTGACGTTCCACAATGGCGACCCGTTTGACGCCAACGCGGTGAAGTTCACCGTTGAGCGTGCGGTTGATCCGGCCATCAAATCGACCATCTCCGAATTGTCGGGCATCGTCGGCGCGGATGTCATCGACCCGTCCACCGTACAGATTCGGCTGAAGCAGCCCGACATCCTTCTGCCGAACCGCCTGGGTGAGTTGTTCGGTGGCATGCTGTCTCCAGCACACACGATGGCGACAGATGCGGCATCGCTCGCGACCCGCCCGAACGGAACTGGTCCGTTCAAGCTGACCGAGTGGGTCAAGAACGAGCGGATCGTGCTCCAGGCCAGCCCGAACTACTGGCGCGGCCCGGCCAATGTCTCTGAGATAACCATACGCCCGATCCTTGAAGACGCGGCTCGCGTTGCGGCGCTCCAGACTGGCGAAGTTGACTACATCAGCAATGTGCCCTACGAGCGCATTGGCGAACTCCAGGCCGACCCGAACCTCGTCGTGAAGACGGTGCCGACCCCGCGCGTCTTCTTTGTAAGCATCAATCCGAATGTGGCCCCGCTAAACGACGTGCGGGTGCGGCAGGCGTTGAACTACGCTGTTGATGTCGAGGCAATTATCTCGGCGCTGTACCTGGGGTACGCGACGCGCCTGGCTACGGCGGTCGGGTCGGCATCGTTCGGCTACGATCCGTCTATCACGGCGTATCCGTATGACCCGGCGAAGGCGAAAGCGCTTCTGGCGGAGGCCGGCTATCCGAACGGCTTCTCGATCGAGTTCGACTCGTTTACGGGCAGCATCGCCGACCACTCACGGCCGGCCGAGGCTATCGCTGAGTATCTGCGGCAGGTTGGCATCGACGTGAAGCTGAATGTCCAGGAGTTTGGAGCCTTCAACTCAACGAAGCGTCAAGTGAATCAGGTTGCCCCGTTACACATCTACAGCCTGGGTGACCCGTACTTTGAGCCAGTCTGGGCGCTCAAGTGGATGCAGCAGCTCAATCTCGGACTCAACTACCGCAACCCGGAGATCTACGGCCTGCTCGATCAGGCCGAGGCGACCTTTGACCCGAGCGCCCGGGCGCCGATCTACTCGAAGGTGCAGCAGCTGCTGAAGGACGATGCTGGCTTCATCTTCCTCTTCTCCAACTACGCCGCATTCGGGATGAATCGGCGCGTTGCGTATGAGCCGCGCTCTGACGAGACGCAATGGTTCCACGCGCTTCAGATGATGTAAGGGGTACTTGGGGAAGGGGACATTTAGAGATGAGGGGACGCTCTAGCCGGTGACTGGATTCGTGATTCAGCGTTTACTGCTTGCGGTGCTGGTGGTCTTCGGCGTCTCGATTGTCACCTTCTTCCTGACGTTTCTCAGCGGGGATCCGGCGGCGCTGATGCTGTCGGCGGATGCCTCCGCTGAGCAGGTTGCTCAATTTCGCCATGATTGGGGCTTCGACGACCCGATCATCGTGCAGTACGGGCGATTTCTGGGGCGGGCGCTCCAGGGCGATATGGGCATGTCGCTGCGCCACGGCACGCCCGCGCTGCCGCTGATCGCGGACCGGCTGCCGGCCACCTTTCAACTGACGCTCACGGCGATGGCGATGGCGATCTTCGCGGCGATCCCGTTGGGTGTCATCAGTGCTACCCATCGCGGCAGCGCGATCGACCTTGTGACCATGACTGTGGCCCTGGTCGGGCAGGCCATCCCCGCCTTCTGGCTTGCGATCATGGGCATCCTGTTCTTCTCTGTCTCGCTCGGCTGGCTGCCGACATCAGGGCGCGGCACGCTCCTGCACGTCATCATGCCGGCTAGCGTGCTTGCCATCGGCTTAACGGCCCTGCTGACGCGGTTGACGCGCTCGACCATGCTGGAAGTGCTGTCGGAGGACTACGTGCGGACGGCGCGCGCCAAAGGCCTCCGGGCCTGGGCCGTCCTCAGCCGCCACGCGCTCCGCAATGCACTCATTCCGCTGGTGACGGTGATCGGCCTCCAGTTTGGCTACATTCTGGGCGGCGCGGTCGTCATCGAGACGGTCTTCACATGGCCGGGCGTCGGCCTCTTCACGATCCAGGCCATCACGAATCGTGACTACCCGGTCGTGCAGGCTGCCGTGCTGATCCTTTCGACGGCGGTCGTGCTCATCAACCTGTTGGTTGACCTGCTGTACGGCCTGCTCGATCCGCGTATTCGCGTGCGCGCGTAAGTGTGAGCAGCTAACGTGACGACTTCCACGACAACCGCGGGCACCGCTACCGTCGCACAACGCGCAACCGGCGGCCCCGGCCGCGCACGCCCGAGCCTCCGCTTCCTGCGCCGCAGCCCGCTGATGACGCTCGGGATGTTCCTGGTTGGGCTGGTGGTGCTGGCAGCGGTGCTGGCACCGTGGGTCGGCACCCGCGACCCGATCCAACAGAACCTGGCGCTGTCGAACCGCCCGCCGATGTGGCAGCCGCGCGGCACCGCACAGGCACCGTTGGGCACGGACCAGTTCGGCCGCGACGTCTGGTCGCGCATCGTGTACGGCTCGCAGATATCACTGGCCATCGGGACGGCAGCATCATTGATCGGCGGCCTCGTGGGCGTGACGGCGGGCCTGGTGGCCGGCTTTTACGGCGGCAAGGTTGACACCATCGTCATGCGGATCGTGGACTTGAACCTTGCGTTCCCGCTGATCCTGCTGGCGCTGGCTATTGCGGCTATCCTCGGCCCGAGCCTGCAAAACCTGATCCTGGTGATGGCGCTGACGACCTGGATGATCTATGCACGGGTGGTGCGCGGCATCACGCTGTCGATCCGTGAACGCGAGTTCATCCAGGCGGCCCGGGCGATTGGTGCCGTTGATACGCGCATCATGTTCCGGCACATCCTGCCGAACCTGTTCGCGCCGGTCATGGTCATCTGGACGCTGGAACTGGCCCGCGTGATCCTGATGGAGTCGGCCCTAAGCTTCCTCGGAGTGGGCGTGCCGCCGCCGACGCCGACCTGGGGCCGGATGCTGGCCGAGGGCCGGAGTGTGCTGACGACAGCCCCGTGGATCGCCACTTTCCCAGGTATCGCGATTACGCTGACGGTGCTGGGCGTCAACTTCTTTGGCGACGGCCTGCGCGACCTGCTCGACCCGCGCCTCCGCAAGCAGACGTAGCTGCTGTCCGACTCCCCCTCTCCCGCAAGTGGGTTCACATGCGGACAATTGCAGGCATGCGCTGTAGCGAAAAGCACACAGACAAAGAGGGGCGCAGGTGGACCGTGACTGCCCGGGCCAGAATCCCCTTCGAAACTGTCCGCATGTGAACGCAAGCGGGACAGAGGGCCGGGGGGCCGTGGGGATCAAGGGGCCTCATGGTGGGATGGAGAGGGCTACCCCGTGCTCCTAGCTGGGCGACGGCAGGCTGATGTTCTCCGGCGCGCCGGTTGATAGGCCGTGCTGCTTCAACTCGATGATGCGGTTGCGGTACGGGGCCGTCCCGATATTCTTCAGGACGTGTGTCTGCCCGGTGCCAACCTTCGTCACCTGCACGTCGCCGGCCTGGCGGTGGCCGGTCCGGATGGTGCCGTCCGCCTCGTACACTTCAACGTCGCCCTCGGTCAGGGCGACTGTCACGTAGTCAAGGTCGTGAAAGTGGATCGGCAGCGTCTCGCCCGGCGCGACGGTGGCGTCCCAGACCCGCACCTGATCGTCCTCGAACAGAATCGTCGAGCCGACCGGGTTCATGTGTGCATCATCGTGTGTCATCGGAATCTCCTGATGGTGTGGGTAGCATGAGGCGCTTACCGCAAGGACGCGGCGTCGGCAGCATGCAAGAGTCGCCAGATTTTCTCAGCGTGGAGCGGCGGGTCGAGGTGCCGGACGCCCAGCGGCGACAGCGCGTCAATCGCCGCGTTGATGATGGCCGGCGGCGTGCCGATGATGCCGGCCTCGCCCATGCCCTTCGCCCCAAGCGGGTTCAGCGGGCTGGGCGTCACAATGTGGCCGGTCGTCGGGGAGACGACCTGTGCGGCAGTCGGCAGCGCGTAGTCGAGCAGCGACGCCGTGACCAGTTGCCCGGCCTCGTCGTAGACGACGCGCTCTTGCAACGCCTCGCCAATGCCCTGGGCCATCGCGCCATGAATCTGCCCCTCGGCCAGCAGCGGGTTGATGATGACCCCGGAGTCGTCGATGGCGATGAGCCGTTCTAGCTGCACCTGCCCGGTCTCGCGCTCGATGGACACCAGTGCCAGGTATGCCCCGGATGCAATCGCCTCGCCGTCCGTGCCGAAAAAGGCATGGGCCTCCAGGCCCGGCTCTTCTGCCGCCGGCCGCCCAATGCCGGGGTAGGCCGCTCGGGCGATCTGCGGCCAGCCGACCCGCCGCTCGGGCGCACCGCGCACGAACGCTACGTCGTCCTCAAAGACGACATCCTCCGGCGCGCTCTCCAGGAGCCGGCAGGCGAGCACTGTGGCCCGCTCGCGGACTCGGAGCGCCGCTTGCCGCACGGCGCTGCCGCCGATTGCCGTGCTCCGGCTCCCGAACGACCCCATCGCCTGCTGTGTCAGGGCGGTGTCGCCGAAGCGGAGTGTCAGCCGAGCGATGGACACGCCGAGCGCATCGGCAACGATCTGCGCCAGCACCGTGTCGACGCCCTGGCCCATCGGGATCGCGCCGCTGATGATGGTGATGCTGCCGTCCGACTCAACGCGCACCGCCCCGCTCTCCCAGCCGGCCGACGTGTTCTCAATGAAGGTCGCCAGCCCGATGCCGACCAGTTCCCCCCGCGCCCGCCGTTTGGCCTGCTGCGCCCGAAGACGGTCGTACTCGCAGCGCCCGACCAGCGCCTCCAGCATCTGCGGATAGTCGCCGCTGTCGTAGGCCGCGCCGTTCGGCGTCCGGTACGGGAAGTCAGCCGGCTGCAAGAAGTTGCGGCGGCGAATCTCCACCGGGTCAAGGCCTAGCTCACGGGCGACGGCGTCCACCAGCCGCTCGGCGATGTAGGCGGCCTCCGGACGGCCCGCGCCGCGATATGCACCGGTCGGCGTCGTGTTCGTGAAGACCGTGGTGGCCGTCGCCGCGTGGGCGGGGATGCCGTACGCACCGGTCGCGAACTGCGTCACCCGGAGCGCCTGCCGGCTGCTGCGGCCAAGCAGGTACGCGCCCAGGTTGGTGACGGTGCGGGTGCGGATGCCCAGAATCCGGCCTTCTGCGGTCACGGCGGCGTCGGCCTCGTCTACCTGATCGCGGGCGTGCTGGGTGGACAGAAAGTCTTCGCGGCGCGTCGAAACCCACTTCATCGGGCGGCCGAGTGTGCGGGCCAGGGCCGCCACTGCCACGTCCTCGCGGTACGTCGAGCCTTTCGCGCCGAAGCCACCGCCGATGTCCGGGACGATCACGCGGACGCGGTGCTGCGCCAGCCCCAACGCCGCCGCTAGATCGTCGCGTAGCTGGTGCGGCGTCTGGCTGGACCCCCAGACGGTCAACTCTCCCTGGCCGGCGTCCCACCGCGCGATCAGCCCGCGCGGCTCCAGCGGCGTGGCGCTGATCCGGTGGTGCTCCACGCGCACGCTGACCACGTGGTCAGCCCGCGCGAACGCCCCGTCCACGTCGCCGCCGGTGGCCACGAGCCGGTAGCAGACGTTGTCGCCGTGCGCCGGGTGCAGCACCGGCGCGTCAGCGGCCAGCGCGGCGAAAGCCGACGTGACGGCCGGTAGCGGCTCGTACTCGATCTCTACCAGTTGGGCGGCGTCGTCAGCCTGAGCGCGGGTACTGGCGACGACGGCGGCAATCGGCTCACCCACAAAGCGGACGACATCATCCGCCAGCGCCCGGTAGTCTGGCAGTTTCAGGTCAGGCGTGAAGCGGTTGACGGGGATTGCCGCCACGTCGCCCGGCTCATCGCCAGCGACAACCGTCACCACACCCGGCGCGCGCCGGGCCGCCTCGCGGTCAACGCTGACGATGCGGGCGTGCGGATACTGGCTCCGCACGAACGCCACGTGCAGACAATCCCCGCTCGGCAGGTCATCAATGTAGCGGCCCAGCCCTTCAACGAAGCGCCGCTGGCCCAGGCCGGGCAGGGCGCGCCCTACCTCCGTCATAGCGGCTGGCCGGTCAGGTTGACCGGGTAGGCCGGTGCACGCGCCGCGTCGGCGTGCATGAAGACGAAGGCGTTCAACCGTGGGTTCAACGCCTCGATGCGTTCGAGTACGGCTTCAATGGTCTCTATCGGCGACACGTCTCTGGCCCGAATCGTCGCAGCAAGGTCGGTGGCCGGCAGGTGGCAGCGGGATTCGGACGCGCACAGGCGGTGTGTCATGTCATCTGTTGACGCTGGCATGGTGCTGCAAGTCTAGCAGCGCGTGGCACCACCTTCAACGCGGCCGGTACCCTGGACGTGGCGTTCCGCGCGACAGCCCGCATCGTCAACGCCACCACCTGGATGCAGGACTGCCGGCTGCTTAAAGCTGGGAACCTCCTGCTGAACGACGCGTGCCGACGGCTGGTGCGTTCGGCCCCATTTCGGCCACACTCGGCCCCATTTCGGCCACACAAGGAGTGCACGTCGGTGGTCAAAGTCGTCAATCTGCAGTTCTTGCGCCGGCTGACCCGTTTGCGTCAGCCTGACCCGTCGCCGGCCGGGGCGGACGCTCGCCCGACGGTGCTCATCCTGACGCCGATCAAGGACGCTGCCGATTGTCTCGACAGCTACTGCCAACAGCTTACCCACCTCACCTACCCGCGTCGCCTGCTCTCGCTGGGGCTGCTGGAAGGCGACAGCACGGATAGCACGTATATGGACTTCCAGATGCGGCTGCCGGCGCTGCGTTCACAGTTCCGGCGGGTCGGCCTCTGGAAGCGCGACTTCGGGTATCAGATTCCGCCGGGCCGCCCGCGCTGGGCACCCGAGATCCAGGTCGAACGGCGAACAGTGCTGGCAAAGAGCCGGAATCATCTGCTCTTTCACGCGCTGGACGACGAGGCGTGGGTACTGTGGCTCGACGTGGACGTGATCGAGTACCCGCCGGACTTGATTGAGCGGCTGCTGGCGACAGGACGGGATATTGTCCAGCCGCATTGTGTCCTGGACTACGGCGGCCCGACGTTTGACCGGAACGGCTGGCGCGATCACGGCCGCCTGCACCTTGACGACCTGCGCCGTGAGGGCGAGTTGGTCAGACTGGATGCAGTCGGGGGGACCGTCCTGCTGATCCGCGCCGACATCCACCGCGACGGACTGATCTTTCCACCCTTCGCATACGGTCGGCCGAACGCGCGCATTCGCGAGGACAATGCCGAGTTGGAGACCGAGGGGCTTGGCATCATGGCGCACGATATGGGGCACGCGTGCTGGGGCATGCCGCACTATGAGATCCGCCACCGGCGCAAGTAGCCGCGCATGGAGCGGCGCACGCTACGCCGAGCCATCCGGCCGCTATCACGGTCTCCAGATGCGGCTGCAAACGTATTTGCGGCACTGAGATCACCGGTTGTGTATACTTGCACTGCTGGTTCGTTTCGCTAGCCGGCCGTATCAGGCCAGGCTGCAACAGGTAATGCTCGCGCGTCACCGTTTGTCCCTCGTCGCATGACTCGCGCTGACGGAACCGCCAAGCCTCTTCTCTAGGAGTCAGCGTTGAGTTACGCCGACAAAGTTTTGACCTGCCGCGATTGTGGACAGGCCTTCACCTTCACCAGCGGTGAGCAGGAGTTCCACGCGTCGAAGGGCTTCGACAACGAGCCGACCCGTTGCCAGGATTGCCGTGCGGTCCGCAAGGCCGCCCGTGGCGAGAGCGGCGGGTACGGTTCCGGTGGCGGCTACAGTTCCGGCGGGAGTGGTGGCTACGGCCGCCAGGAGCGCGAGATGTTCTCCGCGACCTGTTCCACCTGTGGCCAGGAGGCCCGCGTGCCATTCCAGCCGCGTGGCGACAAGCCGGTCTACTGCTCCAACTGCTTCACCCCGAGGCAGACCAGCAGTTACGGCGGGGGCGGCTACCGCTAACCCCACCTGTTGACCAGCGTTCACCAGTGAGCGCGAAGAAGGAGGCCGCCCGGATCACTCCGGGCGGCCTCTTTTGTTGTCCCTGGTGCGGCCCGTCAGCAGGCTGGCTCCGTACTGCGGAGCGGCTTCGGCGGGCGGCACAAACGTGCCCGTCGTGTACCTCTGCGGCCCAATCAGGCGAGCCGTGCGCGAAGACCTGTAAACTGCCGGCACACTGACTGCGCGATGCGCTCGATCCGTACCTCGTGCGGTGAGCGCGCCGCACGAGGGCTTGGCTGTTGGGCTGGCCGCGCGCTGGCGCGTCCCCGGGCCGAACGTCGGGCCGAGGCGGGCGGTTGGCACCACAGGGGGAAGCCGCCGCGTGCGGCCGGCGTCACAGAAGAAGGGAGCTACCGATGTCTGACATCTACGCGCGCCTCGGGGTGCGACGGATCATCAATGCTCGTGGGACGCACACCCGCCTGGGCGGCACGCTGATGCACCCGGAGGTGGTGGCGGCGATGCAGGAGGCGGCCGGCGGGTACGTCGTGCTGGACGAGCTGCAAGACCGGGCCAGTGAGTTGATCGCGCGGGCCACCGGCGCAGAGGCAGGCATGGTCGTTGGCGGCGCGGAAGCCGGGCTGCTGATCGGCACGGCGGCGATCCTGGCCGGCACCGATCCCGCGAAGATCGCCAGCCTGCCCGACACGACCGGCCTGAAGAGCGAAGCGATCATGCACCGCGCGCACCGCAACGGCTACGACCATGCCGTCCGCGCGGCCGGGGCCACGATGGTGGACATCGGCTACGGCAACTCGACCCTGCCGTACCAGTTGCGCTCAGCCATCAACGAGCGGACGGCGCTGGTCGTCTACCTGATGTCGCCGTGGGCCAGCCAGGGTGCGCTGTCGCTGGCCCAGACCTGCGAGATCGCGCATGAGGCGAACGTGCCGGTGCTGGTGGACGCCGCGGCGATGCTGCCGCCATCGACCAGCCTGACGCAGTTCATAGCCGAGGGTGCCGATCTGGTGACGTTCAGCGGCGGCAAGGGGCTGATGGGGCCGCAGTCGTCAGGCATCCTGGCGGGCCGCGCCGACGTGATCCGCGCCGCCCGCCTGAACGGCAGTCCCTACCACAGTGTCGGCCGAGCCGCGAAGGCGGCGAAGGAGGACATTGTCGGGCTGATGGTGGCGATCGAAGGCTACCTGGAGCGCGACCACGAGGCCGACATGGCGGGCTGGCGGGCGCAGGCCGAGTACATGCTGGCACGGCTGCGCGACTTCCCCGGCGTTGAGGCCTCGTACCTGTTTGACGGACGAGAGCACCCGGTTCCGCGTGTGGAGTTGTTCTTCACGCCCGAGAGCGGCATCGACTCGCACGCGTTCGTCGTTGCAATGGAGGAGGAGGATCCGCGCATCTTCCTCTTCGAGCCGACCGGCCCGAGCGCCCGGCCGAACGCCATCGCCATCAACACCCTGACGATGCAGGCCGGCGAGGAACAGGTTGTCGCCGACGTGCTGGCGCGCGCCATCGCCGAGCGGCTGCCGCAGCGCGCCCAGCCGATCGCGGTGCTCAGTTCGTAGAGAGGCCGCGGAGTATTGGAAGACAGAACGATGACGGTCCCCCGGGCCTGTCATCCCCAGTGGAGCGGGCGCGCAGGTTGGAACCTCCAGATGTCATCCCGACCGGAGCGCGCTGCTCCTCACCATGTCATCCCGACCGGAGCGAGCTTGCGAGCGGAGTGGAGGGATCTCAGGCACGTCTGCACTGGGACTAGAGATCCCTCGATTGCGCTCGCAGGCTCGCTCCACTCGGGATGACACGACGCGATGAGGCTCGGTCGGGATGAACAGGCCGCTGTTATCGTGAGACTCCCCCCTCTCCCGCTTGCGGGAGCGGGGGCCGTGGGGATCCGGCGACGCGGGGATCCCGACGAAGGCGGAGGGGCCTCGCCGTTTGTGAAGCCGAAGGGCCCCATGGTGGGATGGTCGGGGGTGAGGGCCGGAACCCCGCCCGCCAATATTTTTGTGGGAGTGAACTATGACCCAGACCACGCAGCAGGCACGCAAGCCTGCCGACCAGTTCGGCACCTCCGTGGTGCGCCCGCCCGACTTCGACGCCTTCTGGGGCGCGATCATGGCCGAGGCCAACGCGATCCCGCTCAACCCGTCGATGGAGTACGTCGCGATGCGCTCCACCGACGAGGTGGAGGTGTACGAGATCGGGTACGACAGCCTGGACGGCGTGCGCATCGCCGGGTGGTACTGCCGCCCGCGAGAGAGTTACTTGCCGGCACCGTACCCGGCGTTGCTGATCGTGCCGGGCTACGTCTCCGAGCCGACGCTGCCGAAGTCGTGGGCCAAGATGGGGTACGCGGCGGTTGGCGTCGCACCGCGCGGCAAGCTGCGCTCGAACAGCCAGTTCAACCCCGGCTACCCCGGCTTGCTCGTCAACAACATCGTGGATCGCCACACCTACAGCTATCGGGGCTTCTACGTTGACGCCTCCCGCGCGGTTGATTTCGCGTTGTCGCGGCCCGAGGTGGACCCGACCCGCGTCGGCGTGCACGGCAGCAGCCAGGGCGGCGCGCTCACCATAACCACGGCCGCCCTCCGCAATGATGTCATCACCTGCGGTGCGGCCGGTGCCCCCTACCTCTGCGGCTACATGGACGCGGCGTCGCTGACGAACTCCTGGCCGTACCAGGAGATGAACGACTACCTCCGCCTCTATCCTGACCGCCAGGCCCAGATGCGCGAGACGGTCAACTACTTTGATGGCATCAATTTCGCGCCGCAGATCAGCGCCCCGATGATGGTCTACATCGGCCTCAACGACGATGTCTGTCCGCCAGAAACCGGCTATGCGCTCCGCAACGCGATGACCTGCCCGACCGAGTTCTACGCGCAGCCACGGTCGGCCCACGATGCCGGCCGCCACTGGGTGATGCCAAAGGTTGAAGCGTTCCTGGCGAAGCATTTGAAGCCTGCGGCAACGTCGCGCCACGCCGAGCCGACGGTCGGATAGGGAGACACTATGACCGAGACTAGAACGCCGCGCCCGGCGGACTTCGACGCCTACTGGCAGGCGGTGGACGACGAGCTAGCCAGGTATCCGGTGGCCCCGACGCTTGAGCGGCTGGCGCTGCCATCCGACGACTATTCGACAGTCTACGGGGTGAAGATTACCAGCAGCGGCCCGTACCGCCTCTTCGGCTACTTGAGCGTGCCGAACGGCGACGGGCCGTTCCCCGGCCTGCTGGTTGCGCCGGGCTACGGCAGCGTCAACCACCTGCCACACCTGGACGACCGCCAGCGGTACGTCACCCTGATCCTGATGCACCGGGGACAGCGGCTGGCTGACCAGCCGTTTGCGGCCAGCTACCCCGGCCTGCTGACGCTCGGCATCGACGACCCGGCCAGCTACATCTACCGGGGTATCGTGGCCGACTGCCTGCGCGGTGCCGAGTTCCTGCTGTCCCGGCCGGAGGTTGATGCCGGCCGCGTCGGCATCATGGGCAACGACCTCGCGCTGATCACCGCCGCGCGCCGACCGGGCTTCAGCGCCGTGCAGGCGTCCGGCCTGCTGTTCCATCGGCTGATGGAGGCGCGCACACGCACCGATGCCTACCCGGTGGAAGAGGTGAACGACTACCTGCGGACCTATCCGGAGCAGACCGAAGCCGTCGCCCGGACGCTGGCGTACTTCGAGCCGCGCCACCACGTCTCCACGCTGACGGCGACCACATTGTTCAACGGCGGCGGCGCGGGCGTGAAGTCGGTGTCCGACGCCGTGGCGGGGACCGTCGAGCAGTACGAGCTGACGCACGAGGGCGGCACAGACCACGACTGGGCGGACGCCTGGATGGCCCGGCAGCTTGGCGCAGTGCCGAAGCCCCGGCTCTGGCACGTCGCCTCGTAGCTGCGTAGCCGGCCGCCCCGGTTCACCCGGGGTGGCCGGGATTGTCTCATGCGGCGTCGCCAGCCGTGCCCGCGCTCACTGGTGCCCGTTCATCTCCAAGACAGGTGGGGATGCGCCACGGCGCTGGTGTGTCTGCTATGTGAACCTAGCGGGATTTCCTGGCAGGCTTGGGCCGGCGCGCTACGGGGGTAGCCGCTGGACCGCGACGACGGCGGACGGGGCGCGCGGCGGGTTGGTGCGCGGCTACAACCCCGGCATCCAGGTGACAACCTGCTTGAGCGACGAAGACGCGGCGTTGCGTGCGTTGCTGCACGACGTCGACGTGCTCCTCGTCACGCCGTCTGCGAGCGTGCGGGTTCGCTCGCTGGAGCCGCGCGCGCCGATTATCGAAGTCTCGTTCAAGCCCGACGAGCGGTCCGTGCAGCAGCTTGGCGCGCTGATCGGCA
>Ga0105048_10011243_pt1 | contig 14131 bp, 11 predicted proteins | sample MAT05_FD_78382 | JGI IMG/M metagenome (GOLD analysis project Ga0105048, IMG submission 78382) | Freshwater microbial communities from Lake Fryxell liftoff mats and glacier meltwater in Antarctica - MAT-05 | ecosystem: Environmental > Aquatic > Freshwater > Ice > Liftoff microbial mat | place...
TGAGCCTGTCGAACCAGCCGAACTGCAGTTTTACGTGAAAGATACGGGCATTGGGATACCCAAAGATAGACAGACTGCCATATTTGAGCGTTTTATTCAAGCCGATATTTCCGATAAAATGGCGTTTCAAGGAGCGGGATTGGGTTTGTCAATTTCGAAAGCCTTGGTGGTAATGCTTGGTGGAAAAATTTGGGTGGAAAGCGAAGTAGGAAAAGGTTCAATTTTTTATTTTACTCTTCCCTATCAGACAGAGCCAACAGAAAAAATCGTTCCTGAAAATAATAATTGGTTGGAAGAATCATCTCATAAGGCTAATCCTAAAGGCTCGGGACTCAAAATATTAGTTGCAGACGACGATGAAACATCGGTAATGTTTATTTCAGTTATAGTTACAGAACTCAGTAAAGAAATACTTATTGCAAGAACCGGCATCGAGGTTCTAGATATTTGCCGCAATAATCCTGATATAGATTTAATTCTTATGGATATTCAAATGCCTGGATTAAATGGGCATGAAGCAAGCCGGCAAATCCGGCAGTTTAACAAAAATGTTGTGATAATAGCTCAGACAGCCTATGGTTTATCTGGTGACAAAGAAAAGGCAATTGAGGCAGGATGTAACGATTATATTTCAAAACCGATTAGCAAAGACAAATTACTTTCATTAATACAAAAGTATTTCAAGAAATAATAAAATGAAAGGTTTTTCATTTCAATTTCTTTTACTGTTATTCGCTAGTTCAAATGTTCTGGTATAAGGGTTAATCAATTATTCCAACCAAACTCGAAATTTCTGGCAAACAAAATTGGAATGAATCCAACATTATTATCACAATATGTGCTAGGACACAAAAAACCTTCTTAAAGTCAAACTGAAAAAAATTTACTAGGCATTCAAAAAAATGGACAGGAGTTGTCAGAAATAAACTTAATTTATAGAAGGAAATAAAACCTTGGCAAAAGTTGTATTTTTGTCCAACTTTATCCTAAGAGCCATTTTTAACAACTAAGAAAATTATATTCCCATGAAATTATTTTTAATTAAAATTTCGGCTTTGTTCATGTTCCTTTTTTTGGCAACCATTTCATTAAAAGCACAAGTTTCTGTTTCCATACGTTTCGATCTTCCTGATGGGAAGATTATTAGTCCTTATGCCTTTGGGTTGAATGTTTTTCAGGGTTTCGATCCTGCACAAGCGGGTACTCCTGGAAAGACAGCATATAAATCAGCAATGGCTGATATGGCTCCAGGAATTATCCGATATCACAGTTGGAATATGATGGGGGCTTCAACCACTGCTAGTGGGTGGCTAAATGCAAATCAGGACTGGGACGCTATGAAAATTAGTAAAGCCCTGTCTGGGGCATATTCATTCAAGCCTGTTTGTATAATGAACATTCCATCCTGGCCAGATAAATGGAAAGTAAGTTCAAGTGATGAACATCTGGTTGCTGCACATTACCAGGATTTTGCGGATTGGTGTGCTTCATTGGTAAAAATTGTTAATATTGATCAGTCCCGAGGCATTGTTTATTGGGAAATAACCAATGAACGAGACGATCTTTACGATGGAAAATATGCCGAATTGGGGAAAATTTATAATCTGGCAGCAATTGCAATGAAAGCGATTGATCCTGCTATAAAAACCGGCGGACTGGCATTTGCCCGACCAGATAAAACGAACAACATTGACGCTTTTTTCAGCACCTGCAAAAACAATATCGATTTTGCCACCTATCATTCATACTCAACCGGAGATGTTAATGCTACAAATGCTTCTTTGTACGATAACGCATCAGGTTTGGGATGGATAACTAATAGCCTTCGAGGGGAGTGGGCAAAATATTCTGGTAAAAAAATAGAATTTTTCCACGATGAATTTAATATTAGTTGGAGTCCGCCAGATGTTAAGCAAACGAATAATGTTGGTCAAACCTTTGATGCTCTTGCAATGTTGGCACTTGTTAAAGCCGGAGCAAGCGGATCATTGGCATGGAATGAATGTGATGGTTGGTATGGAAAAATGGACAATAGCTATAAACTGAGGCCTTCAGCGTATTTATATAAGAATCTAAACCAGTATCTTAAAGGGAATAGTGTGTATAAATCAAGCTCTACGAATGAAAAACTTGCCGTAGTGCTGGCTTCTAGGAATGATTCACTTTTTAACTTTGTTGTGGTTAATCGTGCAGACAAAGATATTACTGTAAAATTCACATTCACAGGCTTGCCAGCAGGAGTATTACCAACAACCAACTTTACAAATTCTGAAAATCAACTCACCGGTGGAATTATTCAAAAAAATGTATCTTATTCGCAACTCGCAGATCCTCTGGGTGTTATTTTTAAATCTGGTGTTGTCGCAATATTTACATTGAACATTAAAACACTAAGTTTAGGCACAGATATTTTACAAAAATTAAATCAAAACACTTCAGTTCTTTCAATTTATCCGAACCCTGCAAGTAAATCCATTGTAATTGATTATGAATTAGAATCTTACAGCAATGTAAAGATTGCAATTTTTGACACTTTTGGAAAAGAACTAATTACATTAATGAATGAAAAGCAAGTAAATGGTAAACATACCGCGAGCCTAAATACGAGTGAATTTAATGACGGCATTTATTTTATAAGAATGGAAAATAAAGGAATCGCAGAAACAAAAAAAGTAGTAATCAGCAACAAATAATACTTAACACATTGATTATCAATGAAAAAGTATAAAAGCGGAATCGTTTTTTTTGCATTTTTTAAAACCTGTTATCCTTAAAAAATATTCTTTATTTCATTTGGATATGAATTTAAATCGGAGAAATTTATTTTCAGAGCGCCATTGTATCTCGCTTATGTAGGGCCAAACGAATTTTTTCCTTCATTTGTTCCCTGGCTTGGTCTGAGTTTTGGGATTCCCTTTTAGCAGACATTTATCTCCTCTTAAGACCATCCAAAAAATGCAGTTTAATGCATTACTGAAGGAACATATTGCCTTTTCATTTGTTTCACGAACAATGAAAATTTGTAATCCATGAAAGTAGGAATAATAGGAAGCGGAATGGTTGGTGCTACAGCGGCATTTGCAATTATGATAAGGAAAGCAGCAGGTGAAATTGTGCTTATTGATGCCAACGAAAAAAGAGCAATTGCTGAAGCTGAAGATATTCAACACGCAGTTCCGTTTGCACAGGCAACAACAGTTTACGCTGGTACTTATAAAGATCTGAAAGATGCAAAAATAGTTGTAATTGCAGCGGGGGCAAGTCAAAAGCCCGGGGAAAGCAGGTTAATGCTTATGGAAAGAAACGCATCCATTTTTAAAGACATTATTTCGCACATAGTTAAAATAGCGCCTGAAACTATTTTTCTTATAGCAACCAACCCGGTTGATATTTTAACACATATCTCGGTGAGCATTGCAAAGGAATTTGGAGTTCCTTCTGCAAGAATTATAGGAACAGGAACTACTTTGGATACAGCGCGATTCAGGACTCTACTTGGAAATCTGTTAAGTGTCGATTCGCAAAATGTTCATGCATACGTAGTTGGCGAGCATGGCGATTCCGAAGTGCTTACCTGGTCTAATATTGATATCGGGGGAGTTCCCTTCGAGGATTTTATTGAATTCAGAAAAATTAAGTTTAGTGAAAAGGTAAAGGATACCATAGATGATGGAGTACGCAACGCAGCCTACAAAATTATAAGTGGCAAAGGATCAACTTATTACGGAATTGCTGGGGCAATTGCGAAACTTGTGGATGTAATCAACAGGGATAACCGAGCGGTTTTAACCGTCAGCACCTTTATGGAAGATGTTGAAGGGGTTAAAAATGTGACACTCTCACTCCCTCATATTATTGGTGGATTAGGAGATATGGGAGTTCTGCCCATTAGACTCAATGTTAAAGAAAAATCCCTCTTAAAGAAAAGCGCACAAATCATCAGGGAAAAGATAGATGAATACGAGAGGAAAGGGTAAATTCAGGTCAGAATCTAAGCAAACATTAATTTTTCGTTTTTTTAATGTTAATTTTCTCTTTGGCGGGAATTATAACCATTCTATTACTCAAAACGCCGCCAAAACCAATCAAGACTCTTATACAATGAAACTTGAGGTCACAAATTGTGACCTCAAAAATAATTAATTAAATTTACGCAAGCCAAGGTCGAAATAATTACAAAAGCTCGCAACAGCCTAATTATCCCGGTTGAAATAATATCCAGCAAGATCTACCTTATTAGAGATAAGAAAGTTCTACTTGATCATGATCTGGCAATACTTTATACTGTTGAGACAAAGGTTCTGAAGCAGGCAGTCCGCTGAATCAAACGCTTCCAAAATGATTTTATGTTTGAACTTAGTAATGAAGAATTTGCAATCTTGAGGTATTCGCTCTTTTTAAGGAATATTTGTGAAAATTATGAGAGCCAGTAAATAAAGAAACCGCCTGAAATCATTGATTACAAGCGGTTATAAAGAATATGAGATCTTAAATTGTTGTCCTGTCAGGTCTCGAACCTGAACTCTTCTGATCCAGAATCAGACGTGTTGCCAATTACACCACAGGACAGTTTGGGAGGGCAAAAGTAGTAATTTTTTGTAGTTACAGAAATATTTTGGTTTTTATTTTATTTGGCGGAATGGGAGGGTTTTTTTAAATTGGTAACGAGGTAACGGGGGATATGTCACGCTTCAATGAGGAACGGTAGTAGTTTCGGGATTATCGGGTAATAATGTACTTCCTTAAATCTGAAACAAGAATCCTGTCCAGCTCTTCTTTATTATTCATGCTGGTTTCTGTAAACAGAAAAGCAAAAAGCGGTTGTTTATTAATATCGGTTTTCCTGGTGATCAAAATCTTCTCAAAATCCTTTTCAAGGAGCTTAAAATCAAAATAATCAATTTCAGATGCCTTGTAACCGGAGTTATTATTTAAAATTACCAAACTGTATATTTTTTGATCTTTGTTTTTAAAAATCTTTTCCCAGTCTGGCACCTTGCTCTCCATATAATATTCGTAGGAATTGAATCCGAATGCATACCACGACAAATCCGCAGTGGTGCACCAGCCGCCGAACCTCAGTGGATTGAATTCAATCGGGCGTATTTTTCCTTTTGCATCTATCCTGATTTCAACATGCACCGGGAAATTCCTTAATTCCGCAAGCTTGCCAACTGAATTTAAAAAATCTTCGATTTCTTTTTTGTGCCTGAAAAGAATCTCTTCTGAGGTCGAATAAACTCTGTCGCTGACATCTTTACCCGACGAAAATTTGTGGTGGTAGATGCTTAATACCACTGCCCGCCCGAAATTGTTGAAATAGCAGTCCATGGCGTATTCCTCGCCTTCAATATATTCCTCGATGATAAACCCGGATGTATCGAGAACTTCTCTTGGATACAAACTCTGAAATGAAATATCAGTCAGTTCAGATTGGGCAATTTTCCAATCGGCCGGAGTGTGTATCACATGAACTCCTAAACTAAAAAATCCGGCTACAGGCTTTATTACAAAAGGGAAATTTGTTTCCTCCGGTTCAAAAGCCGCAATATCCCTGTAATTAATGATTCTGTAGAAAAACCCGGGAAACATATCCTTAATGAGTTCTCTGAAAGTTGCCTTATTCTTGAAAAGCTGAATTTGCCTTGGATATGCCGTGAATTCAAGATTCTTCACAATCCAGGCGATTGAATTTTCTGAATTGGTATACAGTCGAGTATCAGGATTCTTCCGAATAATCTTAATCGCTTCCTCTTCACTTATCCAGTTTAGCCCTCCCTCTGAAATTAATTGCTTTGCTTCAGGAGTTGCGATAATTTTATACTGCTTGTCTCGTATTGTTTTAATCAGAAAATCTGATACGAAGGGTTTGTTGATTAGGAACATGTTTACTTATTCCAACTATCCTTCAACGCCACAGTCCTATTAAACACCAATCTACCCGTCTGAGAATCAGGATCCACATTAAAATATCCCACTCTCTGAAACTGGAAATGTTCCAGTGGCTTTGCATTGGCCAAACCGGGTTCTACAAAACATTCAGAAACTTTGTTGGATAGGGGATTCAGAAACTCTTTGAAATCAATATCCTTATTCCCGTCGGGTTCGGGCTCGCTGAACAGCCTGTCATAAAGCCTTACTTCGGCTTTTAGTGCATGCTGAACCGACACCCAGTGCAGTGTTCCTTTAACTTTTCGGCTGGCTTCTGCGCCACCGCTGCGGGTTTCGGGGAAATAAGTGCAATAAATTTCTTCAACGGCTCCCGTTTCTGAATTTAATTTGTGACTATCGCAACGCACAATAAATGCCGATTTTAATCTTACTTCCTTACCGGGAGCAAGTCTGAAAAATTTCCCCGGGGGATCAATCATAAAATCATCTTGCTCAATATAAATTTCCCTGCTGAAAGGAATCATCCGATTGCCTGCGGTCTCATCTTCAGGATTATTCTGGGTTTCCAGCTCTTCAGTTTTTCCTTCAGGATAATTTGTGATTATCATTTTCAGGGGATTCATAACTGCCATCACCCTAGGTGCAATGTGGTTAAGATCTTCGCGAACACTGTGTTCCAGAAGAAGTATGTCGCTCACACTGTCGGTTTTTGTCACACCAATTGTATCCACAAAATTTCGTATTGCAGCAGGAGTATAACCTCTGCGTCGCATTCCGGAGAGGGTAGGCATGCGGGGATCGTCCCAGCCTGATACATATTTTTTCTGCACCAGTTCAAGGAGCTTCCGCTTACTCATAATGGTGTAGCTCAGGTTCAGACGTGCAAACTCAATCTGTCGTGGTCTGGCTTTTCCCTCTTCATAAATCTGGTCGAGAAACCAGTAATACAAAGGACGGTGTACCTCAAATTCAAGAGTGCAGATGGAATGAGTGATTCCCTCAATATAATCCGATTGACCGTGTGCATAATCGTACATAGGATAAATGCACCATTTGTCGCCGGTTCTGTGATGAGGTTTCTTTAAAATGCGGTACATCAGCGGATCACGAAGGTGCATGTTGGGTGCTGACATATCGATTTTTGCGCGAAGAACATGACTGCCTTCATCAAATTCGCCGTTTTTCATCCTCTCAAAAAGATCCAGATTTTCGCTTACTGAGCGGTTTCTGAATGGGCTTTCCTTTCCGGGAATGGTTGGAGTACCTTTTTGTTCCGCAATTACCTCGCTGCTCTGATCGTCCACGTATGCTTTTCCAGCTTTGATGAGCTGTACCGCCCATTCATACAGCTGATCGAAATAGTCGGATGCGTAATATTCGCGATCTTGCCAGTCAAAACCAAGCCATCTGATATCTTCCTTAATGGATTCGACATATTCAGTTTCTTCTTTAGCGGGATTTGTATCATCGAAACGCAGATTTGTTTTTCCACCAAAATCGCGGGCCATACCAAAGTCGATACAGATCGCCTTGGCATGTCCGATATGCAGATATCCATTGGGCTCTGGCGGGAATCTGGTATGTACAAGTGAGGAGTTTTTACCCGCTTTTACATCTTCTTCAACAAGCTGCGCAACAAAATTCTGAGATTTTTTTTCTTCAACGGGTTCTCCGGCAATAGTATTCATAGAGTTCTTTTTTCAATCCACAAAAATAGAACGAATTCTATAAATTCCGTTACGAAAAGAATAAAAAGGCTTTTTGAGACTGTTTTAAGTGAAAGACCATAGACCATAGTTGTGTTCTAACCTATCGCTCATCGTCCATCGTCTATGGTCTTACCCATGAAACTCATTCTTTTTATGCGAACCATCGCAAAATGGCTTATTAGCCGATCCACCGCATCTGCAAAGGTATGAAGGATCAGGAGCATCAATAGTTTTACCGTCAGAGCCTTTAATAGTAAATTTCCCGGTTACCTGAAGAGGTCCGTTCAACAATGCTGTAAATAAAACTTTGTTTTCCATGTTTAAAATATTAGATAAAGAAATCTATACTTAAACAATAAAGGTATACTTAAGTTTTGGTCTTAGCCTGGAGATTTTTTTGTGAAATAGATGTTCAATCTGTTCTCGTCATATTTCAACATTTTATCTCCTTAACCCTGAAACACTACTTTTCTGTGTGTTCCATCGCAATATGGTTGGGCTTTGGAATGACCGCATCTACAGAATGAGGTCATAATCATAGGTTTGAGTTCCTCGCCATCGGTTCCAACTACCTTGAAATCACCTTCCACCAGAAGCGGACCGTTTTTCATGACACTGATACTTGCACTTCCCGTTACATCATCTTCCTGCTCCTCCTTTTGATCAGATAATACATCTTCAGGAGTTAATTCCTTACCTGGATTTGTCTCCCCTGAAAGCTCCGCAGGAGTTAAATCCTTATTGTATTTCCAGTAAATTGCCTGAGTTGGGCATTTGTCAACTACTTCAATAATTCTGTTGGTTGGAGCGCCCTCCATGTTCACCCATGGTCTTTTTCTTGGGTTAAAGACTTCAAGAAGTTCTCTGAAACATGTTGTGGCATGTATGCAACTAGAAGGTTTCCAGTAAACGGTAATTTCACCGTTTGTATATTTTCTGTCGTTAGTACTCATAAACAATTAGCTAATTTGATGAAGCCTGAATTTCAGCAAATATAAGGATTAGAAAACACAGCGCAATTAAACTTTTAAAAACATGAGCAAGCTCTGAATGCATTACAAAGCTTTTAGTATTTTTGTGAACCCTTTGCCGCTGTCAGGCGTTTAAGGATTTCAATCATGAAACAAAAACTTGTATTGCTGCTACTTTTATCGGTTACTTTTTCAGGCTTTTCGCAAGTCAGGAAAGGCAGGGATACTCTTAATATTATGCAGGCTAGGATTATAGGCAAAGATACCATCCTTGTATCTTCAATCCCTGAGTTGAATATTTACCCAATGGCTTTTAGTAGCAAATGGGAACATTGGAAATACAGAAGACTTATCCGCAATGTAAAAGCAGCCTATCCCTTTGCAAAGATTGCCGGAAACAAATTACGGGATCTTGATCTGAGATTGGCCTCCATGAGAAATGAAAGGCAAAAAAAACAGTTTATCAATCAGACTGAAGACCAGCTGAGAGCTGAATTTGAAGACAATCTGAAAAAATTGACCATAAGTCAGGGTAGAATTCTTATCAAACTTGTTTACAGGGAGACAGGCAGCACAACGTATGCAGTAGTGCAGGATGTGAAGGGCAATTTCTCAGCGGGATTCTGGCAGGCTGTTGCCCGTGTTTTTGGCTCTAATCTTAAAACGCCTTATAGTCCTGAGACAGATGAGGAAGACAAGATGATTGAGTATATTATTCAGTTGATTGAAATGGGCATGATTTAATCAGGAGATAATTTCCCCTAAACTCCGCGACCCCTGATAATCGTAAGAACCGTATAAAACAATATTTTAAAGTCAACAAACAACGACATGTTTTCAATATACAGAATGTCGAATCTTAGTCTTCTGATCATCTGATCCACATTTTCCGCATATCCGTATTTCACTTGTCCCCATGAGGTTATACCAGGTTTTACCTTGTGAAGGTGTGTATAATGGGGAGCTCTTTTTATGATCTGGTCAATAAAATACTGGCGTTCGGGTCGTGGTCCTACGAGCGACATTTCTCCCTTGAGAACATTAAAGAAATTAGGGATTTCATCGAGTCGGTATTTTCTCATGAAGCGTCCAAGGTTTGTAAGCCGGTTATCTCCCTTGCTAGAAAGCTCAGGTCCGTTTTTTTCGGCGTCAATCCTCATTGAACGGAATTTAAAAATATGAAATGGTTTTCCATATCTTCCAATTCTTTCATGACTATAGAATATCGGTCCTTTTGAGGTTGTCTTCACAGCAATTGCAAGCACGATGATTAAAGGTGAAGTAATTAACAGCGCCAATACAGAAACTATGATATCGATAAGCTGTTTAAGATTTGCCTGCCAAACGGGCATTAAATCCCTTGAAAGCAGAATGAGTGGAGTTCCAAACAGATGATCCATCTTGACTTTCCCGGTGAGGATATCGTACATATCAGGAATAGCCTTGATGATCACATTGCACATTCCTAAATGATTGATGATTTTACTGATCTGATCGTGCTCTGAGCTTTCGAGTGCAATGATAACCTCTTCCACATTTTCCTTTTCAATGATATTTTCAAGCTCTTTGAGCGTTCCAAGGTTTGGGGTAAATTCAGATAATTGGTATTTGTCCTGCTTTTGAAGGCTGATAAATCCTATAATTTTATTTCCTGAAGCCGATTTAGCCTCAGTAAGTTCTTTATAAATATCTGCAGCCTGATGGTTGCTTCCGATGATAATTGTATTAAAACCGATTTCCCTGTTATGAACTTTTCGTACAGTCCGGGAGGTAAGAATCAGCCTGAAAAAAAGGGTTAAAAAGAAATGAAAAGAAAATAGAACGGCAAAAAGAAGGTAATAACTTTTATAGGTTTGAATTTCATCGTCTAGAACGATCAGGAAAAATATAATCAGCACTCCTGAAAAACTTTGCATAAATGTTCTCAGAAAATCGTCGGTTCTTGAATGCCGGTATATATTTTTGTAAAATCCCGTGAGATAATAATAAAGAAGCCAAAACGTAGGAATAATAAGCATTCCCATGTAAAACCTATCGCTGAAACTGAGAGGCACATCATACCCGAATTTGAGCGGTTCTACAATTTCTTTTCTGAAAATGTAAAACGATAAATAGGCTATCGAAGCGCTTAGAAAATCGGAGATTAAATACCGTAAAACCTGTTTTCTCTTATTCATAAAGCTTGTAAGTCTATTGCAAACGCAAAAAAGATGATTTAATTGTATTTATAAACATGAAAATTTTGTAATAGAAAAGCTTTCTGCTAAGAGTCATAAATTCAGGGGATTTGGAAATAAAAAAACCTTACGAAAATAGTTAAAAAACATCATTATAAACTCCTAGCGGGATAGGGAATAAACTGACGGATAATATTTGTCGCTGTTTTATGAGCAATAATGCCCGATTCGAACGGGTCACTGTTTGTAGCGGGGGAGAAAAGTCTGAGTGCAAAACTGTCTAATCCTTCACTTAAAATATTGCTTTGTCGGTCAGGAGGCTTATTGAAAATCCGGATGGAATTAGGATTTTTACATATTATTCTTACTTCGGGAGCAAAGGGATCAATAACAGCCTCGCAATCGTTTCTGAAAACTTCAATTTTCGACTCATTACGTTCTGAAAATCCATTTATAGTAATATTTGCTGAGGTTCCATTTTCAAAAACAAGTCTTACATTAGTCATAAGTGGATCGGGTGAATAATAGGGAACCAGATTAGTATAAAATTTTCTTGGGTTCACAGGATTTATTTTTAATACCGCAGAAACAGCTTTATATAATGTGTCAAAAATACCGCAACCCGGATTTAAATGGTGTTTATCCACATAGCTGTAAATCTCAATATATTCAGGCTTTGCGCAGTATTTGTGAACCAGTTCTTTCATCCATTCTTTTATTCCATCCTGATGGAGGTAGAAAACAACTCCCGCTTCGTCAGCAAGTTTGAGCATATTTTCAAGCAGGTAGAACGAAAGCGAATAATCCGGAAAAATAAGCAGATGCCTTGAATTCTTAAGAATCATAGGGATAACTTCACTGAAATCCCCCGGATTATTAGTTATAATAAGTGCTTCTGATACCGAAATCAGATCTTCCGGTCGCGAATATTGCTGAATTACTGATTGTTTATGTATTATCGATGCCCTGCTATGATAACCAGTTGCGAGAAAACCAGAATGATTCCGGAGGGTATCCAAAGCACTTTCTAATATTTCACCTGAACCAAAAACTCCTGCACGAATCATTATTTATGGCGTATAACTGCAAACATAAGCCAATTGTTAATATCTGGATAATAAATGATCTCAGACTTTTCAACTATTTCTGTTGATAAAGTTAATTTTGTACTCAAACTTCTCATATAATTTTAACATGGAGGATTCCTTCCGGCATAAAGGACTGCGCAAGAAACTTATTGAACTGATGCGAAGTAAAGGCATTGTGGATGAAAGCGTGCTATCTGCTATGGACAAGGTTCCCAGACACTTGTTTATGGACAGTAGTTTCATTAATTTCTCCTACAGCGACCAGGCTTTTCCAATTGGATCCGGACAAACTATATCTCAGCCATTTACCGTTGCTTTCCAGTCATCATTGCTCGAAATTAAGCCGCTCGACAAGGTTCTTGAAGTAGGTACCGGCTCTGGTTATCAAACGGCGATTCTTCTTGAAATGGGAGCAAAGGTATACACCATCGAACGTCAACGTGATCTCTTTCAGAAAGCTCAGTCTGCACTTCATGCCCTGGGCTATAAACCTCATTTTTTCTACGGCGACGGTTATGAAGGAATTCCTTCCTATAAACCTTATGATAAGGTTCTTGTAACAGCCGCTGCACCTATCATTCCGGAAAAATTGCTCTCCCAGCTTAAAATCGGCGGAGTTCTTGTAATACCGGTAGGCAGTGATTCAGGTCAAACTATGGTGAAAATTGTACGGGAATCAGATAGCAGTTTTGTACGTACCGAACACGGCGCATTTGCATTTGTTCCTTTGTTAAAGGGAAAAGCAGGATAATAAAAAACACTATGATCAACCTAAAAACTTTTATATTCAATCCTTTTCAGGTAAACGCATTTGTCCTTTATGACGAAAGCTGCGATTGCGTTATTGTTGATGCCGCATGTTATGAAGAAGAAGAATATACCCAGCTTTTTGAGTTTATCTCTCTAAAGGGATTAAAACCAAAAGCCGTTCTGAATACTCACGGACATGTTGACCATTTGACAGGCAGTAAGCGGGTTTGCGAGAAATACGACATTGGACTGTTTATGCATTCAGCCGACCTTCCTCTTCTGGAAAGTGCTCAGGTTCATGGCAAAACATTTGGTTTTTCCATAGAACTACCTCCGAAACCCAGATCATGGTTAAGTGATGGTCAGGTATTCCCTTTTGGCAATTCCGAAATAAAAATCTGGCATACGCCTGGCCATTCGCCGGGTTCGTTAATCTTTTACATGGAAAATGAAAAACTTTTGATAACGGGTGATGTTCTTTTTTCCGGGAGTATTGGTCGCACTGATCTTCCCGGGGGAGATTTCGGACAGCTAATCAATAGTATTCAAACAAAAATATTGGTTTTACCGAGGGAGACCAGAGTTTTCCCCGGACACGGATCTGAGACAAATGTTGGCACAGAAGCAGATCATAATCCTTTTTTGAACAGGAGTTCTTAAACATATCCGGGTAAATCAGGCTCTTAATCTTAGATTGTACTTTTGCACTGTCTTTAATGAAAAAAATATACTTATAACTACATATCATGATTTCAGATAATTTTATCAATCGTCATAATGGCCCGTCAGAATCAGATATTCAGCTTATGTTGAAGAAATCCGGGGCTAATTCACTGGATGAGTTGATCAGTCAGACCATTCCGGCATCCATACGTATGGAAAAGCCGCTGCGCCTGGCAGCCGGGATTAGTGAATACGAATATCTCCATAAAATAAGGGAAATTGGTAAAAAAAATAAGCTATTCCGCAGCTTTATTGGAGTAGGATATTATAACACAATAAGCTTACCGGTAATTCAAAGGAATATTCTCGAAAATCCTTCCTGGTATACTTCTTATACTCCTTACCAGGCTGAGATTTCCCAAGGAAGATTAACCGCCCTTCTAAATTTCCAAACTATGGTAATGGATCTTACCGGGATGGAAATTGCAAACGCATCCTTGCTCGATGAGGCCACAGCCGCAGCTGAAGCAATGGTTATGATGTTCAACTGCAGATCCCGCGAAGCAGTAAAAGAAGGAAAATCGAAATTTTTTGCTGATCATAATATTTTCCCGCAAACTTTAGCAGTTATGCAAACCAGGGCGCTGCCACTTGGAATAGAGATCGTACAGGGCGATTATTCCACTTTTTCTTTTACCGGGGGATTTTTTGGCGCATTTATTCAATATCCCGATTCAAAGGGAGAAATTCACGATTACCGCAAGTTTGTTGATGCAGCGCATTCCAAAGAAATATTAATTACCGTTGCAGCTGACCTGATGAGTCTGGTTTTACTATGTCCTCCGGGAGAATGGGATGCAGACATCGTCGTTGGCTCCACA
>Ga0105048_10011244_pt1 | contig 14131 bp, 10 predicted proteins | sample MAT05_FD_78382 | JGI IMG/M metagenome (GOLD analysis project Ga0105048, IMG submission 78382) | Freshwater microbial communities from Lake Fryxell liftoff mats and glacier meltwater in Antarctica - MAT-05 | ecosystem: Environmental > Aquatic > Freshwater > Ice > Liftoff microbial mat | place...
CACCACGCGAAAAGGCGGCGTCGATGATGCCCGCCTACGCCTCACTCGTTATTTGATCGCCACTGCTCCCAAGGCTCCAGAAGAGCCAACGACCGACAACGACGAGTGGGTTCAAAAGCAACTCGCTCAAGCCCGCACAAGCATCGTCGAATCGTGGAAGCAACGTTGGGCAACCAACGGTATTGCCGTCTCAGAACGCGCTGCGGTTACTCTAAGTGAAACCATCGACCTTTACGGTTTGGTCGTCCAAGATCTTTCCGAAAATGAAGCAAAGGATCTTTGGATTGAACGCGACGTTGAAACGGTTGAACGAGCCCGTTCCACTCTGCGCGCTCTGGCCGAACAAGACCCACTCGCCTTGGTGCTTTCCGATCCAAACCTTGAGGGCAGCAATATTTCGCTGGGCCGCATCTTGGGAGGCGCCATCATGTTGTTCCGCGAAGACGCCAAACAATCAGGAGCCTTCACGAAGGGTGGTTACGATGTGGTGCGCGAACGTATTTCTGCACTCGAAAAAGGCGAGCCCACCGTTGGTGGCACCGAAGACATTTGGGTTATGGGTCCACGCAAAACACTCACCCAAGAAGAAGTTGAAAGCCTCAAGGGACGATACTTTGCAGAGTACGAGAAGGCCTGGCGTGGCTTGTTGGCGCAAGTTTACCCACGCGGCCCCACCGATCTTGCAGACGCCCAAGCTTTGCTCAGACGTCATCAAGATGAACGCCCACTTGATACGATGTGGAAGAGCCTCGCAGCGAACTTGGATCTGAAATCCAAAGCAGACGCTATGGTTGAAAAAGCAGCGTCAGGGGCGGTAGATAAGATCCTCAGCAAATTTGGCTCGAAGAAAGACGCGGCCAAATCAGCCCTTGTGCCACAAAAAACCATAAGTGGCCCAGACGCCCTCAAGGCTCGTTTTGACACTTTCTTGGCCATCGGCATCTCACCTCAAGAAGGAGCCGAAGCTCCTTTGGCAGGTTATTACAAGAGCATTGGCATTTTGTTCCAATCGCTTACCGCCTACCAAGAATCGCAAGACATGTCGGCCCTTCGCAAAGATGTCGCTCAAGCTAAAAAGGACACCAACGATCTGATCATGCGGTTCGGCCGCGGTGGCTGGGAGCCGGTGTTAAGCAAGATGTTGATGCCACTTATAAGTGGTGTCGAAGAACTGGTGACAGGGGCAGGCGCCGAGGCGGCAAACCGATCGTGGTGTGACGCTGTTGTTACCCCTTACCGCGAACTTCTGGCTGATCGTTATCCTTTCCGTCTTGAAGGCATGGATGCGCCGATCTCCGAGATCGAAAACTTCTTCAAACCCAAAACGGGAACGTTGTGGGTCTATTTTGAAGAACACCTCAAGGCTGATGTTGAAGTTGTTGGCAAACGTTTTCGTCTCAAAGCAAAGCCTTCGATCAACTACCGCGGTGAACTCATCGGGTTTCTCACCAAGGCCTCTCGCGTTTCCGATCTGCTGTTCCCCAATGGTGCTGACAAACTTTCACCGGCCTTACAGGTGCGTTTGCAATCTGCCAGCGGCGAAGCGGGCACAGCCTCCCGAGTCACCTTCAAGGTGGGCACGGGAAAGCCTCTCGATTACGGCAACTGGCAGCCAGCCTGGGAACCGCTGATCTGGCCAGGGCGTGATGCCAAAATCGGCGTATTCGGCGAAGTCAAAGGCCTGCCAAAAGACATCGCCGAACAAGGTGACTGGGGGCTCTTCCGACTGCTCGATCGCGCTTTGCGTTCGTTGGGACGGGATCAGGATGAGTTTATGCGCGCACAGTGGGCACTGGGCACTCCCAAGCTCACTGTCAAAATGGATCTGAAACCATCCGATCTCCTCGACGGCCTTCACACGTTCGAGATTCCACGCGGGATAGCTCCCGGCTCTAGCCCGTGTGCCCGATGAGCCTCCGCGACATCCTCGGCCTCAACAAACGAACGGCCACCCCAACACCATCAACAAATGCCATCAAACTGCCGCCTCCGTGCACGGGGGCGGGGCTTTATGGAAAGTTGCCCATTCAAGCCGATTTCGTTCGGCTAAACGCGGGAGGATTCGCCTCGGGTGGATTTGATCGCTGGCTTGAGGATGGAGTTGGCGCCGTTCACGCCGCCCGCGGCACCGCAAAAAACACCCTCGTCACCTTCTTCGCTTACGCAAGCAGCGCACCCAATGCTTGTATCGGCATGATTGGCCCAAGCGTCGACAAAGTGGGCCGTGGGTTTCCCGCAGCCCTCTTCGCATACCTCGATCCAGCAGTGACCAACGCTTCTGCTTTCGCTATTGAGGCGCTTGGCGGGTTTCTTTTTGAGGCACAAGCCCATGTGGCCGGACTACCCACCGCGCAGGCACCGCCAAACGTTGCCGAGATAAACGTCCCCAGCGGTGAAGCTCAACTCACCGCAGTGCAAGATGCCGCCGGCAGGCTGGCAACGTCGAATCTTCACGAAGCCCTCTCGGTCATTTTTGGTGCCTCCGAAGCCAACGATTGGGAACACGCGCTTGCCACTTGCTTGGCCGCCTGTGCAACCGCCAAGGGCCGCTTTCCTGAAAAGACCGTTGTCACTCTCGACCTGCCTGCCGGAGATGATCGTGCGCTCGATTTCTGGTTAGCCTTGGTAACAACAGCTTTAGCTTGGCCTTCGGGCGCACCTTCTTGGCTTTGGGATTCGGAAGGAGAACGGCTCATATTGGCGTTGGGTCCTCCTTCGCCGTCCTTGTTCGTTGCTCTCGCGATGCCTGATTGGGCAGGCGCAAGACACTGGGTGGTGCGCTCGATTCGACCGGACGCCATCCCAGCCGCCTCTCTCGGCGACCTTTCCAGAGCCCGCATGAATGATCCAGAAGCAACCGTCGAGGATTTTCTTGAGACAGTTGCTTCGTAGCGACCTTGCCCTCGACCTCGATCCGCCAGAGGGAACAACGACGCGTCGCATATCGCCGTTAGCTTGACAGCCATGTCACATTGCGGCCTAATCGCGCACCTAGCCAGCTCGAAACCACGACCGCGCAATGAGTCAAATCGTCGCCCGGTGACAATTTCGAGCGGACATGGAATTTTCACTTTCACAAGCACCCTTCCGGGTGTCTGATACCGCCGGGTTCCAAACAGTGTCCACGATCGATATAGAAGCACTACTCACCGAGGTCTCTGCCGAGGACCCTTGCGGGCCTGATTTGGAATATGACGCAGCAATGCGCGAACTTGAAGTGGCGTCTCAAGGCAAACCGGAACAGCAAATGGGTAACACCATCGTCGCCGGTGAAGAGCCTGATTGGCGCGTCGTCCAAAAAAAGGCGGTCGCGTTGCTCGCCCGGTCTAAGGACCTTCGCGTGGCCGCGCTGCTCGCGAAAGCGCTGTTGAAGACTGAAGGATTCGAAGGTTTCGCAGACGGACTGTCAGTGCTGCGGGGCCTCGTGGAACGGCATTGGGAAAACCTGCATCCGCGCCTAGATCCCGATGACTCCAACGACCCAACAATGCGCATCAACATCGTGATGAGCTTGTGCGATCAGGATGGGATGCTTGTTGCGATTCGAAACACTCCATTCGTTGCCGCTCCCCTCCTTGGCAAGTTCGGAATGCGCGAACTTGCTTTTGCAACAGGTGAAGTGCCAACGCCTGAAGGCCAAACAACCGCGGGAATGTCGACAATCGAAGGCGCTTTCCTGAATGCCAGTCTCGAATCAGTGGTTTCAACCGCTGAGGCATTGTCTGCGTGCCTCGAAAACCTGCGTGAACTGGAATCCAAGCTTACCGATTATGTTGGTTCCTCTGACGCCCCGAATCTCGATTCCCTTCGCCGACTTCTTTTCCAAGCGTCCAAGTTTGTTAAAGAGAAGTTGGCCGCTCGTACAGCAAGCGAGAGCGGCGACGAAGACAACGGTGAGCCCGCAGTCGACGGAACTGTCTCTACACAAACTGGTTCAGGCCGCTCGCTGTCCGGTGACATTCGTTCCCGCGACGACGTCGTTCGCACTCTCGACAAAATCGTTGAATACTACCAGCGATTTGAACCTTCAAGCCCCGTTCCCATTCTTGTAAAGCGTTGCAAGCGCTTGGTAACGGCAAGCTTTGAAGAGATCGTAAAGAATTTGATCCCAGAGGCCGTCAACCAGCTCGAAGCTATTAAAGGTCCGGCAGATGAGAGTGGTAACTAGTTTCTCGGAACATCGCCCTGTGGGTGGGTGCGACGAGCCGAGTGAAGTTTCAGTGAACAGGAGGTCATGGTCCAAATGAGTAGCCAAAAATTCATCGCCCGTAACCGGGCACCGCGCGTACAAATTGAATATGATGTCGAGCTTTACGGCGCACAAAAGAAGGTGCAACTGCCCTTCGTTATGGGCGTTATGGCCGATCTTTCCGGCAAACCGGTGGAGCCATTGGCGCCCGTTTCCGATCGCAAGTTCTTGGAGATCTCCTCTGACAACTTCGATGATCGACTCAAGGCCATGAAGCCTCGCGTGGCGTTCCAAGTGCCCAATGCCCTAACTGGCGAAGGCAACATCGGCGTCGATATCACATTCGAAAGCATGGACGACTTCAGCCCAGCGGCCGTGGCCACAAAAGTTGATGCTCTCAACAAGCTGCTGCAAGCGCGCACCCAGCTCAAGAACCTCATCACCTACATGGATGGCAAGACCGGCGCCGAAGAGCTCATCTCAAAGCTGATGGCCGATCCAGCTTTATTGCAAACACTTGCTTCCGCACCGAAGCCAGCTGAATAACCGGAGATCTGAAATGGCTGAAGCACAAGAACAAGGTCAGGCCGCTGCAGGCGCCACAGTTGAAGCCAGCGAATTTTCTTCGCTGCTTAGCAAAGAGTTCCGCCCAAAATCGGACCGGGCCAAAGACGAAGTTGAAAGCGCCGTGCGCACCTTGGCTGAACAAGCCCTGGCAAGCACCCAGCTAATTTCAAGCGACGTTGTGGCTAGCATTCAAGCAATGATCGCCGCCATCGACAGCAAACTCACTGCTCAGGTCAATCTGATCATGCACAGTGAAGACTTTCAGAAGCTGGAAGGCGCTTGGCGTGGTCTACACCATTTGGTCAACAACACCGAGACAGACGAGAGCCTCAAGATTCGCGTCATGAACATCTCGAAGAGCGATTTGCATAAGACGCTCAAGAAGTTCAAGGGGTCAAGCTGGGACCAAAGCCCGATCTTCAAGAAGGTCTATGAAGAAGAATTCGGCCAGTTCGGTGGCCAGCCATTTGGCTGCATTGTAGGCGACTATTACTTCGACCAAAGTCCGCCTGACGTGGAATTGCTGTCCGAAATGTCGAAAATTTCGGCTGCCACGCACGCACCATTTCTAGCAGCGGCGGATCCCCGTGTGCTTCAGATGGATAGTTGGTCCGAGCTCGCCAACCCACGCGACCTCACCAAGATCTTCGAAGTGCCGGAATACGCAGCATGGCGTTCGTTGCGCGAATCGGAAGACGCAAAGTACCTTGGGCTTTGTATGCCTCGCTTTTTGGGACGCCAGCCTTACGGCGCCCGCACTGCGCCAGTTGAAGCCTTCGATTTTGAAGAGGACACCTCCGGTGCCGACACAAAGAAGTACTGCTGGGTAAATGCAGCGTATGCCATGGCTACAAACATCAACCGCTCGTTCAAGATGTACGGATGGTGTTCGCGCATACGTGGCATTGAGTCTGGTGGCGCTGTAGAAAACCTACCAACCCACACCTTCCCTACCGACGACGGCGGGCAAGACATGAAGTGTCCGACGGAAATCGCGATCAGCGATCGCCGCGAAGCTGAGTTGGCGAAGAGCGGATTCATGCCGCTCATTCATAAGAAGAATTCGGATTTCGCTGCTTTCATCGGTGCGCAGTCGTTGCACAAGTCTGCTGTGTATGACGATCCTGATGCCACGGCGAACGCAGCTTTGGCAGCTCGATTGCCTTACCTTTTCGCAACGTGCCGGTTCGCCCACTACTTGAAGTGCATCGCCCGTGACAAGGTGGGTTCGTTCAAGGAAAAGGACGAAATGGGCCGTTGGCTCCAGGATTGGGTGATGCAGTACGTTGACGGCGACCCTGCGAACTCTAGCGAATCAACCAAAGCCATGCGCCCATTGGCGGCGGCAGAAGTCGTAGTCGAAGAAGTTGAAGGAAGCCCTGGATATTACTCCTCGAAGTTCTTCCTACGCCCCCACTACCAACTGGAAGGCCTTACCGTCTCTCTCCGTTTGGTATCCAAACTGCCTTCCGCAAAGGCGGGTTAGGCGCAAAAAAGCGCGCCGAACCGAAAGCTCCGGCGCGCTTTTTTTTCGGAATTCGCGTTTTCTTAGCAACTTCGTCAGAACCCGGGCCGATAACCAAGACTATCGTCCCCCACATCAAATCAACGATTACGTAAAAGGAGAATCAACATGGCTACCGATATGTTCATCAAGATCGATAAAATCCCCGGCGAAGCCAAGGGCGCTGGCCACGAAGGCCAGATAGATGTCTTGGCTTGGAGCTGGGGCATGTCCAATTCGGGCTCTGCCCACGCGGGTCCCGGATCCGGATCTGGCAAAGCCAACTTCCAAGACCTGAGTTTCACCAAATACGTGGATAAGGCCTCAGCTGTTCTGATGGGGCATTGCGCCAAAGGCACTCATATTGCTTCTGCCGATCTTTACGTACAAAAAGCCGGTGATAAGCCAGTCGAGTACATCAAGATCACGTTGAATCAAGTTCTGGTCACGAGCCTTTCAACCGGCGGTAGCGGCGGTGAAGATCGCCTTACGGAAAACGTAACGTTGAACTTCGCTAAGTTCGCCATTGATTACAAGGGTCAAAAGGCCGACGGCAGCGCAGAAGCCGCGGTGAAATTCGGTTTTGATATTTCGGTAAACAAAGCGGTTTAAAGATACCCGTTTCCAACACAACCACGTCTAATCAAGGTCCGAAGGCGGAACTCTCGCCTTCGGATTCTTTGCTTTACCCGAAGGGCTATCTTCAAAATGCTCGCCGCCGCTGAAACACTTCGTTCTGGTAGTCCGGAAGAGGCTCTCCTGCAACTCCAGGAACAAGTCCGTAAGAACCCGGCAAACAGCCAATACCGCACTTTCCTTTTTCAGTTGATGGCGGTGCTTGGTCAGTGGGATCGCGCATTGAATCAGCTCAAGGTCTTGGGCGACATGGATGCGTCCACGCTGGCTATGGTTGCCACCTATAGGGAAGCGCTTCACTGCGAGGCGTACCGAACTGAAGTTCTGGCCGGCAAGCGCACCCCGTTGGTTCTAGGTGAACCTGAGCCCTGGATGGCGCTCACATTCGACGCGTTGAGGTTGGGTGGCGAGGGGCAGTGGGACAAAGCCGCTGAAGCAAGAGCGCAAGCACTAGAACTTGCACCAACGACCTCCGGCAAGATCAATGGAGAGGAATTTGATTGGATCGCTGATGCCGATTCCCGCATTGGTCCAATGCTGGAGGCAGTTGTTGGGGGTAAATACTATTGGATCCCTTTTCATCGGATCCGATCACTCACGGTGGAACAACCTGCCGATCTACGCGATCTTGTGTGGACCGCAGCTGAAGTTACCTTCGCGAATGAAGGGCAAACGATAGCCCTCATTCCTACTCGTTATTCCGGATCGGAATCGGCGACAGAAAGCCGAATAAAGATGGCACGAGCGACCGAGTGGGAAGAGAAACCGGGAGGATGTTTTATCGGGAAGGGGCAACGTTTGTTTGCCACCAACGCGGCCGAGTATCCCATCCTCGACACCCGCACAATCGAACTAAACACGTAGGTCTAGCAAGCCCATGGCCGAGCTTACCCCAAAGGAACGGCTTCAGCCCTCTCTCCTAGATCGACTGACCGACGACTCTCCCGAAACCCAAGTCGAGTCGCGGGAACGCCGTGTACTAAGTCCGAGTCAATTGAGAGACTGCGTTCGAAGGGATCTGGCGTGGTTGCTCAACACCACAAATCTTGAAAGCACAACTTCCTTGGCTGAGTTTCCGGAAGTGGCTGCCTCTGTTCTAAACTTTGGTGTGGTCGATCTTGCTGGAAAGCCGATATCCACCATTAACGCGGGGCAACTTGAAAAAATGCTGCGAGATTGCATCTGGGCGTATGAGCCTCGTCTGGTAAAGGATTCAGTCGTCGTGAGGGTGGCCGAACGAAAAAACGGTCACAACGAGCTGTCATTCGTAATTGAGGCGCAACTTTGGGCGCAACCATTGCCGCTTCAACTCTTTTTGCGAACAGAGATCGATCTTGAGAACGGTGAAGTGACCGTTTCAGACAAAGAAGGGGCGCCTTAGTCATGGATCCGCGACTCCTACGGCAATACAACCGCGAGCTTCAACATGTTCGCGAGATGGGCGGAGAGTTCGCGGCCGCGTTTCCAAAGATCGCAGGTCGACTTGGCCTGGACACCTTCGATTGCTCTGATCCTTACGTCGAACGGCTCCTTGAAGCCTTTGCGTTTCTGACAGCGCGCGTTCAACTTCGAATCGACTCAGAGTTCCCTCGATTTACCCAGCATCTGCTGGAAATGGTTTACCCACACTATTTGGCGCCGACGCCCTCAATGCTCGTTGCCGAGTTCTCTCCAAACTATGGAGAAGGTGCTTTGGCAGAAGGCTTTCGAGTTGCACGAGGAACTAGCTTTCGCAGTCGTTCAACACGAGATGAACCCACTCCTTGTCGATACGTCACCGGTCAAGACGTCACGCTTTGGCCCGTGTCACTGGAAGAAGCCGAGTACAGCGGATTTTTAGGTGGGCTCTCCGGTCTCCCTCCCTCTCTCCTCGGTAAAGCAAAAGCGATTTTGCGCCTCCGCCTCAAGACCACAGGGAGCACGCGATTTCGGGATCTGAAGCTTGATGAACTTCCTGTCTTTATCAAAGGCGGGGGCGAAATGGGCATGCGCATCTACGAGCAAGTGATGGCACGGACGGTCGCTGTGGTCGTCTCGCCTTCAGGCAAGCAGCGAGCTTGGAGGGAAGTCCTAAGTGACCAACCCATCCGGCCAGTAGGATTCACTGACGAAGAAGCGTTGCTTCCTTACGGCGATCGTTCCTTTCAAGGATATCGGCTACTGCAAGAATACTTTTCCTTCCCTTCTCGATTCTTGTTCTTTGCTCTATCGGGCCTGCAACAGTCGTTGCGCAAAGCTGAAGGTCAAGAGCTTGAGATACAAATCGTTCTTGATCGTCGAGACGACTCACTTGAAGGCGTTGTCGACAAGTCGCGTTTGGCATTGTACTGCGCACCGGCAGTAAATTTGTTCCCGCTCAAAACAGACCGTATTCATCTGAACGAGCGCGACACCGATTACCACATCGTCCCCGATCGTACGCGCCCCTTCGATTTCGAAGTTCACGGTGTCACCGACGTACTTGGTTTCGGGGCAAGCGTTACGGAAAAACGTAGATTCCTGCCACTGTATGCGCCCCTCGAAGGGCGAGAAGTTAGTTCCGAACCGGCGTACTTCACCGTGTCTCGCGAGCCTCGATTGCTTTCAGAGAAGCAACGTGTTCAAGGGTCTCGTTCCAAGTACGTAGGTAGCGAAGTGTTCTTGTCGTTGGTCGATGCACAAGAAGGTCCGTACAAATCTGACCTAAAACAGCTCTCCGTAGATATCTTGTGTACGAACCGGGATCTGCCTTTGCATATGCCGCTTGGAGTTGGCGATTCCGATTTCATTCTTGAAGCTGGCGCACCGATCCACGGATTAAGGTGTGTCGCAGGACCAACCCAACCACGAGAATCGCACGCCCACGGCGATACTGCGTGGCGCCTTATCAGTCATCTGTCATTCAACTACCTGTCACTAACAAACGCTGACTCAATTCAAGGCGCTTCAATCCTGCGAGAGCTTCTGCGTCTATATGGCGACTTCGCAGACAACAGCGTAAAGAAGCAGATCGAGGGCATCCGAGGGCTTTCTTCATCACCGATTACGCGCCGGCTACCGATCTCTGGCCCAACGGTATTTGGCCGAGGTGTTGAGATGCAGGTTACCCTTGATGAAGCGGCCTTCGAAGGGTCCGGCACGTACTTACTAGGGCTGGTCTTGGCTCGGTTCTTTGCACGTTTTGTTTCTATCAATTCGTTTACTGAAACAGTTCTTCTAACCCCTCAACGCGGAGAGGTCGCCCGATGGCCAGTGACTCTCGGACTCCGCCCAATCATCTAGACCCGTTAGGTGAACTCGCGAGAAGGCCTGAAACCTTTGGTTTCTTTCAAGCCCTTCGCCGAATCGAGTGCGCCTCGCGTGACAAACCACGACTCGGCTCAGCAGCGCGTCCGGGAGACGAACCCGTTCGTATTGGACAAGAACCAAGTCTAGGTTTTGCGCCGTCATCGCTTTTTAGATTTGTACCTGGAGCAGAAGGTAACCCCGCCAAGCTGACAGTGCTCTTTCAGGGTTTCTTCGGACCCAATGGCCCGCTACCGCTGCATCTCACCGAGTATGCGCGAGATCGATTGAGAAACGCAGGCGATCCAACGCTTGTGCGCTTCGCCGACGTCTTTCACCATCGTCTACTGCTGCTGTTCTATCGCGCCTGGGCTCAAGCACAACCCGTAGTCAGCTTCGACAGACCCGAAAATGATCGCTTCGCAACTTACAGCGGCGCCCTTTTCGGAGGTGTGCCTATTGATGTACAAGAAGACAACGGCCTCGATTTTCGCACCCGTTTGTTCTTTTCGGGGCACATGTCTTCGCAGACAAAGAACCCTTCAAGCCTCGCTTCACTGCTCACGGGCGCCCTAGGTGTCAAAGCGCAGATCCAGGAGTTCGTTGGCGAATGGGTCTCTTTGCCACCGGAAGCCCGATGGAAACTCGGGAACTCCTCCCAGCCAGGTTTGTTAGGAATGAGCGCCACCCTCGGCGGTCGCGCCTGGATGGTACAACACAAGTTTCGGGTGGTTCTGGGCCCTTTGCCGCCTGGTGCTCAGCGGGAATACTTGCCTGGTAGTGAAAAGTTGGCGCGGGTTTCCCAGCTTGTTGGCAGCTACGTTGGCGATGAATTGCGTTGGGACCTCAAGCTAAAGCTAAAGCAAGCTGATGCAACCCGGTTGGGACAGTCTGGAAGCCTTGGATGGAGTGCCTTCCTCACCAATCTGTCGGGAGACCAGGACAACTCACTTGTATTAGAGCCGCAACGGCAAGTTTCGTCTGGTGCTCACATGGGCGTATAAACAAGCACCAACGTTTAAAACAACCAACGGGAGATAGCGATGTCAGAGATTAGCCGGGTTTCCCTATTCGGGAAGCTCAACAGCCTTGGCTACCGAGCAATCGAGAGTGCCACGGTATTTTGCAAGATGCGCGGCAACCCTTACGTGGAACTGGTTCACTGGTTTCATCAAGTTTTGCAGCTACCTGATTCAGATCTACATAAGATCATTCGCGCCTTCCAGGTGAATCCTTCGCGCCTTGCAGCCGAGTTCACTGAATCACTGGATAAGCTGCCACGAGGAGCATCTTCGATAACAGATCTCTCTTCGCATCTCGAAGAAGCCGTCGAACGCGCGTGGGTCTACGGCAGCTTGATGTTCAAGGACTCCCAGGTGCGCACGGGGCACTTGGTGGTGGGTATCTTAAAGACGCCTGGTCTTAGGAATGCCTTGCTCGGTATCTCTCGCGAATTTGAAAAGATCAAACTCGAACAACTGACCGACAAATTTGACGAGATCGTCGCCGGATCGCCCGAAGCCAGTATGCACGCGCAAGATGGCAGCATGATGGGTGGTGGAGCCGCTCCGGGTGAAGCAAGTGGTGCGATGGCTCCTGCCCAAATGGGCAAGCAAGAAGCCCTCAAGCGATTTGCTGTGGATCTCACCGATCGAGCGAAGAAAGGTGAACTGGATCCAGTGCTGGGTCGTGACGAAGAGATTCGCCAGCTCGTTGACATTCTGATGCGGCGTCGCCAGAACAACCCTATTCTCACCGGAGAAGCTGGCGTTGGAAAGACGGCCATTGTTGAAGGATTCGCGCTCCGCCTAGCGCGTGGTGACGTACCTCCTCAACTCAAGGATGTGTCGCTCTATTCGCTGGATATTGGTCTGCTACAGGCGGGCGCCAGTATGAAAGGCGAATTCGAGAACCGCCTTCGCCAAGTTATCGACGAAGTGCAGTCGTCTCCAAAGCCAATCATCATGTTTATCGATGAGGCGCACACACTCATTGGTGCAGGCGGGGCCGCTGGAACTGGCGATGCAGCAAACCTGCTCAAGCCTGCTTTGGCGCGTGGAAAGCTCCGTACAATCGCGGCAACCACGTGGGCAGAGTACAAGAAGCACATCGAAAAGGACCCTGCACTCACCCGACGCTTCCAAGTTGTTCAGGTGCACGAGCCCTCTGAGGCTAAGGCTCTCTTGATGATGCGCGGAGTCGCTTCAACTTTAGAGAAGCACCACAAAGTGCAGATTCTTGATGAAGCCCTAGAGGCATCCGTAAAACTTTCACATCGTTACATTCCGTCACGTCAGCTTCCGGATAAATCAGTAAGTTTGCTCGACACGGCATGCGCGCGCGTTGCCGTAAGTCAACACGCTGTGCCTGCGGAAGTAGAAGATTGCCGCCGACGAATCGAAGCCTTGAAGACGGAAATCGAGATCATCGGACGCGAACAAGCTATTGGCGTTGAAATCGGCAAACGCAATCTCGTGGCTTCCGACAGCTTGGCTCTTGAGCAGTCTCGTTTGGTGGGACTAGAGACGCGATGGAAGACCGAGAAGGAACTGGTCGATCAAATTCTGGAGATTCGAGCAAAACTGCGTGGTGATAAGGGCAAGGTTGAAGGCACAGCCAGTTCGCTAGAAGCTAAGGCCGACGAAACAGCTAAAGCTGCTGTTGCGAATGTCCCAACGGAAACTGACCGCGCGGCGTTGCTCACAAAGCTTACGGCGCTCCTCAGTGAACTGGCGTTATTGCAAGGCGACTCGCCACTAATCTTACCAACGGTCGACAATCAAGCCGTAGCATCGGTTGTTGCCGATTGGACCGGTATTCCAGTCGGTCGAATGGTGAAGAACGAGGTGGAGGCCGTACTTAAGCTCGCCGACACGTTGAACCAACGGGTCATCGGACAGAAACACGGTCTGGAGATGATCGCGCGACGTGTTCAGACAGCCCGTGCGGGTTTGGAGAACCCCAACAAACCCATCGGGGTGTTCATGCTCGTCGGCCCATCCGGCGTCGGGAAAACAGAAACGGCTTTGGCTTTGGCCGAGTCGCTCTACGGCGGTGAGCAGAACGTCATCACCATCAACATGAGCGAGTACCAGGAAGCTCACACGGTTTCTACTTTGAAAGGGGCGCCTCCTGGCTATGTCGGATACGGAGAGGGCGGTGTCCTTACCGAAGCCGTTCGACGTCGACCTTACAGCGTCGTTCTACTCGACGAAGTTGAGAAAGCTCACCCCGACGTCCACGAAATCTTCTTCCAGGTCTTTGACAAAGGATGGATGGAAGATGGTGAAGGCAGGATCATCGACTTTAAAAACACGTTGATTCTGCTGACCTCCAACGCCGGCAGCGACCTCATCATGAATCTCTGCAAAGATCCCGATCTCATGCCTGATCCGGAAGGCATTGGCCAAGCGCTTAGGGAGCCTCTTCTAAAGATCTTCCCTGCGGCGCTGCTTGGACGGATCGTGGTCATTCCGTACTATCCGCTAAGCGACGAGATGATGGGTAGCATCATCAGGCTCCAACTTGGTCGAATTCAAAAACGGGTTGCTGCGAACCATGGCGTTCCATTTACGTTCGACGACGACGTGGTGAAGCTTATAAGAAGCCGCTGCACTGAGCTTGAAAGCGGTGGACGCATGATCGACGCCATCGTCACGAACACCATGCTTCCTCGCATCAGCCAGGAAATTCTGGGCCGCATGACGGAAGGGCGCCAAGTCGCTCGAATCAGCATCACTGTTTCGAACAGCGAATTCGAATACGCCTTCGACTAAGCGCCTCAATCAACCGCTAGTCGCGACTAGAATCCTCCTCAGCTTTTTTGAGGGGGATTTTTTCTGAGCGACTCCGCATTGTCCCTAGATCGAGCCTAGGTTTGCCGATGATGGAATTAGCCCCATTCGAAAAGCGAAACGCCCTAGCGGTTAGACTAGGGCGTTTCAACAACGAAAAATAGCTCTGGCGGCGAC
>Ga0105048_10011245_pt1 | contig 14129 bp, 13 predicted proteins | sample MAT05_FD_78382 | JGI IMG/M metagenome (GOLD analysis project Ga0105048, IMG submission 78382) | Freshwater microbial communities from Lake Fryxell liftoff mats and glacier meltwater in Antarctica - MAT-05 | ecosystem: Environmental > Aquatic > Freshwater > Ice > Liftoff microbial mat | place...
ACGCTTCCTTGATGCGCAGGTCCCAGCTGCGGAACCAGATCGTCTCGCCCGGCTGATAGAGCGGCTTGTCGACCTGGACGTAGATGCGGCGGCCGATGTGCCCACCGAAGTACGTCTCGGTGGCCTTGGTCAGCTTCTCGAGCGAGGGCAGCCCGGGGAGGCGCGGCGAGGCGTCGGGCGCCTTTTCGGCATCCACCGGTGGCACGATGGTCTTGGCGCGCGGCGCCTCACCTTCGGGCGGGGCGCTGGAGACAGGGCTGGGGTTCGGTTCGGGTGGCGTGGTCTCGGTCGCCCCCTTCTCGCAAGCGATCGCGAGAGAGAGGGTAGCCACCAACCAGATCAGGCGTTGCATGCACATCGGCATACCCAACGACCGAGGCGGGCGGAAGATCTCTCGGATGCGTAAGTAGTCTTCAGTCGAGCGGGGAAGGAGCGGAACACGTCAGCGGTGCGTCCTGGCATTTGGTCGAGCTTCGAGCGGGCACCCGTCGATTACGGCCACGGCCACGTTTCTCGATTACGGCCACGGCCACGATCACGGCCACCCCTACGTTCCCCGATCACGATCACGGAGCTCGCTGAAGTGGCACATTTTGGTGAGCATCTCGACGATGCGGGTGACGAGCTCTTCGCCAAGGGACGCGTCTCCTTGGTCACGAGATTGAGGACCAAAGCGACATCGAAGACCGCGCCGCACTCCATGGCCGAGCCGCGCGCGATGACGTAGTGCCTCGATTGATCGGCCGGCGTCGACTTGCCGGCGCCCTCCGCGATGTTCAGCGGGATAGAGAAGCCGGCGCGCTTGAGCTGGTCCGCGAGCACCCCGTTGCCCTTGGTCTTCGACAAGTCGTCGAGGACGGCCGCATTGAGCGCGAGCAATTCGATCGCGCGCCGGTAAACATCGAGCTTCTTGTATGTGAGCATGCGAGCTGTATCGGCATCCGCGCGCACCCGTGCCGCGCAACAGCTCCGACAATCATTCCGTCCGATCGTGATCGTGATCGTGATCGTGATCGTGATCGTGATCGTGGGACGTGGCCGTGGCCGTGATCGTGGCCGTGGCCGTAATCGAGAAACGTGGCCGTGGCCGTCATCGATAGGGCCCCGCCCGGAGCTCGATCAACAGTTTCACGCCCTCCGCGCGTCGAGCCGCCACTTCGTCCGCGTGTACGCCACCCGAAACCCATTGCGCTCCGCATTCCGCTGCGACGTGCTCCCCGGCTCCGTGCACATCAAGGCGAGGTCGCAGCCTCGTGCGCGCGCGACCTCCAGGCGGGCCGCGAGCAGCGCCGCTTGCGCGCCCGCGCCCCGATGCGCGGGCTCGGTGCTGGCGCCGGCGAGCAAGGCCACCCCTTCGTGCGCGCCCAGCGAGCCGGTCGCGATGAGGGCGCCATCGCGCTCGACGCAGAAGCTGGTCATCGCCGGGTTCATGAACGCGAGCCGCGCGATGGGCTCCATCTGCGCCGCCATCCCCGACTCGGCCGCCCACCCCGCGATCGAACAGGCGACCCACGCCTCGATCTCGTCGGGCGCCGCGATCCGCGCGCGGCTCGCCACGGCAGGCGCGGTGACGTCGGCCAGCGCCTGCACCAGCACCGTGCTCTGCTCGATGGGCTGGTACCCGCGCTGGACGAGCGTCGCGACGAGGGCGACCCCGGCCAGCGGGCTCAGCTCGTGGTGCACGCTGGATCCGCGCTCGAAGTAGAACGCTTCGATGCGGCTCAGATCCTCGGCGCTGACAGCGTCGAACACGCCCAGTCCGAAGGTCTGCGTCATCGGGGACTCGGGTCCGTCGTACATCGCGTAGGCCCCGGCGACCTCGATCCACCGCGCCCCGAAATCCGGCGCGACGCGCGCGTGGGTCTCCACGAAGGACGCGTTGATCGCCCCCTCGCAACGCTCCACGCGGCGCGCGAGCGCCCGGTCCATGAAGAGCGACATCAGGCTGCGACCGGCAACGGCACGGGCTTCTGATCCTCCGGCAGATGCTTCAAATACACCTGCCGGATCTCCTCGATGTGCTCGTCGAGGTTGTCCTTGGTCCAGTGCGCCGTCGGGATGGGTGGCAGGAACTGGATGTTCACCGTCGTCTTATAGAGCGTCAGAGTGCGGTTGGGCCAGGCGCGCTGCGTGCCGGTGAGGACGATCGGAACGATCGGGAGCTTGGTCGCCAGCGCCAGATGGAACGCGCCACGCTTGAACGGGAGCAGGCGGCCGTCGCGGCTGCGGGTGCCTTCGGGCCAGATGTAGACCGAGAGCTTGTGGCGCGCGACGAAGCCGACCAGCTTCTCGAGGGCGCCGACGGCGCGCTTGTTGTTCGAGCGGTCGAGGGTGAGGTGCCCGGCGAGCCAGAAGAACTGGCCGAAGAAGGGATAGTAGACGATCTCCTTCTTGGCGACGCCGCAGGTGCCCACGCGCGACATCCAGATGCCGACGAAGATGTCGAGGATCGAGGCGTGGTTGCAGACGTAGAGCGTGGGCGTGTGGCGATCGGCGTGCTGCTCGCCTTTGATCACGAAGCGGCTGCCGGTGAGCCAGGCGGCGCCGCGGCCGGCGACCGAGCCGTAGATGTTGCCGATCTTGATGCGGGTCGCGCGCGAAGGGAGGCAGATGATCAGCGCGAACAGGAACCCGCCCGACGCGAGGCCGACCCAGATCAGGCCGAGCAGCAGCCGGATCAGCGTCTCCGGCACGCCGATCGGTCCCTCGACCACGGCGTCGGGGCCGACGGTGCGGACCGTATCCGGCTGGATGTGGATCGGGGCGGCGATAGAGTCAGTCACGATCGAGGAAACTCTAGCCGTCCTCCATCACGGCTTCGTCACAGCCCGCAAGCGTCGAAACGCCTACACCACAGAACCGACCCGCGATGTGGTTTCGTCAGAGCAGCTCCTTGATCGCGCTCTGCCAGCTGTAGCTGCCCTTCTCTTTCCCGACGATCCCCGTCTTGGTCTGCGAGATGTCCACGATCAGCTCGCTGCCCGACTTCACCAGCCCGGTGCGCGCCTCGTTCGATCGGCAGGTCACGCGCGCGACCTTCTGGACGCCCTCCTTCCCGGCCGGGCTCGCACAGACCGCCACCAGAGTGTTCATCACGTCGCGACAGGCGGCCTGGCTGCGGTCCTTCATCGGATCGAAGGCGGTGTAGCTGGCCTTGTCGAACGCCGCCGTGAGCTTCGACCCGCAGGCGCTGTTCACCTTCGCGACCTTCTCCTCGAGCATCTTGTCGTAGCTGGCCCAGGCTTCCTTCTGGGCGATGGTCTCGTCGGCGAGCGCCGAGAGCGGGGCGAGAGCGAGCAAACAGATGATCATCTTCATACGTGACTCCTAGACGCGCTTGGCGAGACCGAAGAACCCGGCTCGTACGATGGTGGCAGTGGGGATGCGGGCGGGGGTGAGAACAGGCGGAAGACGCTTCGGCCCGCCGGTGAACGCGAGGAATCGCGCCCGCGATGCGCTGGACGAGTGCAGATCCTCGTTGAGCTTCTGGAGCGAGGTGACCACCACGCCCCGCTCGAGCACCTTGCGCAGCACCTGCGCAGCACACGGCGAGCTCATCTGCTCTTCGATGTCCTCGGCGAGATCGGTGAGGGTGTCGACGATCTCGTTCAGCTCGACCGAGGGCAGATACTTGTCGACCTCCGACGCGATCGCCTCGGCCGCCTTCGGCACGAACACCGCCGGCTCCTGGCCCTTCTTCCCGTCGCGCATCAGCGACTGGCAGAGCTTCTCGATGCGATGGAGCTCTTCCATCACTTCACCGCCTTCTGCGTCTTGTCGAAGTCCTCGCGGATCTGGCCCACCAGCGCCTTCTCCTGCTGGCTGAGCTTTCCGCCCGAAGCGAGCTTCGCGAGGATCGGGCCCGCCTGCGGGTACTTCTGCGCGACGAAGGCCTGGACCGCGGGATCCTGCATCGCCTTCTTCGCGAACTTCTTGTTCTTGTTACGGCCGCCGAACAGGGCGCCGATGCCCATGCCGATCGCCATCACCGGCAGCGCGGCCCCTCCCGTCGCGACGGCCGCGCCGAGTCCGATCATGGCTCCGTTGGTCTTTGCTCCCATGCTCGAGACATAGAGCAAGAGCGCGGCCAGCGTGCGGGGCGCTAGATCCCGTCGATTAGTGCACGGGCGTGCACTACGTTGGTCCCCACGCGGTCACGATGCGGCGCAGCTCCTCGAACGCAAGGGGCTTCGCGATGTAGTCGTCCATCCCGGCCTCGATGCAGACCTCGCGATCCCCGCGCATCGCGTTGGCGGTCGCGGCGACGACCGGGACGTGGCGGCCGGTGCCGCGCTCGAGGACCCGCAGCGCGCGCGTCGTCTCGTAGCCGTCGAGCCCGGGCATCTGGCAGTCCATCAGCACCATGTCGAAGGTCTCGCGCTGCAGCAGATCGAGCGCGTCTTCTCCGCGGCTCGCCGAGGTGACGCGGCAGCCGAAGCGGCCGAGCATGCGCTCCGCGACCTTCACGTTGATCACGTTGTCGTCCACCACCAGGACGCGCGGGCCGTTCGCGTTGATCGGGGCCGGCTCGGGCGGCGGTGCGAGCGAGCGCCGCACTTCCTCGGTCAAGAGCGAGCGCAGCCGCGATCCGCGGAGCGGCCGGCGCAGCGTCCCCGGGGTCCCGTTGCCCAGCACCACCAGGCGCGCGCCGTTTGCGTTGGCGGCGGAGATGACGTCGAGGGGGACCGCGCCCGCGAGGTCGGCGATCACCAGCGCGTTCTCCTCTTCGAACGCGCTCGCCGGCACCGGCAGATCGACCGCCTCGACCCGCGTCACGCCGAGCGCGGCCAGCTGCTTCACCGTCGCGTCGCGCGCGGCCGGACGATCGCACACCACCAGGACGCGCCCGAGCGGCAGCGGAGAGGGTCGCGCCGCGCGCTCGCTCAGCGGCAGCGCGAACCAGAACGTGCTGCCCTTCCCCGGCTCGCTCTCGACGCCGATCTCGCCGCCCATCAGCGTGACCATCTGCCGCGCGATCGCCAGTCCGAGACCGGTGCCACCGAAGCGCCGGCTGGTCGATCCGTCCGCCTGGCGGAACGCCTCGAAGATGATGCCCTGGGCTTCGACCGGCACACCGACGCCGGTGTCCTGCACCTCGATCCGCAGCCGATCGTCCGTCTCGCGCAGGTGCACGGTGACCCGTCCCTCCGACGTGAACTTGATGGCGTTGGTCACGAGGTTGGTCACGACCTGGCGAAAGCGGGTCGGGTCACCCTTGATCTGCCGCGGCAAGAACGTCTCCGGCACCGGGAAGAGATCGAGCCCCTTCGCCGCCGCGACCGGCGCGAGCATCTCCAGCACGTCGTCGACGATGTTCACGGGATCGAGATCGACGCGCTCGAACTCCATCTTTCCCGCTTCGATCTTCGAGAAATCGAGGATGTCGTTGATGATGCCGAGGAGCGCGTGGCTGCTGTCCTGGATGGTGGTGACCATGTCGCGCGCGTCGGTCGAGAGCGGGAGCTCGGCGAGGATGCTGGTCATGCCGATCACCCCGTTCATCGGGGTGCGGATCTCGTGGCTCATGTTCGCGAGGAACTCCGACTTGAGCCGCGAAGCGGCGAGCGCCTGCTCCTTGGCCTCGGCGAGGCTGGCGTTCTTCTCGGCCATCGTCCGCGCGATGCCGCGCGCGACGCCGGCGGCCGCCATGAAGACGACGAGCGAGACGACCAGCGCGGCGATCGCGGTGCTGAGGGCGAGATCGGCGTTGGCCTGCTCGCTCGGCGCGAGGTTCATACCGATGCGGATCTCGCCCATCGACGTCGGCCCGTTCGCCGCGCCGGGCTCGGCGAACAGCTCCGAATCCGCGCCACCCACCGACTGCACCGGACGCGTCACCTCGAACACCGAGGCGCTGCACTGGACGCGCCCCGAGACGAGCGCGCAGCCGTCCTGCCCGGTGCGTACGCGGACGACCCGCGGTCCGTCGGTGGGCTCGACGATGATGTACGCGATCTCCGACGGGCGGTGGTCGATGTCGACCGCGGCCGCGAGCGTGTCCCACGCGCCGACCGAGATCGGATACTCGAGCTCATTGGCCAGCGACTCCGCCATCAACCTGCCCAGCACCGCGACGCGGTCGGCGTTCTCGAGGCGCTCGTAACGCGCCCACGCGATGTACGTCGGCACCACCAGGAGCGCGATCGTCACGGCCATCAGGCCAACCAGCTGGCGCTGCACCGACGGGGTCCTCATCGGTACACGTCCTCCGCGCGATCGACGAGCTCGCGAGACAGCGTGAGCCCCAGGCGCTGCGCGACGACGATGTTCACCGACAGGCTGCGCGAAGCCGACGGCTCGACCCGCGCGGGGGAGCCCGCCATCCGTCGCAGGGCGAGCACCGCGGCCTGCTGGCCCATCTCCTCGTAGCGCTCGGCCGAGATCGAGGCGATCGCGCCGGCCCGGGTGAACGCGCGCGAGAAGCCAAAAAGCGGGCGGCGCTCCGAGAGCGCGAAGATGACCGCGGCCTTCAGCGAGACGCCGCTCCAGACGCTCGGATCGGGCAGCGCCAGGATCGCGTCGAAGCTCTCGCGCTCCTGTCGAAGTGTCGCGCCGACGTCCTCTGGCTTCGCCGCTCTGAGCGCGACGATCGTCATCCCGGCCCGCAGGCCCGCGCCCTGGAGCTGCTCGAACAGCGGCCCGGGCCGTAAGGCGTTGACGACCACCCCGACGCGGCGGACCTCGGGCGCAATGACGCGCATCAGCGCGAGCTGCTCGGCGAACGGAATCATGCCGCTCACGCCGGAGATGTCGGCGCGCGGCTTGTCGTCAGCGTCGATGAGGCCCGCGCCGAGCGGATCACCGACGACCGCGAACACCCGCGTCGCGCCGAGGTCCGCCGCAGCGACACGCCGCGCCGCGGTGGTCCCGAGGGCGAAGATGACGTCCGCGTCGATCGTGCCGTCCGACAGCGTGCCCACGCGGCGATCGACGGCCTCGATGGGACGGCCGCTCTCGGTGCCGAGCGTGCGGATGAACGCGTCGCGCGCCAGCTGGAAGCTGGGAGCGTCATCCGCGAGCACCACGACCACCCGGAGCGGAGCGCCCGGCGTCGACGCGAGCGCGAGCGCGGTCAGAACACCGACGAGAGCCGCACCCATGCCGAGATGCCCTCCTGGGGGAGCTGGTGCTCCACGTGCTCGAGGCTGCCCGGGACGAACGCGGCGGCGTCGAAGGTGTTCTTGATGCCGAGGCTGAGGTCGAGACCCGGGAGCGCATTGCGCCAGCTCGCCGCGGTGTCGATCACCAGGGCGCCGGGGATCAGCGCGAGGCCGTCCGCGGCGCGGCGCTGGCCGACGTAGCGAGCGGACGCGGCGAACCGCAGGCCCTCGATCCCCAGCGAGAAGTCGGTCGAGCCGCTGAACATGTGCAGCGGCGAGGCCGACAGCTGCGCGCCGGTGCTGACGTCGCGGGCGAGGGAGGCCGAGTACGAGACCTCGACGTGCGCATCGAGGAACGGCAGCCGCGCGTCCGCCCACAGCTCGCCGCCGACGGCGCGCGCGGTGCCGATGTTGGCGAAGACGAAGCTTTCGCTGCCGGCGTCGACGCCGTCGATCAGGTCGCGCATGTCGAAGCGAAAGACCGCCACGCCGACGTGGGCGCGCCCATCGAACAAGGTCTGCTCCGCGCTGCCCTCGAACTGCTCCAGCACCTCTGGCCGGAGGTTGGGGTTCGTGGCGCCGCGGGCCTGCGTGCCATCGCCATAGTAGAGCTCGAAGGTGTTCGGCGCGCGAAACGCGGTGCCGTAGCTCCCGCGGAAGATGGTGCCCGTCCAGGGCTCGATCACCACCGCGGCGCGGGGCGAAGCGTGGGCGCCGAACGTCTCGTAGAAGTCGATCCGGCCGCCCGCGAACACGCTCAGGCCGGGGATGACGCGCAGCTCGGCGTCGGCGAACACGCCGAGGACGCCGTACCCGAAGTCGCGGCCCGGCGCCGTGCTGCCGCGGTACTGGAACCAGGCGTCGAGGGCGAAGGTGCGCTGGGCGCTGGCGCCGATGTTGAGCACCAGGTTCTTCTGGATCTCGGCGACGATCGAGGTCTCCAGCGTGAGCAAGGTGCCGTTGGCGAAGTCGTCGAGCAACCCGCCGTCGGCCTCGGCGTAAGGATAGACGCCGTAATAGTAATAGTTGTCGATCGCCAGCTGGGCCGACCAGCCGACGTTGGGCGCGAGCTCGAGCTGCACCTGTCCGGAGGCGTAGAGGTGGCGATCCTGGGTCGCGAGCTCCTCTCCGGGGAGCGTGTCGTACGACGCGGTGGGCACCTGCTTGTTGCGATCGGTGTAGCCGGCCTGGAGCGAGAACGGGCCGTGCTCGAAGCGCGAGAACATCCGCAGGCCGCCCTCGCGATCGCTGTGGCGCGCGGTGGGACCATCCAGGCCGAGCTCCGGGAAGGAGTAGGCCTGGCCGAGGCCACCGAACGCGGCCACCGAGAGCGCGAGGCGAGTCTTGGCGCCGATCCAGCGATCGAAGCCGATCGTGGTGCTGCCCTTTCCTTGGCTGTCGGCGTCGACAGAGAGAGAGACGCCGGCGCCGGCGCCGTCGGCCGATCGAAGATCGGGGCCAGTGCGGGTGACGACGTTGATCACCGCGAGCAGCGCGGACCCGCCGTACAGCGCGGAGCCGGGCCCGCGGATGATCTCGATCCGCTCGATGCGGGTCGGCTCGACGACCTCGCGCCCGATACTGGTCGCGAGGTACACCGGATCGTTGATCGCGTGCCCGTCGATCAGCAGCAACACGCGCGCGTTGTAGTCGCCCGGACGCATGAAGCCGCGGACGCCGACGTAGTCGTAGTTGAGGTCGTTCGCGACGTAGAAGCCGCGCACGTGGCCCAGGATCTCCGCGAGGCTGTTCCAGCCGTGCACCCGGATCTGGTCGGCGGTGATGATGGAGACCGAGACCGGCACCTCCGAGAGCGTCTGGCGTCGGCGCGATGCGCCGGTGACCATGGGCGTATCGTCCTCGAACATCGACTGCTCGGCGCTAAAGTCCTGCCCTTCCCAGGCGGGCTCGATTTGCTCCGGCGGATCGAGCATCGCGAGGCCTTCCGAAGTCGTGGACGAGCTGGCGATCGCAACGAGCGCTGTGATCGCGGCGAAGCTCATGCCGCGCTCATCGACGCGATGCGCAGGGAATGGACTGACCGTGTCGACCTGGGACACCTCGGCGTATCCGCGGGGCGAGCGGACATCAGCCCCGGGTCAGCGCTTCTGCGTCCGGATCAACGAGAGGAGATAGTGCGCAAAGCCGAGCTGCCTCTGCTTCACGGCGTCCACCTTGATGCGGTCGGCCTCCGCCTGCGTGGTCGAGATATCGATGAACCGTATGCCTCGGTTCTGGCTGTACGGGAGAGAAGGGCGGCTCATGTAAGGACAATCGCTCCGGAGCGTGGAAGCCGGCGTGGGAACACGCGTGGACATTCGAAGTGGCCGAGCTATCGCGCAACGTCTCTTTGCGTCATAACCGCGACCAACCGAAATGAACGAGACCATCGACTCAGGATCGACCGCCTGGATGCTCTGCAGCTCGGCCATGGTGCTGCTCATGGTGCCGGGCCTGGCGCTGTTCTACGGCGGCATGGTCCGCAAGAAAAACGTCCTCTCGACGATGATGATGAGCTTCGTCGCGATGGCCGTGATCGGCGTGCAGTGGGTGCTGTTCGGCTACGCGCTGGCGTTCGGCAAGAGCGCCGGCGGGTTCATCGGCTTCGACCCGTCGCTCTTCGCGCTGGCTGGCATCGAGCACACCAAGTTGTATCCGGACCGCGGGATCCCGGAGCTGGTGTTCGTGATGTTCCAGGGCAAGTTCGCGATCATCACCCCGGCGCTGATCAGCGGCGCGATCGCCGAGCGCATGCGCTTTCGCAGCTATCTCGTGTTCATGCTGATCTGGACGACGATCGTGTACTGCCCGCTCGCGCACTGGGTCTGGGCCTCGGATGGCTGGCTCTACAAGATGGGCGTGCTCGACTTCGCCGGCGGCACGGTCGTGCACATCTCGGCCGGCGTGTCCGCGCTGGTGCTCGCGCTGATCATCGGACCGCGCCGCGACGTCGCCCGCGGACATGTCCCGCTCCCCAACAACCTGGTGCTCACGCTGACCGGCGCGGGCCTGCTGTGGTTCGGCTGGTTCGGCTTCAACGCCGGATCTGCGGTCGCGGTCGAGAAGCCGGTCGCAGGCACGATCGCCGGCCTCGCGTTCGCCAGCACGCAGACCGCTGCGGCCTCGGCGGCGCTCGCCTGGATGTTGATCGAGCACTTCCACAACAAGAAGATCACGTCGCTCGGCCTCGCGTCGGGCCTCGTCGCCGGCCTGGTCGCGATCACGCCTGCCGCCGGCCACGTGCGCCCCGCATGGGCGCTGGTCATCGGCGTCGCCGCGTCGGCGGTCTGCTACTGGGCCGTGCAGATGAAGGGCAAGCTGGGCTACGACGACAGCCTCGACGCGTTCGGCGTGCACGGCGTCGGCGGGTTCCTCGGCGCGATCCTCACCGGCGTCTTCTGCTTCACGCCCGTCGCCGGCGCGATCAGCGGCAACTTCGAGCAGCTCGGGAAACAAGCCCTGGGCGCGACGGTCGCGGCCGTGTTCGCCGGTGTCATGACCTTCGTCATCGCGATGGGTATCAAGGCGGTCTGGGGCCTGCGCGTGCCCGACGACGCCGAGCGCGACGGCCTCGATCTCCTGGTCCACGGCGAGCGCGGCTATCACTTCGATCAGGCCTAGGAGAACGCAAATGAAGATGATCATCGGCATCATTCGCCCCGAGCGACTCGAAGCGGTGGAAGAAGCGCTGCGCGCCATCCTCGACGAAGGCGACCACTATCGGCTCACCGTCGACACCGTCGAAGGCCATGGCCGCCAGGAAGGCGAGGTGGAGATCTTCCGCGGCCAGAAGGTGCGATCGACGCGCGTCCCGAAGACGCGGCTCACCGTCTGCGTGAATGACGCTTACGTGGAGAAGACCGTCGAGGCGATCGTGCAGGGCGCGCGCTCGGGCGCGGTCGGCGACGGCAAAGTATTCGTCGTGCCGCTCGAAGAGGTCATCCGTATCAGGACCGGCGAGCGCGGCGGCGGCGCGATCTAGCCAGCGCGAAGAGCAGCACGATCTCCGGTACTGCGGAGATCGGATCTTTCTGCGTGCTGCAGCTGCAGCCAGACTCCTCGGTGGTCGCGAGCGCGTCGCTGCGCAGGCCGGCGTCGGTCGCGCCGGCTGCGGTGGCGTCGTGGAAGACGACGTCGTTCCCGTCGAACTGGAAGGGCGCCGCGTCGCGTGCGGCCGCCGCAGCGTCGTCGTTGGCTGCGATCGCGGCGTCTTCGTTGGCTGCAGCGTCCTCATGGGCTGCGACCGTCGCGTCGTCCGCGGTCGCCGCGTCGTCTGCGACCACGCCGGCATCCGGTGGCGTCACCGGCCGATCGCCTGCGATCACCGGGAAATCGAAGATCGGCTCGTCGGTGTCGTCGCTGGCGATGCTGATCATCGCGCGGTGCTGACCCGCGGCGCTCGAGGTGAACACCACCTCGAACGCGACCGATGCGCCCGCCGCGATCGCCGGCGGAAGCGGTGCGCGCAACGCGAAGCTCGCGGAGCTGGTCCCGCTGATGCTCAGCCCACCGAGCGTGAGCGGTCCGGTGGCGCTGTTCTCGATGCGGAATGTGCGTGCCAGCGTGCTCGATCCGACGATCAGCGGGCCAAAGTCGACCGCCGCCTGCCCGTCGAAGATCTCGACCGCGCCGTCGAACACCTGGACCTCCGGAGGCACGTTCACCGCGAGGTTGGTCACCGCGATCGTGAACCCGTTCCAGTACTCGTTCGTGAGGCTGTCCCAGCTCACGCTGCTGAATGATCCGATGAACTGGATGACGCCATGCGGCTCGCCGGAGCCGATGAGATCGTAGGTCGTGCCCGGATCGCCCTCGACGCCGCCGGGCGGTGGCGTGATCCGCTTGGTGAGCGTGCCGCAGCCCCAGTAACCGCAGTCGAAGCCGAGGATGTCGAAGTCGCGATCGAACCGGTAGCCATTGCCATTGAGGCTCACCACGGCGAACAGCGGGTTGGTGACCGGCTGCGAGAAGTCGAGCCGCTTCGCCGAGATCAAGTTGAGCGCGATGATGTCGGTGGTGGTTGGCCGGTTCGGTACGGTCGCGCTGATGAATCCCGCCGAAGGGCTCCAGTAGTCCGCGCCGCCGTTGGTCTGCACGAACGCGCGCTCGCCGGTGTACACGACTTCGACCGGCTGACCGTCGACCACCAGCGTGCCCGTCACCGACGAGGAGAACACGGTGGTCCAGTCGACCCAGTACACGTCGGGACCGCCTGGGCCGAGGCCTCGGTCGCGATGAGCAGGGAGAGCAACGCCAGCGAACGCACCACGTAGGAGCGTAGCACGCGACAGGGTGCGGCTCTTGAGCTCCTGCTTCTTCTCGCTGGCCTTGAGCCGCTTTCGCACGTCGCCCTCGGTCTCGCCGGACAGCCGCGTGATCACCTCCACGCTACCGAGCGCTGCCAACCCACGAATGCGCAGCGTGGGTCGATCCTCGTCGGGTGACGCGGGCGCGCGATTGACGGCCTCGAAGCTCCCCAGGATCCCCGAGCCGTGCATCTCGACCGCCAGATCGGGCGGCACGATGATCTCCACCGAGCCGAGCAACGCGCTCACCTCGAGCTCCACCACGCCGGCAGGCAGCCGCGCATTACGAAAGTCGATCACCGTCGAGCCGAGGATCGACATCGCGCGGATGCGGCGGGCGCCCGTCCACGAGCCACCTTGCTCGGTGCTGCCGAGGATCGCGAGGATGCGCTGCGCCGGCTGCGCATCGGCGGCCGGGACGATCGCGCGGGTCGGCATGGGCGCGGTCGCGGGCACCAGATCGGTGACCACCGTGGCGATCGCGTCGAGCGACTCGGCGGCCTGCACCTTCGCGAGGCGCTCCTCCAGCTCTTCGAGCTCCAGATCGTCGCGCGCGAATGCCTCGGTCAGCGTCGCGATCGCGCGCTCACGGCTCTCGCCGATCACCCGCTTGCCCATGCGAGACGTCCATACCACGTCATCGGGCGGAGACGCGGCTTCGTCTACCCACGGAGACGCTGTGCCTCCACGATAGAACGCGCCCTCATGGCATGCGCGCTGCACTCGACGACGCTGCGCCGCGATTCCCGCGGACGACACACCGACTCGAGGAGCAACTCATGATCAACCCCGGACCCCCCAGCCCACTTCTCTTCGGCCCGCTCGCGTTTCCGCAGGCCGCGGTGATGAACGCGGCGGCGCAGCTGCCACAGTTCGCTCTCCCCGCCTTGTTGAACGCCTTTACGGCGGCGGCACCGCTCGCCCAGCAGGCGCTCACCAACCCGTTTCTGCCGCCGTTCCTGGCGATGCCGTCGCCTGCGTCGGTGCTCTCCGCGATGGCGCCGATCGCCGGCGGCGGCTACGCGCCCCAGCAGCGCGTGGACCTCGCGCCCTTCTCACCCAATGACTTCTTTGCGCGCGCGTTCGATCCGAATCGTCGCGAGGCGGCGCGCATGGAGCTCGGCCTGCGCGCAGATCCGTTCGCGCGTACGGCGTTCGAGCAGGCGGTCGGCGGTCGCATCGTCAGCTTCGGCAGCGCGTGCGATGGCCGCTTCACGATCGAGCGCTTCCCACCGGCCGGACCGCAGCAGGGCTCCGGCGGCGCGATCAACCCGCTCGCCAGCGCACTCCAAGGCATCACGCAGCAGATGGCCGGCGCCGCGCTCTCCGCCAACCCGTTCGCCGCGCTCGCGCTCGGTGGCCTCACGAACCTCGCGAACCAGCTCGGCATGGGCCCGCAGAGCTTCGCGAGCTTCCAGGGCGGCGTGCAAGGAATGCCGCTGTTCGGCGTGGGCCAGGCGTCGTGGAACCCGCTCGCGCAGCCGGGCAAGATCAACGGCAGCAATCCGATGCGCGAGAACGCGAGCAGCGATCAGGTGCACTCGATCTTGAGCGACCCGTCGCTCACGATGGAGGACAAGATCATGCTCGCGATGATGCTCATCTGCGCGAAGATGGACGACGACATCAAACGGCAGACCGAGTACCTCAACTCTCTTCAGAACCAGCAAGGCAACCGCGACAAGGTCGGCAAGCTCGGCGGCCTCGCAGGCACCGCGGCGGG
>Ga0105048_10011247_pt1 | contig 14128 bp, 12 predicted proteins | sample MAT05_FD_78382 | JGI IMG/M metagenome (GOLD analysis project Ga0105048, IMG submission 78382) | Freshwater microbial communities from Lake Fryxell liftoff mats and glacier meltwater in Antarctica - MAT-05 | ecosystem: Environmental > Aquatic > Freshwater > Ice > Liftoff microbial mat | place...
CAAGCATAGGCAAGGCGAAGAGAGCGAACGGGGAGAGGACGAGGATGTCTGAAAAGGGAACAGGAATGCTCGCGGGTAAGAACTGTGTCGTCATGGGTGTGCTCAACAAGTGGAGCATCGGATGGGCAATTGCTGAAGAGATGGCGAATGCCGACGCCCGGGTCGCGATCACGTACCTCGACGAGCGATCAAAGCGCGAGGCCGATGCCTTTGTCATCGCCGCTCCGGGCAGCGTGGCGTATCAGTGCGATGTCGAATCGGAAGAGAGTCTGGACGCACTTAAAGTTTCGCTGGAGCAGGATTTTGGCCGGGTTGATGCGCTCGTGCACAGCATCGGCTTTGCACCTGCCGGGGAGTTGAAGGGACGTTTCGTCGACACCACCCGTGAGGGGTTCAAAATCGCGCTCAGTGTCAGTTGTTATTCGCTGATCGCCTCTGCGCAGCGGGTCGCGCCGCTGATGACCGATGGCGGTAGCATTCTGACGCTCACCTATCTCGGATCGGATCGGGCGTTTCCTAAGTACAACGTGATGGGTGTTGCGAAAGCCGCCCTCGAATCGAGTGTTCGTTATCTCGCAGCTGATCTGGGCGAACAACGCATCCGGGTAAATGCGATCTCGGCCGGACCGGTGAAAACTGCGGCGGCGCGTGGTATTCCCGGATTCATGGATATGTATAACTTCCTGAATGAGCGCTCGCCGATCAAGGACGACTTTACCGCCAGCAAGGTCGCTCCGCTCGCCGTCTTTCTGGCCAGCGATGGCGCCGCCAGCATCACCGCCGAGACGATCTTTGTTGACAACGGCTATCACGCGATGGGGATGTAAAACGAGCTAGCTTCGGGCTTCGAGGACGAACGCTCCTCAAAGCTCGAAGCTCGAAGCTAGAAGCTCAGAGCTCGAAGCAACCAATAGACTTTCATCCCGACAGCAATACAGACCCAGAGTTTGCCTACCCGATAGGCGATTAGAGCAGCGATTCCAGCGCCAAGCAATCTCGGAAACATTTCGTCTCCGCCCTGAACCACGTCCGGCGCGACCAATGCCGCGAATGCCGCGATGGGAATGTAGGAGAGGAAATTGCGAATGAACGGTGGTGGCTCTCGTTTTCCGAGACTCAGCCCCGTGTATCGCGTGAGATATGTGATTACGGCGGTTGCCAGAATCACCGGCATGTTCGAGATGTTCATCGGGCGGTCTCCTGGCGGAGACGGAGCGCCGCTCCCAGGGTGGCCGCGCCGATGGTTGAACCGAGAATAGTCAATCCACCGCTGGTTACCCTGCTCAGTCCGAGCGCGATCAGCGCCGCGACCACCCCGACCAGGAAGTCGGTACGTTTCCGCAGCAGCGGGAGCAACAACGCCAGAAACGACAACGGAAAGACGAAATCGAGTCCCAGTCGCTCCGAATCGGGAATGATCTGCCCAATCACCGTTCCGAGCGCGGTCGCCAGATAGAAACTGGGAAAAATACTGACTCCCGAACCGAAAAGGAACGCGGGACTTCCCCTGCCATCGAGATAATCCCTGATGGTGAAGCCGTAGGATTCGTCGCTGATCACATGAGCCAGAACGGGACGCGGTGGCTCTGTTCGCGCTGGCAACACCTCGTTCAGCGAGAGCCCGTAGAGCACGTGGCGGAGATTCAAGAGGAGAACCGTGCCGAGAATCGCCGCCGCCCCGGTGTTGTCGCCAACAAGATCGACGATTGCCAACTGAGCGGCGCCAGCTGAAACCGTGAGACTCATCAAGATGGTTTCAAGTGCCGAGAGTCCTTTCGCCCGTGCAACGATGGCGTACGCAACTGCGAAGGGAAATGCGCCCATCCAGAGTGGCAGCACAGCCACCGCTCCTCGCCGGAACTCCGCCCGGTCGAAAGTCAGGAAAATATTCGATTTACTCCCGGTCATCCGAAGAATGCTTCGAATTCGTCCAAGTGCAGATTGCGATGATGTTCGCGATTCACGGTGAGACCGCTACCGGAACGAATCTGACTCAACAGCGTCTCCGGTAAGGTCTTAACGACGTGGTCCGCTTCTTCGGCGGCCGAGAGCGCTTCCCTGGCAGCTTCCGCGGGTTGAACGAGCAGCAGCGAAGGTTTCATGGCGTCATTGATGATGTGAGCGTCGCACGTCGGAACTTTGTACCCCTCCCGGAGCCAGCGATCGACCAGTCGTGAAACGCGGCGATCCCAGAAGGCGAGATGACCTAGATAGGCAGTGACGGTCCAGCCGTCTGATATAGGCCGCAACAGGTCTTCTGCACTGCGTTCCGCGATGAATTGTTTGAGTCTCGCCAGTGACCTTTCATTTGCCGCGACGTAATCCCGTTCCACGTCCACTCCCATCCGTCGATTCGATCGATTGAAGGTCCATTATTGGAGTAAATCGTTGTTGTGGAATAGCCAATCGCATATTGGACATTTTCTGGGAGGAGAATTGCGGCATAATAGAGGCCATGACTTGGACTGCAATGACATTGGAACGTGCCACTTCCGGTGGTCTGTACCTGCAACTGGTCAACCGGTTACGGGAGCGAATCTCTTCCGGCGAACTTTCGCCGGGTGACCGTCTGCCTTCCGAACGGGATCTGGCCATCTCGCTTGGCGTCAGCCGAACGACGATCGTGAATGCCTATCGCGAGCTGGAAGCGCAGGGTCTCGTGCGCGGTCACGTGGGGCGCGGCACCTTTGTGTGTGCACTCGAGGAGGCAAACACCGGTGAAGGAGCCTTCGCCTGGCATGGGAAGGTCGCGCTCTCCTCACTGCGTTCCGCGGATTCGAACTTGCGTGCGCTGGTTCGCAACACCACTGATTCTTCGGTGATCTCGTTCGCCACCGGTGTCACCGCGCTCGATCGTTTTCCAGTCGCCCGATTTGCCGAGTTGACCAATTGCATACTGAGCGAGCGCCCAATCGATTCGCTCAGTCTCGCCCCCACGGAGGGGCACTTGTCGCTCCGCACGGCGATCGCGACTCGTGAACAGGTCGCGGTCGGTCGCATCATGGTGGTGGCCGGGGCTCAGCAGGCGCTGGATTTCGCGACCCGATTGTTGGTTGATCCCGGTGAATCGGTGATCATGGACCGCCCCGGGTACCTTGGCGCCATTCCCGTTTTCCGGGCGGCCGGGGCGAACATCGTCGGTTGGGATTCGGCAACCGGAGGAGTCGACGAGCTCGAAGATTTGATCCTGCGATTCCGGCCGAAGTTTCTCTACTGCACACCTACGAACCGGAACCCTTCCGGCCAAACCTGGAGTGAGCGGTTCCGCCGTGACCTGCTTGAATTGGTTCGTCGTTACCGCATGCCGGTGATCGAGGACGATCCGTACGGTGAACTCTGGTTCGACAACCCTCCTCCACCTTCACTCGCAAAGCTCTCGAATGGATACGGCATCATCCGCATCGGGACCTTCGCCAAGACACTCTCTGGTGCGTTGCGACTCGGGTGGGTAACCGCGGAAGAGGCAGTCATCAATCACCTGGCCGTGATCAAACAGCGCTCCGATGTCTGCTCGCCAAGTCTCAGTCAACTTGCCGTCGGCGCTTTGATCAAGAGCGGCGATTTTGACCGCCACCTGACGCATCTTCGGCCGGAGTTGAAGCGCCGCCACGACGCAATGCTGCGTGCGATCAGCCAGGAGTGGCCAGCTGGCATTGTGCGATTTCAGCGTGTCTCGGGCGGCATCTTCCTATGGGGTGATTTCGGTGGAAGGATCGATCCATGCATTTTGCAGGTCGAAGCGGGGCGCCTGGGAGTCACGTTCGTCCCAGGTGAGTCGTTTTATCCTGAAGCGGGTGGGCGCTCCGAAGTTCGCCTGTGCTTTGCCTCCCAACCCCCGGCGGCGATTCAGGAAGGCGTTCGCCGACTAGGTCTCGCTATCCGGCACGAATTAGCGCGAAACCGTCAACCTCTACAGCAAGAACCCCTGGTTTAGCACCTTTCGGATGTCATCGCGGCACTATTTATGCGTAGTGAGATCGGGAAAGTCGACGTTGGCTTCCTACCGCATGTAGTTCGATTCGCCAGCAACCCGGCAACGTTGGCGCTTGTGCTGGTGAGCGAATGAACATGAGTCAATAACCTCATAAGGAGGATCCAATGAAGAAGAGCATCGGCGAACAACGAATCTCGAACCGCGCTCGTGTGCTTGCTTTTCCGGCAGCGGCGGCGCTTCTGACTGGGCAATCGCTTCTTGGTCGTTCTGTTTCTGCTCAGGAGAACGCGACCGTTCGACTCACCGGTTGGACCTCCTCTCCCGCTGAACAAACGCTGTTCGAGCAGGTGCTTGAAGACTTCAAGACTGCGAATCCGACCATCGATCTGAAATACGAACCGATCACCGGTGACTACCCCACGAAATTGCAAACCGACATGGCGGCCGGGACCGTTGCCGATGTCTTTTACGTCGACAGTATCCTCGCGCCTGACCTTATGGCCTCCGGTCAATTGCTTGCGCTGGATGACCTGATGGCGCGCGACAGTGTCAATGCAGCCGACTTTTATCCCGGGCTGATCTCTTCATTCCAGCTTGATGGCGCAACCTATGGACTTCCGAAGGACTTTTCCACGCTGGCCATGGTGTGGGACAAGGCAGCATTCGAAGCGGCAGGAATCGCCAACGCTCCGACCAACTGGGACGAGCTGAAAGCGGCCGGACAAGCGCTGCTGGATTCAACTGGGGCGCCGGGGATCGTGATTCCATCCGATATCGCCCGGGAACTCGCGTTCCACTACGCGGCAGGCGGGAGCGTCTTCAACGAAGATGGTTCCGCAATTGTTTTCGACTCTCCTGAAGGCGCCGCGGCGCTCGACTTCTACTACGGACTCTACCGTGACGGACTCGCCGCCACGCCCGCCGATGCAGGCGCTCAATGGCCGGGCGATGCACTGGCCAAGGGACTCGCCGCACTCGTCTTCGAAGGAAACTGGGTCTTCCCGTTCCTGCAGGAAAACGCACCTGACCTCGACTTCGGAATCGCCGAACTCCCGGCCGGACCGGCCAAGAAGATGACGCTCGCATTCACGGTCTCGTTCTCGGTGTTTTCAGGTACCAAGGTTCCTGAAGCCGCGTGGACACTCGTCAACTACCTGACCGGGCCCGAGGGTATGGGCAAATGGGCCTCGCTCGGTCTTGCCATGCCGTCGCGAACCGGATTGGCTGATGCCTGGATTGCCGAGTTCCCGGAACGTCAACCGTTCCTTGCCGGTGGTGAGTACGCTGCCGGATGGCAGCTCGGTGTTGGTGGAAACGCCTTTGTGAATGACGCCAATGCGGAACTGCAAGGTCTCTTCGCGGGACAGCAAGACGTTGCCACCACCCTGCAGAAGATTCAGAAGGCGGCTGAGACGCGAATTGAACTTAGTCCATCAGTCGAGACAGCAAGTCCGGTCGCATCCCCGACCTCCTAAACACTCCCCGAACTGGAGAGGCGGAATGGGAACGTTCCGCCTCTTCAGTTGGCCATTCCTCCCCGTCCAGTTCGGTTTGATGTCAGGAGTGAGTCATGGCCATTGCGCTCGATCGAAAGCGCAAACGCAGTCGCAACCCAATCGTTGCCGAAGATCGCATAGCCGGGCTCGTTTTTGTGTTACCGGCGATGCTCGTCTTTGGAGTTTTTGTCTTTGGAGCGATTATCTTCGCGTTCTATGTCAGCTTTCACGACTGGAAACTGACTGACCGGGGGGGCATTTGGGCGCTGTTCACTGATCCTGGGAAAACCTGGGTCGGGTTTGACAATTACCGCCACATCTTTGGCAACCCTGATTTCTGGACCGCCTTTCGCAACACCTCCTGGTATGCGCTAGGAGTCGTTCCGGCGCAAACACTCACCGGGCTGACCCTTGCTGTTCTTGCAAACCAGAAGATCAAGGGGCGAACGTTCTTTCGGACCGCATTTTACTTCCCGTCGATCAGTTCATCTGTTGTCATAGCAATCATCTTTCTTTGGATGTATTCCGCCCGCGGTCCGATCAACTTCGTCATTCAGAAACTCGGATTCCCCACACCCCGCCCCGTCTGGCTTTCGAATCCAAATGGCGTGCTCGAAATGGGACTCAATGGAATCGGGATCGACAATGTGCCGAACTGGCTGGCCGGACCGAGTCTCGCCTTGCTCTCGATCATGATGCTCAATGTCTGGACGACCACCGGAACAATGATGGTGATCTTTCTGGCCGGGTTGCAAAACATCCCCGGGGATGTGTATGAGGCTGCTGTGCTCGATGGCGCCAGTCGATTCCGCCAGTTCCGGGATATCACCGTTCCTTTGTTGCGCCCGGTCACTGCATTTGTCATCACGATCGGTTTGATCGGCACCTTCCAGGTCTTCGATCAAATCTGGGTCATGAGCGAGGGCAATAATGGTGGTCCGTTCCGCACGACCACGACACTCGCTTTTCTCGTCTATCTCGAAGGGTTCCGGCAGGGGCGAGGACTCGGGTACGCATCGGCGCTGGCTGTTGTGCTATTTGCGATCATCCTGGTGCTCTATTTCATCCAACGGTGGATAACTTCAGATAAGCGGCACGGATGATGCTGACCACGACCCCCCACATTTCTCACAATGACGCGCTGGGAGACATCTCATGGCAGTGAACCCCGACATCCCGAACCCCGCCCACTCGAATGTACGCGGAAGTGAATTGCGAACGGGCTGGAGCGACCGGCTGATTCGTGCGGTCGCCTACATTGTCCTCTCGTTCGTTGCATTTCTGATGTTCGTGCCCTTCATCTTCTCCGTTGTGACCTCTTTTAAATCGAATCGCGATGCCAACCAGCTTCTCTCACTGCGCACGCTCTTCTGGCCGGAGACCTTCTATCTTAACGCCTACCGAACCGTTTTCGACTCCGATATCAGCCGCTGGTTTTTGAACAGCACGATCGTCGCGGTGATTTGGGTCATCGCACGCGCATTTACCGCCTCGGCCGCGGGCTACGCGTTTGCCAGGATGGAATTTCCTGGAAAAAACGTGCTCTTCATCCTGGTACTGAGTACGCTGATGATTCCGGGCATGGTTACAATCGTGCCAAAATTCATCATCTTGAAGGAACTGCACCTGCTCAACAGCTATGGGGCGCTAACACTTCCCTTCGCCGCTGATGCGTTCGGTATCTTTCTCATGAAGCAGTTCTTCGAGTCGATTCCGGTCGAACTCGAAGAGGCCGCTCGAATCGATGGCGCCAGCCGCTACCGCATGTTCGTCGAAGTCATCCTGCCGAACGCAATGCCCGCCTTGACGGCCCTCGCAATTTTCAGTTTCCAGGGTAGCTGGAACGCGTTCCTCGAACCACTGATCTTTATCAACAGCGCTGATCTCTTCACATTGCCGCTCGGTCTCGCGTATTTCCGGCAGGCGAATTACACGGATTGGCCGGTGCTCATGGGCGGGGCGGTTGTTACAACGGTGCCGATCGCGATTTTCTATGTGGTTTTTCAGCGATTCTTCGTTGAAGGTCAGGTTTCGAGCGGAATCAAAGGTTAGTGTTTTCGACGGCCGGGAAAGAATCGCCGCGGTTCTTTCCCTTCAGCCAACCGCTCCGGAGTCGGTTCGAGTGGATCGACGATATTGATTTTTAAACTCGCCAGCACGAATCGATTGAAAACAGCCGCATTGGTCATAGGGATGAACATGGCGAGCGGGATGACCAAAAACGCGCCGAAGAGATTGACTGCCACCAGGAAAAGCAGCATCGGAATGACCACCGGCAACCGGGCGCCGGTCATCAGCAGCGCAGTTCTGAGCGATCGCTTGATCGGCAGTTCGGTAAGTGCCGCATGTGAGAACGCAGTCGCGGTTGTTCCGAACCCGAAGAAGAAGAGCACGAACCAGAGCGGCGTCAAGATGCCCAGAAAATTCGTGCTGTTGCCATAGTAGAAGAAGTTGAACGCAAAGAGACCGAGAAAGGGAATGGTCGCAAGCGCCAGAAGCCAGCCTTTGATGAAGTTGGTACGAATATAGTGAAGCGTCTCAGACCAGGTCAGCCGGTCGCTTGACGATCCATGGCGTGGATCAGCGTGGACAAAGAGCGCCATCGTGGCAGCGGGTGCGAATGGAAAGATCGCAATCGCCAGCCACCAGGCAAGCGTCATCAGGAGAAAATACACGAGGTTTTCGAAGGTATCGGAGAGTCCCTTCAGTACAAAACGGATGCCTGTCATTCATTGAACCTCGGGTTGGACTCGGCTGAGCTCGTTGGTGTGCATTGAATGGATCATACTCGTTACGCCTTCGTCGCAATGAGTGGAGGGAGTTTGGTCCCACCGCAAGAAAATCCTCAGGAGTAGCGGAAGTGCTCGATCAAAACCTCGTGCTCAAGTGCGATGAACTCTATCTTGTCGGCAACATCTCCACTGATGGAAGTGGTGAACGTGCGACCGGTCTCTACGCGCGCGACACCCGGTTTTTGAGCACCTTTCGTATCACGCTGAATGGGTACTCGCTCGAACAACTTGCGGTCCAGCCCGATGGACCGGCGGACGCGCTCGTCATTTGCTCGAATCCACTGATGACGATGCCGGATGGTTCGATTATCACCCCGCAAAAAATTCTGGCAGAGATGCATGTGTCGTTGAGTGAGCATTTGTCACTTACCGTCACCATCCAACACTTCCTGCCTTCACCGCAACAGCTCACGCTCGGATTCGAGGTGGCTGCCGATTTCCGCGATCTGTTCGATATCCGAGGGTTTCCTCGTGCCCATCGCGGGCAACTGACCCAACCAGTGTGTGAAGCCACGACCATCGAGTTTGGCTATCTTGGTTTGGACGAACTGATCACGACCACCCTGGTCAGATTTGACCGCGAACCCGACTTCTCTTCGGTTCGTACCGGGAATGGGCCACCCGATCAACTCGTTCCGCGTCTGCCAAGCATGACCGGATTTGTCCGGGAAACATCGATCGAAGGGCTGCAGTCGATGTTTGCCACCTTTCCGATCGAACTTTCACCGCGCGAACGCTGGTCCGTTTGCTCGACGGTCGTCCCACGGCCACCTGATGGTCGACCGTTGAATGCCAGTGCCCAACCGTCCTCGAACAAGGTGGCGATCTCCACCGACCACCACAGACTCAACCAGGTGCTTCACCAGAGTCTCAGCGATCTCGATGCACTCCAAACTACCTTTCCTGGCGGGCAGATTCCTGCCGCAGGAATTCCGTGGTTCGTAGCGCCATTTGGCCGGGATTCGTTGATCACCTCACTGCAAACGCTTCATCTGAATCCCGAACGGTCTGTCGAGACACTCCGCGTCCTGGCCTCGTACCAGGGCGACGAAGTTGACCCGGTTCGAGAAGAGGAGCCGGGTAAGATCCTTCATGAGATGCGCTTTGGTGAAATGTCGAGATTGAAGGAGATCCCTCACGCCCCGTACTACGGGACCGTCGATGCCACCCCGCTCTTCGTCTGGCTCTTTGCGGAGGCGGTTGCATGGACCGGGGATCGGGCGCTCTTCGATTCACTTCTGCCGAATGCGGAACGGGCGATCGAATGGATTGAGACCTACGGTGATCTCGATGGCGATGGTCTGGTCGAGTACCGGATCGATCACCAGGGGATCGGTCGAATCACACACCAGGTCTGGAAGGATAGTCACGATTCGCTCAATCACCCGGATGGGTCTCCGCTTGTGGGCCCCATTGCTCCGGTTGAAGTTCAGGGGTATGTCTTTGCCGCATGTTCGCGACTTGCAGAGGTCATGCACCAGTTCGGCGATCAGGAACGTGCCGCGCACCTGCGCGCCAAAGCTGATCAGATCCGGAATCTCGTTGAATCGCTCTTCTGGATGGAGTCCGAGGGCTACTATTCCCAGGCACTCGACGGGGACAAACGTCAGGTGACGTCACTCTCGTCGAATCCGGGTCACCTTCTACTGGCCGGTCTTCCATCTCCAGATCGCGCGTCACGGGTCATTGCCCGTATGTCCAACCCCGATCTCGATTCTGGTTGGGGGATTCGCACACTCGCGACCGGGTCACCCACCTATAACCCGATGAGTTACCACAACGGCTCGGTTTGGCCTCACGACAACAGCATGATAGGTGTGGGGATGTTTCGATACGGGCTTGGCGAACTCTCGTCGCGCATCGTGGAATCGATGATCGATGCCGGCTCGCGTGATCATCGGCAACGCCTGCCCGAACTCTTTTGCGGCTTCCCTCGTGAACGCCCGACCAGCGAAGTCGACTCGCCAGTGCGTTACCCCGTGAGTTGCAGTCCGCAGGCGTGGGCGGCCGGTGCGCTGCCTTTTCTGATTCGTGGGATGCTCGGGCTTGACGTCGATCCGGTCGCGGGTCTTCTCAAGGTCCGACCTGACTTCCCGACGTGGCTCAACCGGATCGAACTTACCAGGTTCTCGGTGTTGGGAGCGACCGGCAGTCTCACAGTCGAGCGAACTGACGACGGCTATCGTGTGATTGGTCCGCGGTTGCCTCTGCAGGCTCCGGGCATCAATTGAGCCAGCCTTTGCGTTTGAACGCAGCCCACATCGTGAACGACACCAGAAACATCATGAAGAGCGAAAAAGGATAGCCCAGTCTCCACTGCAGTTCGGGCATATGCACGAAGTTCATTCCGTGGATCGTGCCGATGAGTGTCGGCGCGAACAGAATGGCCGCCCAGGCGGATATGCGTTTCACCTCATCGTTTTGCGCCATCGACGCCAGGGTGAGCGACTTCACCTCTTCGTTTTGCTGCAACCCCACAACTGCCAGATTCACGCTCAGGATGTTTTGCAGTAACTCCCGGAACCCCGCCACCTGTTCCTGGACGACGATGGCGTGGTCCTGCACGTCGCGGAGATATTGCTGAAGTTCGGGATCGACCGCGTACTTGTTGGCGCCGGCGATCAATCCGCCGAGCATTCCGACAAGCGGTTTCGTCGCACGTTGAAACTCGATCACCTCTCGCGCCAATTCATAGGTGCGACGGGTGACGCCCGCATTGCCTCCGAAGACTTCGGTTTCGATTTCGTCGATGTCGTTTTCGAGACCGCGCACGACCGGTTCGTAGTCGTCCACCACGCGGTCCATGATCGCGTAGAGGATAGCCTCAGGACCGTGACGAAGAATTTCCGGTTCCGATTCGAGGCGGCGGCGGACCCGATCCAATCCCGAGCCCTCACCGTGGCGAACGGTGACGACGAAATCGACACCGGCGAAAACGTGCAATTCCGCGAATTCGACCGTCTCCGTATCATCCAGATAGCGAGCAGAGCGAAGAACGACGAAGAGCGTATCGCCATAGCGCTCCACTTTCGGGCGCTGGTGCGCCATGATCGCGTCTTCGATCGCGAGTTCATGCAACCCGAACTCTTCCGCCACTCGCCGAAACTCATCATTGTCCGGCCGGTAGAGTCCGATCCATGCGACCCCATCCGCGTTTCGGCAGGCGGTGTACGTCGCCTCGATTGAGCCCGGTGCTTCGATTCTTCTACCATCGACGTAAATGGCGCTATCGACGATCATCGGAATCACCTCAGTTTGACCCAGAACACGCGAGACACGCGTCATGTCAACATACCTTGTATCAGGTCGCAATCTCAAACCAATGCGGCTTCGCGCCGTTAAGATTTGGTTATGTTGTCTATTCGATAGGGTTTCAGGAATTGGTGGAGATCGACAAGGTCGGTCAAGTCGGGAAGGAGAGAGTGCCGTAAGATTGCTCACCTGACGTGATCAAGAGAGGCGGAGTTCCATGACAGATACGCGACGATTTGGCGACTCAAACCTGCACACCGCAGTCGATAACGCACTGCAGTCGTTCACCGGTGTCCTCGGTTGTTATGCCAAAAACCTGACGACCGGCGAGGAATTTGGCTATCGGGCCGACGAGGTTATGCCGACCGCCAGCGTGATCAAAGTGCCGATCATGGCCGAGTTGTATCGCCAGGTAGAGGAAGAGATGGTCGATCTCGAGCAGCGAGTGACCATCGAAGCCGATGACTGGACTGGTGGAACCGGCGTGCTGAAGACATTTATGCCCGGTTTGCAACCGACGATCATGGATCTCTGCCGTCTCATGATCATTGTCTCGGACAATGTCGCAACTGCTCGACTGGTGAACATTCTTGGTAAAGACCAGATCAATCAATCGCTGCGCGAGTGGGGAATGTCGACGACCGAATTGCGCTACAACATGCAACTTGGTGGCGATATCCGGCAGTACGCGGTTTCCAGCACGCGCGATCTCGGCCGTATTTATGAACTGATCTCGACAGACGGCTTTCTCACTGCGGAATCGTGCGCCGCGATGCGCGATCATCTTGGCCGCCAGCAACATCTTGAGCAAATCCCTCGCGGTCTTCCCTTCAACCAGTTCGCGAGTGAAATCGGGGTCGAGCAACCGGTCAGGGTGATGAACAAGATCGGCAATTACATGGGCGTAAGGGTTGACGCCGCAATCATCGCTTCACCGAAATCGACCTTTGTGCTCGTTACCATGAATGAAGGCAGTTCTGACCACGGGTTCGCGATCGATCAGGAAGGCAATATTCTGAACGGCCGCATCGGGAGGATCTTCTTCGACGCATGGGGCAGCGAATAGCGCAACAGAAATGGTTGAATTAACTCACAAAGAATTTCCGGTTGCCCGAATCCTCGTGTCTCTGGTGATCGCCATGGACCAGGAGTCTTCGATCGTACTCGTGTTTGTCTTTGAGAAAGACCGGAATGGCGTACGGTTTTGAGTGAACCCCGAAGATCGCACGAGTCCCAACGGCATCATTGCCAGGGTTCGGCCCTGCCACGGCCAAACGGGCGCAGTCCGGATTGTAGTTGTGATGCCGCCGCGCGAAATCGCCAGGCGCGGATTTCGGAAACTGGGGGCGGCGTGTTGTGATTGAGAAAGTTAGTGTTCAAAGGGGCTTTTCCGACGAGGCGAGGGTTTCGGCCGCCAAGTTGTATGACTCAGCGTTCGGAGCAAAGCTCTCAGTCGCAATTCCCAACGCCAGTTCACGAATTGCGGTGCTGGCCCAAGGATTCGATCCAGGATTTGCTTTCGTTGCCATACGTGCCAATGATTTGGTTGGAATCGCAGGATTCAAGGGCGCACAGGGTTCGTTCACTGGTGGAATCACGTTTCAGTTGTTGAGAAGGAACCTTGGGCTCTTCAGGGTTATGCGTGCTGCTCTGGTGCTGACGTTGTTTGAGCGAAAGCAGATCGATGAACAGTTGCTCATGGACGGAATAGCCGTTTCTCCCAACATGCGCGGCAACGGAATTGGCACCAGACTCTTACAGAGCCTCATAGAGTACGCAGAGTTGGAAGGGTATCGGTCAGTTCGACTCGAGGTCATCGATATGAGTAGCGCCGCCCGGCGATTGTATGAACGCGTTGGATTTGTGCCAATCAAGACTGAGCACTTTCCTTACTTGAAATGGCTCCTCCACTTTGGGGCATCTACTCAGATGGAGTACCGCTTGTTGAATGAACGCCAACAATAGAACTAGTCTCCGGGTTAGAACTGATGGAAAGCCGGTTTTTCTTCAGAATGAGCACCGAAGAGAGTGAAATGCGGGACCTGCGTGTAACTGGGTTTTTTACAAGTATCATCGGACTGACCATGATGCGATTCAGCTACGCCATGTCTTCACTGCCGAGTTTAATCGTGACTCCCACCGATTGGGAGCCTGCAAAGGATGAAACGTCTGTCTCTCTGGTGAATCAACGAATCCTCGCGAGGGTTCGGGGAGTCCATATTCCGAAGAAAGAGGTGCCCCATGCCGGTTCGATCCTTGGCTCCAGATCTGATTCTCGTCAACATGACGGTCCACACTATGAACGCGCACGACTTCACCGCAAGCGCAGTTGCCGTCAAGGATGGTCGCATTGTTGCGGTCGGGTCTGACGATGAGGTGCAGGATCTCGCCGGGTTCGGAACGACAATCGAAGATCTGAACGGTGCAACGGTCATTCCTGGGCTTATCGATGCCCACAATCATCTCCTCATGACCGGGCGGATTCTCAATCAGGTGCAGCTGTACGATTGCCGTTCGATCGCTGATATCGTCGCCAGGGTCGACTCGGCAGTCAGACGGAGCAAACCGGGTGAGTGGGTGGTCGGCCGCGGTTGGGACGAGAGCCTGCTCGAAGAGAAGCGACACCCGAATCGACATGACCTCGACGCCGTCTC
>Ga0105048_10011249_pt1 | contig 14127 bp, 12 predicted proteins | sample MAT05_FD_78382 | JGI IMG/M metagenome (GOLD analysis project Ga0105048, IMG submission 78382) | Freshwater microbial communities from Lake Fryxell liftoff mats and glacier meltwater in Antarctica - MAT-05 | ecosystem: Environmental > Aquatic > Freshwater > Ice > Liftoff microbial mat | place...
ATCTATATTTTTTATTAGTTTGGATAGTGACATTTTTTATATTTTTTTCCACTACCGCACCAGCAAGGGTTGTTGCGACCTAGCTCTGGATGGGAAGAAACAACTTGTTCTTTTTTGGGTGGAAGAATAATATCTTCGTCGTTTACAACAGGAGGGTTTGTCATGTCGTCACCCCTACCCTCTGACATAGTTACATTTGGCATGGCCATTTCCATTGGTACTGGTTGAAGGCGATAAATCTTGCGACTAACGTTGTACTCTAGCTGATGCATAAGAGCTTGGAACATCTCAAAACCTTCTCGACGATATTCGACAAGAGGATCTTTTTGAGCATAGCTTCGCAGACGGACTCCATTTCGTAGATCATCAAGACCTGTTAGATGGTCGACCCAAAGTGGATCAAGGGTAGAAATAATTGCAAATTTTGCCATATCTACAGTTAAATTGGTACTATAACTTGCCTCTCTATGGTTCCAGATACTACGTAAAAGTCCTAGTAGATATGTTTTGGTGTCGATTTCATTTGGTAGTTTTGTAACAAGATCTTTTCTACTTTCGTCATCTAGTGGAAGTATTTCATTGAACTCTAGAGCAATTTTTTCAAAGTCGATATGGCCTGTTGAAGTGTCTGTATTTTGCAAAAGCATAAAGTCGACTTGTTTTTCTAGAAATTTAAAAACTTGATTTAAAACTATTTCTGGTTCAGAAAGTGGAGCATGAACTACACTATCCCGGATACCATAGACTATTTGTCGTTGTTTGTTCACAACATCGTCGTATTCCACTACTGATTTTCTGGTATCAAAATGGAAGGTTTCAACTTTGATTTGAGTTTGCTCAAGAATTTTTGAAACCATAGGATGGCTAATTGCTTCGTCGTCTGGCATATTCATACGAGTCATAATACCTGCAATTTTTTCACCTCCAAAAATACGCATTAGGTCGTCGTCGAGTCCTACATAAAATTGTGAATGGCCAACATCACCTTGTCGACCAGAACGACCACGTAGCTGGTTATCTATACGCCTTGATTCATGTCGCTCGGTACCTATAACGTATAAACCACCAAGCTCCAAGACTTCATCGTGTTTTATTTGCCAATCTTCCAGTGCTTTTTTACCCTCTTTCTTATCTGGTTTTGGCCCGCCTAGAATAATATCTACTCCACGTCCAGCCATGTTTGTTGCCACAGTAACCGCTCCTTTGGTACCAGCTTTGCTAATAATTTCTGCTTCTGCCTCGTGGTTTTTTGCATTTAACACCAGATGTGGGACACCTTTATTTTTTAAAATAGAACTGACTATCTGATTTTTTTCAACTGAGGTTGTACCAATTAAAACTGGCTGGCCTCGTTTGTTTAATTCTTGTACCAAAGTAGCGATAGCTGCGTATTTGGCTCGCTGAGATTTGAAAATTATATCGTTTGTATCTTTTCTTTTGGTTGGTCTGTGGGTGGGGATTGGTACGACATCTAATTTATAGATTTTTTTGAATTCTACGGATTCAGTTGAGGCGGTACCGGTCATTCCTGATAGTTTTTCATAGAGACGGAAATAGTTTTGGAATGTAATAGTTGCCCAGGTTCGTGACTCTTGCTGAACCACTACGCCTTCTTTTGCTTCGACTGCCTGGTGTAGTCCATCGGACCAGCGTCGACCATTCATAAGTCGTCCTGTAAATTCATCAACAATGACAATTTGATCGTCTTTTAAGACATAATCTTTGTCTTTGTGAAACAAGGCTTTGGCTTTGATAGCATTTTCGATATAGTGGATAGTATCGAAAGATTCTTCGTATAGGTTTCCTACTCCTAAAACTTTTTCTACTTTTCGAATACCAAATTCAGATAGTGTAGCTGAACGAACTTTTTCATCGACTACATAGTCGGCTGGTTGAAGTTGCTCTACAATCTTGGCAAAATCAACATATTTTCCAACTGGTCGGTTATCTGGTGAAGATATGATAAGTGGAGTTCTGGCTTCATCGATTAAAACGAAGTCTACTTCGTCTACAACTGCAAAATAATGCCCACGTTGAACAGCTTGATCGGAGACAGTAATCATATGATCACGAAGATAATCAAATCCAAATTCATTGTTTGTTCCGTAAGTTATATCGGCTGCGTATGCTTCTTTTCTGCTTACAGGTCGTAAGTGTGCAAGACGATCGTCAAAGCGTTGATCGGTATCTTCAAAATCTGGATCAAAAATAAAAGATTGTTCGTGAACTATACAACCTGTGGTTACACCTAATTTATGAAGTGCTCTTGGGTACCAACCAGCACCTAGCTTACTAAGATAATCGTTTGGTGTAACGACATGAACACCTCGACATGTAAGGGAATTTAAATATGCTGCAAAAATAACTGAATGGGTTTTTCCTTCTCCAGTTTTTTGCTCGGCAATACTATTGTTGTGAAGTGTTATGGCTGCGATTAGCTGTACATCGTAGGCATATTCTCCTATTGTTCTTTTAATAGCTTCACGACAAACCGCAAAAGCCTCTGGCAAAATATAGTCTAGGGTTTTTCCTTCTTTTAGAATTTTTTTGAATTCTTCTGTTTTTTGATATAAATCTTTATCACTTAAGGTTTCGATTATTTTACTTATCTTATTTATTTGTTCGACAATTTTCCTGGTTGCAGAAATACGTCTTGTTGTTGGATCGATGAGTTGGTTTAGAAAAGAAATCATAGCTTGGGTTTTATGATATCAAAACCCACCAGTTCTTGTAAGGCTTTAGGTATGAGAATAGAACCATCTTTTTGTTGATGATATTCAAGCATAGCTAAGAGTGGACGGTCGGAGGCAGCTGTGGCGTTTAGCATGTGAACAAATTCGGACTTATTGTTTAGTTTTGTTTTTGTATTTAATCTTCGTGCCTGATAATCTGAACAGTTACTACAAGAATGAGTCTCTCTGTATTTACCTTGGCCGGCAAAATAAGTATTTATATCGTACATGCGGCGATTTGGATGGGGAAGATCTCCTGTGCAACAATTCATAACTTGATATGGCAATTCTAGATCCTGAAGAATTTCTTCTTCGATAGCTAAAAGCTCTTTACATAGAGCGTCAGATTTTGCAAAATCTGGTTCACAAAAAGCAACCATTTCTACTTTATTGAAACAATGAACACGCAACATACCTTTCATATCTTTACCATAAGTTCCGGCTTCTCTTCTAAAGCAAGATGAAAAAGAAACATATTTTAAAGGCAATTTTTTAAGATCCAGGGTTTCGTCCATATGGTATGGACCAACACTGTGTTCACTACTACTGATAAATTTCAAATCGTCTTCAGGAAAATAATAATAAGTTCCCGCAAGATTTTTATTTGAAACATATCCCATTTTCCATTCGACTTGGCCTTTTACCATCATCGGTGGCACAATGGAGATAAAACCTTTACTGGCAATTTTTTTAAAGACATGCCAATGGATGGCTTTCTCCAAGAGAGCTGCTTCATTTTTAAAATATCCAAAACGACTACCTGAGACTTGAGAAGATTTTTCTACATCAATAATATCGCACTTGATACCCAAATCAACATGATCGAGGGGTGTAAAATCAAAATCTCTAATTTTGCCTACTGTCTTGATAACTATATTTTCAGAATCATCGCGACCAACTGGCACATCGTCGGCTGGAATATTTGGGATTAGCTCCAAGACTTGTCCTAACTCATCTTCCGAAAATTTCATCTGGGATTCGAGTTGTCCCAATACTTCTTTAATTTCAGTTGCTTGTTTTAGTTGCTCTGAGGTTGGCTTTCCAGTGATATTTCTGCTAATTTTATTTTGATCGGCACGTTTGTCGTCAATTTGCATATGAAGACCACGTTTGTTTACGTCGAGTTCAACTGCTTTGTCTACAAGGGTTGGGTCTTTGCCACGATTAGTAAGGGCTGTTTTTACAAGAGTAGGATTGGTACGAATTAGATTGATATCGATCATAATCTATTATAACCCAATAACTGGAGCTATTTTTTGCATAGAGGTTAGACATATTTCTATGAATTTTTCCAGAGGAATATTTAAACTTTCAGGTAATTCACACTTTTTAACTTCTTCTCTACGAGTTCCTGCGGCAAATTTTGGTTCTTTAAGAAACCTTTTTAAAACGGAACTAACTTTTACATCTGATAATTTTCTGGATGGATAAACATAGGCAACTGCAGTAATAAGTCCAGTTAACGAATCACAGCAAAAAATTGACCACTCGGCTTGAGTATTAGGATAGTAGTTTGTAATACTTGGACCATGGGCTAAAACTATATTGTGTGTAGTTTGGTCTATAGTGAGGTTATATTTACTTAAAACTTCAAGGGTTTTTAGAGGATGAGTTTCTTTTAATCCTGGGGAATAGTCAATGTCATGTATTAGGCCGGCCAATTCCCAGATTTCTCTTTCCGGTTCAGATGCATTTAATCTGCTTTCTGATTTTAAATAATCATATAGTCCGCCCATGCAAGCGACAACTGAAAGCGAATGGGTATAAACATGTGGTTCTAATTCTTGTTTTGTAGCGACTTTATAAGGATCCAGGTTAATCATTTTTTGGTCGCATGAGAGGATAAAGTTGGACTTCGCGGATGGACCAGGTGTCGGTGAAGAACATTGTTAGTCGTTCAATTCCTATTCCAATTCCTCCCGTTGGAGGCATACCGTATTCTAGTGCTTCGATAAATTCTTCATCGAGAGGTTGCGGATCGACTTGACCAAGTTGTTGGGATTCAAAACGCTGACGCTGATCTGCTGGATCGTTGATTTCTGAAAAGCCATCACAAACTTCTACACCATTCATATAACATTCAAAACGCTGGACAAAACCTTCTTTAGTAGGATGTTTTTTGGCTAGAGGTGAGATTTCAATGGGATAGTTTAATGTCCAAATTGGTCCTACTAGTTTTTTTGCTACAAGAGAAGAATCGAATATTTTGTATAGTAATAATGGCTTTGAATCTGCAGTGTTAAATTCTATTTTATTTTCTTTCGCAAAGGCCTGAAAATTTGAAATATCCAAAGAGTCATAATCTAGGCCGGTATGTTGTTTTACTAATTCTTGAATATCGACTCTTGGCCAAGGCTTTGATAAATCAATTGGAACACCTTTAACTGTTAACTCTTGTTTTCCAAATATTTCTTGGGCACAAAACTTTAATAATCCTTCGGTAACATCCATAATAACGTTATAGTCGGCATAGGCTTGGTAAAATTCTAGCATTGTAAATTCTGGTGAGTGGCTTTGATCCATACCTTCGTTTCTAAAGTCTTTGGCTATTTCAAAGACCTTGTCCATACCTCCGATTACACAGCGTTTTAGATATAGCTCAACGGCGATATGTAAATACATGTCGATATCCAGAGCATTCAAATGAGTTTTGAATGGCGCAGCATTTGCACCACCATAAAGACTTTGTAGTACTGGTGTTTCAACTTCCATATAGCCCTGTGACTCTAGATAGCGTCTTATACTGCTAATTAGTTTTGACCTAGTTTTAAAACGTGCCATAACTTCTGGGTCCATGATAGTGTCTAGATATCTTTGTCTGTATCGTAGTTCTTGATCGGTAAGTCCAAACCAAGTACTAGGGAGTGGTCTAAGTGCTTTTGTAAGCACCTCTAGAGTGTCTACAAAGACACTTAATTCACCCGTGCTGGTCTTGTCCACTTTTCCGGTTATACCAACAATATCGCCCATGTCTAGGAGCTTTAAAAGTGAGAAGTCTTTTTCAGAAAGTGTCTTTTGCTGGAAGAAGAGTTGAATTTGACCTGTCTCGTCTTGTAGTTTGGCAAAAGCAATTTTTCCTTGTTGTCGAATTAAAATTATTCTACCTGCAGTTTTGACTTGTTGACCTTCTTTTCCCAAACATGAGCTAGTGGTATCTTTTTTATCAAAGTTTGATGGATAGATAGGAGCAAGCTCGGAAATTTTTCTTAATTTTTCATTTCGCTCAGCCCGAATAACATCGAGGGTTGTATGTTGCATTGCTGATTTTAGCTTATTTTTTAGCCTATGGCTATGATTTTGTATTTGACCATCCCCAGCGGAGCTTCAAATTGAATTTCTTCGCCTACTTTTTTTCCAACTAAAGCCATACCCAATGGTGAACGATCTGATATTTTGCTTTTTGCAGGATCGGATTCAAAATGAGATACGATATGGAACTCTTTTTCTTTACCTGATAGATTTACCTTAACCTTGCATCCAATTTCCACTTGGGAGTATTTTTTATTACCAGTTATAATTTCGCAGTTTAGTAATCCCTCTTCTAGTTCGTCTATCTTGGAGGCGACAAGTTCTAGTTCTTCTTTTAGCTGGACTGTTAGTAGGTTTTCACCTTCTTCATCTGGCTGAGAATTTTCCTCAATTCTAGTAATAAGTAGATCTTTTTTAATCTTAAGTTCGGCCAATTCTTTAGTTAATACTTCGTGTCCTGTTTTAGATAGCTGGTTTTTCATTTTTTCTTGTTTTGAATTATGTTAAATAACATGCACATTAACGTAGTACATAGGTTTATATACTATCACTTTGAGGACTCGTGTCAAATATTGTGTAATGGATATGTATATATACTTTGTGGCTAAAATTTGGTACACTTGAGCTTCATGATTACAATAAAAGGAAAACTCAAACTTGAGTTAAAATTAGAAGAACTGAAGAAACAATTGGACTACACGGTGGAGGAAAAACGTAAAGCGGCCCAGGAGGGTGACTTGCGCGAAAACGCTGCCTACCACTACCTTGGAACACAAGTTGATTTGATTCGAAACCAAATATCAGAAATAGAAGATACCTTAAAAATGGGGAAGATAATTGCCAGGCCTGGTCAAAACAATAAAATCTCACACGGACATAAAATACAAGTAAAATTTGAAGATGGCAGAAATATGGCAGTAACTATAGTTGGAAAATACGACTCAAATATAGAACCGGGGTGGATTTCTTATGAAAGTCCTTTGGCTGTTGCCTTGCTTGGGAAAATGGCCACTGAGGTTGTAAATGTAAATGATAGACAAGTGACTATTGTGGCAATCGAGTCTGGTGATATAGACTAGATAATATATGCGTGATTTTTTTCGAGTTGTTCCAAAAAAAAGAAGTATTCGATTGCATAAAAAACAAGGTATTTTACTTAAAAACCCAGGAATAGTCGGAAAAAGTATTTTTTATGCAGGTTGTTTTAGTATATTGTTTGCCTTTGGATATTTTGTATATCTTTACCAACCTTTAGCCAGTGCAATTTTTGCATACGAGAGGCAGAAAATTAAGATTGATCCTGTGGTAAATATTCCAACCGTCTATCCTACCCCCACAATGGGAATTGTTCAGGATAATAGATTTTTGATATCGATTCCAAAAATTTATGCAGAAGCCGAGATTCAACCAAATGTACTAACTCAATCTAAAGATGAATATATGGGGGTTTTGAGATCTGGGAAAATTGCACATGCATCTGAGAGTAGCTTGCCTGGAAGTGGAAAAGGAACTAGTTCTTATTTATTTGCCCACTCTACTGAGCAAGACTTGAATATAGTTCGGCAAAATTCTGTTTTTTATCTATTGGATACGATGGTCAAAGACGATGTGGTTTATATACGAGAAAATGGAAAACTACTATTGTACAAGGTTTATGACAAAAAAATATTGCCCGCTTCAGATATTTCTAGCTATAAACACAAAGACCCCGACAAAGAAGTCTTGATACTGCAGACTTGCTGGCCACTTGGAACCAACTGGAAAAGACTCTTGGTATTTGCCCAGAGAGTGGAGTAGAATATTTGATGCAAAGTTTGGATTTAAATTTAAATAAAGATGATGACAAATGGGAACAGGTATCAAAATATCTTGATAAAAAAGATCATGATGTTTTGAAAATTAAAAGAGCTTTTGCTTTTGCTACTAATTTTCACTCAACACAACTGAGAATGTCTGGTGAGCCTTATATGGTTCACCCTGGATGGATTGCTAGAGTTGTGTCCCAGCTTGGAGTTGGAGATGAGGCAATTATCGCCTGTTTACTACACGACTGTGTTGAAGACACCAAAGCAACCCTTGAAGATATTTCTAATGGTTTTGGTGATGAGGTTGCTCTTCTTGTTTCTGGACTTACTGAAGTAAGAGAAAATACAAAATTGATTGTCTTACATGACACAAATATTGAGTCTTTTAGAAGATTTTTATTTTCATCTGTAGATGATGTTAGGATTTTGATAATCCGAATAGTTGACAAAGTTCATAATGGTCTGACAATAAGCTCACTATCTGAAGAGCGACAAAAACGTTTTGCCAAAATGGTTTTGGGGATATATTCACCAGTTGCAGAATATGTAGGCCTTCACAGATTTAAGCAAATACTAGACGACATATCTTTTGAGATACTGGAACCTGAAAAGTTTTTTCAAATAAAGACCATACTTGAAAGTAGAAAACAGGAAGAAGAGATTACTTTGGAGATAATTAAAAAATCAGTAATCAACCTTTTAAAAATAAATCATATTCAAAAATATGAAATCCAAACACGTATAAAAAGTATTTATAGTACTTACAGAAAAATGCGTAAATATAAAGATGAGTTTAATCTTAAAGATCGAATTGGGCTGAGAATATTGATTCAAGATATTAAGGATTGTTATGATGTGTTGGGCTTACTTCACTCTACACATCCGTATATCCAAGAAGAGTTTCACGACTACATATCCAATCCTAAACCAAATGGATACAGATCACTGCAAACTACATTTAAATGGGATGAGATGAGTGTAGAGATACAAATCAGAACTTTTGATATGCATGAATTTAATGAATTTGGACCAGCATCTCATATTGCATATAAAATGTTTGGATCCGAAAAACCAGGTAAAGGGATGGAGTGGGTAAAAGACTTGGTAGCATGGGAAAAAAATAAGGAAAAAGATATAAACAATTACAAGATTAAAGTCTTACAAGATTATATTTATGTATTTACGCCAAAAGGAGATGCACTACAACTTCCAAAAGGAGCTAGTGCGCTGGACTTTGCCTACTTAATTCACAAAGACATTGGTGACAGAACAAACGGTATTTTGGTAAATAAGAAAATGGTAAAAATTAGCCATACCCTACAAACAGGTGACCATGTAGAAGTTATAACTGGCTCAAAAATAAATACAACCCGTGACTGGTTGGATATAGTTGTATCAAAACATTCTAAAGATAAAATTAGACAAACCCTACATGCACTTAGTGCGATATAATGGGCAATGGATATGCAAGAACAGATAAAATTGATAAATAGAAATTGCCAAGAGATTTTGACAATGGCTGACTTAGAGTTTGCTTTAAAATCCGGGAGAAGATTGAACCATTATATTGGATTGGAAATTTCTGGACAAGTACACCTTGGAACGGGACTTCTTTGTATGGGAAAAATAGCTGATTTTCAAAAAGCTGACATAAATTGCCAAGTTTTTTTGGCAGATTTTCATACATTTTTAAACAATAAACTGGATGGAACATGGGAAAGTATTCGTAAAGCACGTGATATTTACTTTAAACATGCCTTGGTTGCTTCTTGTCTGTGTGTGGGAGCAGACTCATCAAAAATAAATTTCCTATCTGGTAGTGAAGTATATAAAGACATAAAGCACTGGGAGACATTTATGAGAGTTGGGAAATATATAACTTTGTCTCGAAATAAACGTTCTATTTCAATTATGGGTAAAGAAGCTGGAGATGATGTGGAAATGGCTACTTTGTTTTATCCACCTCTGCAGGTTGCAGATGTTTTTACACTGGACGTAGATATTGCTCATGCCGGAATGGACCAGCGGAAAATACATGTTGTTGCTCGTGAAGTTCAATCTCACATGCGACCAGAACGACCTGTTGTTGCCATTCATCAAAATTTGATAGCTGGTCTGACAGGTCCAGAGGCTGGGAAAAATAATGACAGTGAATCTTTGAAGATGAGTAAAAGTAAACCAGGGAGTGCTGTTTTTGTACACGATAGCCCTGATGAAATTCGAAATAAGATTAGAGCAGCTTATGGTCCGCCAAAAATAGTTGAATTTAATCCACTTTTAAACTGGGTAAAAACTTTGGTATTTTGGGGAGAAGAAATTGGCGAATTTAAAATTAACAGAAAGACTGAACATGGAGGGAATTTGGAATACACAACATACTCACAAATAGTATCTGACTATACCGAGGGAGCTTTATTTCCACTTGATCTTAAGAATGGATTGACAGACTGGCTGGTAGAAAAACTAGCTCCTGCTAGAAAATATTTTGAACAAGACGAACCAAAAGAAGGACTTGAGTTTATAAAGAGTTTTGTTAAGAAATAGGAAAAGCATCGCGTTGCATTAGTTCTTTTCTGTATTTATTTCCAAAACGATGGGCCTCGTCGCGAAGGCGTTGGAGTAATTGGAGACCTGAGCTATTCTTTGGCAAATTTATCTCATGCCATTCTTCACCTACTTTAATAATTATAGTTTCTAGTTTTTTGGCCAGACCAACCACTAGAATATTTTCATGATTTTTGAAAATTGGCAGAACAACAGAAAGCTGAGGCTTACCACCATCCAGAACAATTAGATCTGGACTCCCCCACTCCGGGTGTTGTAATCGACGCCAGACCACCTCTTTCATCATATACATATCGTCTTGGTTTGCTTTTGTCTTTATTTTGAATTTCCTATATTCACTATTGTCTACTTTGTAGTTGTCAAAAACAGTCATGGCTCCAACAAAATAATTATTGCCAAAATTTGAGATATCAAAACATTCTATTCTTTTTAATTTTGGTAGATTTTCAAAGTATGGAATAAGAGTGGTGTGTAATTGATCAAGGGCTCTACTGGTTTGGTCATCTTGCAAATTGTGATCGCGGTGCAGGTCTTGAGCAGACTGCCAACTGGTGGTTATGTAGAGCAGTGAATCTAATTGTTTTTTTTGCTCTAGAGCCTTTTCGTATTCTTCAGCTTTTGTATGTAAAACAATTTGTTTTTTGGTTTGGACAATAAGACTTGTTATATTTCCATTTAAAAATTTACGTATCTTACCTACTATTTGATTGTATCCTACAGGATTTACACATGGGGCAGTACACAAGCCAAGGTCATAATAAAGACAAGGTTTTTTTGGGAGAACACGGCAACTGCGATATGGATAAATGCGTCTGATTATTTTTAAAAGTCTGCGAACGCTACCACCATCTGGAAATGGTCCATAAAAATCGTCTTTGTCGTTTAATTTTGTTTTGTGGGTTGAGAAAATTCTAGGTACTGGCTCGTTGGTTATACATAAATAAATATAACTTTTATCATCGCGCAGCTGAGAATTAAATTTTGGTTTAAATTGTTTGATTAAACTTGCTTCTAGCAATAATGCTTGCAACTCTGATTCGACAACCCTATGTTCTATTTTTTCAATTTGCGAAACTAAAGCGCTGGTTTTTGGTCCGAGAGCGTCCTCTCTTTGGAAATACTGAGAAACTCTTTTTTTCAGAGAAATTGCTTTACCTACGTAAATTATTTCTTTATCTATGTTTTTGTAGATATATACCCCAGGGCTATTTGGAAGCTTTTTTACCGTTTCGAGTAGTTTTGGGTTAAAATTGAGCATGGTTAATAAGTTTGTTGCAATAATATTGTTGTGTGTAAGTATACTAACATCTGGATATATACGCTATTTGGAGACAAAGGATTTTAATTTTCCCATTACTTACGATCAAGCTCGTGACATGCTTGACCTTCGTGTAATGGCTACATTTAAGGACATACAAGTAATAGGACCAACAACTTCTATAAATGGGGTGATGCTTGGGCCTGGATATTATTATTTTAATTTGCCCGCATTTTGGCTGGGACATGGAAATCCTCAGGTGTTAATAAATTGGAATATTTTTTGGTTTTTACTATCTGCCGTGGCTATCTTTTTGTTTTTTTATAAAAAGAACTTATGGTTAGGCTTGGTAATCACTATTATTTATCTATTTGCTCCACATTTGTTTAACATCACCGGATACTTTTGGAATGCAAACTCGATGGTGTATGTGTTTGTCTTCTTTTGTTTGGCTATTTGGAATTTTTCAGAAAAAAAGACAAGGTCGTCTGCTCTTTGGCTAGGAGTATTTGCAAGTATATCTATGCATTTTGAAGCGGCATTTGGAGTTGTACTATCTACTAGGCGCCTTGCCTTGGTTTTTGCCACAGATAGCATATGAAGTTGGAAAAGGGTTTCCGATGACTAAACTTTTTATGACAAGTCATGACATCCTGGGAATAAAATTATCACTGGTTGATACTTTAAATAGTCACATAAAAACCTACAGGTATTACATGGAAAGATAATTTATACTTCCCTATAACGGAGGCATACTACTGTTTTTACTGCCATCAATAGTAGGACTTTTTACAAAATATAAGTATTTATTAATAATTATTATATTGCCTTTTGTTATTTTAGCCATACAAGACCAATATAATTTAATTTATAAAGGTAACTTCGGAAAAGATGATCCGAAAAATTTTGCACATATATTAAAAACTATTGATTGGGCATATGAAAATAGTCATGGAGATGGATTTAAGGCATATAACTATGTCCCTGAGGTATATGATTATCCATATGTATACGCTTACTGGTGGTATGGTATTAAAAAATATGGATATATGCCAGCTGAGGTTTCATATGGACCAAATCAGCCACAATATGTGCGACTGTCCGAACAGTTTTTGGAAAAACAAAAAGGCTTTTCTGGAAATAAAATAGTACTGACATACGAAAAGAAATCTACATACCAGGAATGGTTAAAGCAGTTTTCCAAATACTGCATTATTAAGAGTCAGGATTTTGAGTGGAACGTAGGAATTGAAACAAGGGAACTGTGTCGATAGGAATTGGCATGTTTGCCTCAATTATTGCGTCGACTCTGGCAATAGTTGCTGCTTTTACTGCAACACAGTTTAAATATGTTTTATAAGTCTAAAGTAGTTTTTTTCAAGACTCGATTTAGATACTGGCCTGTATAGCTTTCTTTGCAGGACATAATGTCTTTTAGGGTACCTTGGGCCACAATATGACCACCTTTTTCTCCACCTTCTGGACCCATGTCGATTATGTGGTCGGCATTTTTTATGACATCTAAATTGTGTTCAATAGTGACTACGGTATTTCCTTTTTCAACCAATTCGCGAAGTACTCGCACCAACCTGTCTACATCATGGAAATGAAGACCTGTGGTTGGTTCGTCTAAAACATATAGCACAGTTCCCCTGCCTTTTTTAACAAGTTCACGACTAATTTTAAGACGCTGGGATTCTCCACCCGAGAGGGTATTTGAAGACTGACCAAGAGAAAGATAACCTAGACCAACTCTCTGTAGAGTTTCAAGACGATGGCGAATACTGTTTATATTTTTGAAAAAATCGACTGCTTCGTCGATAGATAAATCCAAGAGTTGAGACACATTTTTTCCTTTGTAATCTACTTCCAAAGTTTCATCTTTGAAACGAGTTCCTTTGCATTCTTCACAGGTGACGTAGACGTCTGGTAAAAATTGCATTTCTATTTTAATTTGTCCTTGTCCTTGACAGGCTTCACAACGACCACCTTTGACATTGAAACTAAAACGAGATTGATTGTAGCCACGGATTTGGGCTTCAGTGGTTTGAGCCATGAGGGCACGAATATCGTCGAAAACTTTGGTGTAAGTGGCTGGATTGCTACGACTGGTGCGTCCTATTGGAGACTGGTCGACTAGCAAAATATCTGTAAAAAATTGATGACCTGAAATTTGGCCAACACCATCGACTTTGTGATTTACACTACCGTGAAGTTTGTGCAAAACAGTTTCGTAGAGACATTCGTGGATAAGAGTAGATTTTCCAGACCCAGAAACCCCAGTGATTACTACAAATTTATTGATGGGGATTTCAAGATCAACGTTTTTTAAATTGAACTTATGGCAATCTTTGATTATGATTTTATCGGACACTTCGTGTCTGGTGACTGGAACAGTGTGAACTACTTCGAGACGGCCTGAAAGATATTTTCCAGTTAAAGAATTTTTATCTTTTTTTATCTTTTCAAGAGAACCTTCGGCTACAATTTCTCCACCTTTTTTACCGGCATATAAGCC
>Ga0105048_10011251_pt1 | contig 14124 bp, 8 predicted proteins | sample MAT05_FD_78382 | JGI IMG/M metagenome (GOLD analysis project Ga0105048, IMG submission 78382) | Freshwater microbial communities from Lake Fryxell liftoff mats and glacier meltwater in Antarctica - MAT-05 | ecosystem: Environmental > Aquatic > Freshwater > Ice > Liftoff microbial mat | place...
ACTTGGCGGCGTTGGCGTCGCGATCGCCCCGGAACATCGCCACCCGCAGTTCCTTCACCGCGTCACGGATCGACCGAAGACGGGTTGCCAGTGCCGGATCGTCGGTTTTGGCCACTTCATCCGCCGCCAGCCCGAGATAGCCGGCAAAGCCAAACAACCGCTGACTCAGGTCGGTGAGGTCCACCGGACCTGCATCCACCGGCGCGAACTTCAAGCCCGCCAGATTCGATCTGGCTTCCCGCACGAATTTCAGTTTGTCCGTCGGGTCCTCCGACAGGTACCGCGCCATCGAATCGGTCGAGGCGACGCTCGGCAACGCCTTCAGTCGGCTCTCGAGCTCCGCCGCGTGCTCGAGCGAATCCGCCACGATCGCTCCGAACAACACCGACTTTTCCGACGACGCGATCAGCTTGTGTTCAAACACCACGGCCGGCAGCCCGGCGCTCTGCATGTTCAGGAGGTTGTAATCGAAGTACACCCGCGGCAACCGCACCGCCGCCAGGACCGAAAGGGCCAGCACCACGCCGACGACCGTCCACGGGCGATCCAGCCAGTACCTTTCAACACGCGCACGAAACTCGGGCACCTGCGTCGGTTGTCCCTTCACCTCGGAGGACGCGAGCGCATCGTCCTGCACCTGCCGGCGTCCCGTGACTTCATCCAGGCGATTCTGACGTTTGCCCCGCAGCAGCAGGACGGGCAGCAGGGTGAGCATGGGGACGAGACACAGCAGCAGGCCGCCTCCGCTGATGATCCCCATTTCCTGAATGCCCCGGAAGTCGGTCAACGACATGGCCAGAAACGCGCCGGCGGTGGTGAAGCAACCGGTGAAGATTCCCTGCCCCGTGTACACCACGGCCTTGAACATGGATTCCTGTTCGGTGCGGCCATGCCGCAATTCCTCCTCGTAGCGGGTCACCAGGTGAACGCCGAAGTCGATCGCCAGGCCAATCAGCATGGGAGCGAAAGTGATCGTCAGGATGTTCAGGTGGCCGACCACCAGAGTGGTATAACCCATGGTATAACCCAGTCCCACCACCAGGCAGACCATCGCCTTCAATGGCCGCCCCGTCTGCCGGTAGGCCACCACGAAGATTCCTGCGCAGATCACCAACGACAGGAGCGTCGCCCGGATCGAGTCGGTCTCCGACTGATTCATCTCATCGAAGCTGAGCACGCCTTCGCCGGTCACCCCAAGATTGACGCCGGGCACCTCGGCGCTCACTTCCGCCACCAATACCCGCAATCGACGGATCGCAGCACGGTTGACCCGGCCCTGTCGCGAGAACCGGGTTTCTTCGATGCGCTTCTCGGAAACCTCGGCGGGCTTGCCCCGGATCCTCTCCCACCAGGACGGCTGCAGGTCGGACGCCGTCACCTTCACGATCGGAGGTTTGACCGAGACCAGATAGATCCGCCCGCCGCCCAAGGTGATGTACTTCGCCCGCTCGGCTTCGGTGCCGCCGCCGAAAAGGGCCTCCACTCCCGGGGACGGTGGCGTGCCGGGGCGGGAGAGAGAATCGGTCGCCATCCGGAGCAACCGTTCCATGGCGGGCAACGCGGCGAGGAACTGGTCGGTCTTTTCGCTCCGTTGGTTCCCGCTGGTCCGGATCAGCTGGTTCACCTGCCGGAACAGCGCCGCCATGTTCGTGGCTCTCGTGAACTGGTCCATGAACGGCCGGTAATCCGCCAGCGCCCGTGAGAACTCGACCAGGTTGGTCTGGGGAAAGAACAGCAATGCCTTGCGCCCCATCAGCCGCAGGTCGCCCTTGTAAAACACGTCCCCGAACAGGTTGGTTGGGTTCCTGGAAGTGGACTCCGCCTCCAGACGCGCTCCCAACCGTTCGACGACCTGGCGGTTCTTCTCCGGTTCATCGCTCTCCACCACGACGACCAGGTCGTCCTGGCTGGGAAACTCCCGAAGCATGGCCAGGAAGTTCCGGTGCGACGGCTTGTCCGCCCCGACCAGGGCGTTGCGATCCATGTCGAACTCCAGGCGGAGAACGGTCACAGCGACGCAGGCGACGAACAACAGCAACTGCGGCCACAGGAACCATGCCGAATGTCGGCACAGCGCACCGGCCAGCCAAGAGAGCGTGCGGAGGGCCACGGAGGGTTTGCCCGGCGAAGTCATCGGCGCTCACCCCCAGAGCATTGCCCGGCGGACATCCCGTCCACCGACAGACCACGACCATTCAAGAACCCGCAGCAATGCATGAGTAGAACAGAACCTGCCATCGCCTTCGGGGAAAGTCAGGAACGGGATTCTGATTAACTGAGATCTTGGTACGGATTCCTCCCTCCCGGCACACTGCGCGGCAGGCATGCGCTCGCCGATGCATCATCAACCCTCCCGATCCGTTCCCTTCATCATCACGATGGAGGCCTGCGAACGATTCTCCTACTACGGACTGGTCTCGATCCTGATGTTGTATCTCCAGAAGGAGCTCAAGCTCGGGGAGGCGCACGCCAAGGAAGTCGTTCACCTCTTCAAGACCGGGGTCTATTTCCTGCCGATTCTCGGAGGGTTCATCGCCGACCGCTGGCTCGGACGTTACCGCACGATCCTCGCGCTCTCCGTGTTCTATTGCCTCGGTCATGGTTGGATCGCCATTACCGACGCCTCGAAAAACGGGCTGCTGACCGGGCTCGCCCTCATCGCGCTCGGCGCCGGGGGCATCAAGCCCTGTGTGTCCGCCTTCGTTGGCGATCAGTACGGACCCTCCGCCAAGGATCGGTTGTCCCGGGTGTACGGACTCTTCTACGCCTCCATCAACTTCGGAGCGATGTTCGGGTTCGCCCTCATCCCGTGGACCCGGGATCACCACGGCTATCGCTGGGCGTTCGGCATTCCCGGAATCTTCATGGGCATTGCCGCCGCCGTCTTTTGGGCGGGGTCGAAGTCGTACACGCGCGTCCCCGTCGCCCCGAAACCCACGGAGGGCGGCGGTGCCGACCTGGCCACCGTCGGACGCATCGCGCTCATCCTCTCGCCGGTCCCGGTCTTCTGGGCGCTCTACGACCAGATCAATACCAGCTGGGTGACCCAGGGCACGCGCATGACGCCGTTCGACGTGCTCGGTTTCCGCTTCGACGCCGAACGGATCCAGTCCGTCAGCGCACTGCTGGTCTTGATCTGGGTGCCGATCCTGACCTTTGGCCTTTATCCCTGGGCCAACCGCCGCGGATGGAACCTCACTCCGCTCAAGCGCATGGGCGCTGGCTTCATCTTTGCCGCCCTGTCGTTCGTGCTCTGTGCCGGACTTCAACAACGGATCGAAGGCGGCGCCACGCTGTCGTTGTCCTGGCAACTCCTGCCCTACACCGTGCTAGAACTGGGGGAGGTGCTGGTCAGCGCGACCGGACTGGAGTTCGCCTATGGCCACGCCCCCGAACGTTACCGGGGACTGGTCATGAGCCTGTGGCTGCTGTGCACTGCCCTCGGCAATTTCCTGGTGGCCGCCATCACGCGCATCAATTCCACCGTCGTCCACGCCAGCGGCACCGGTGAGTTCCTCTTCTACGCCGGGTTCATGCTGGTGGCGGCCGTGGTGTTCACCCTGATCGCCCGAAGCGCCGGGACGACTTCATCTGGAGGGGCGAGCTCCGCGAGTCCGTAAACGTTCCCAACCGGCCGGTGCCTCGTTCCCTCGCCACCTACCCGAACGCGATCCGGAACACCTGCCCTCCGTCCTTGCCGTTTTCCGCGGAATCGCCAGTTTTCGACCGTCTCACGACTCACCCGGTCCGCTGCATTCATGCACTACTTCACTCCCAGCACACCCGACGCCGTCATTTCGGACATCCGCTTCACCGCGCCCGGGCAATTTGCCTGCACGGCCCAGTTCGACGTACCGGATGCCTTTCGGCACCGGATCGAGTCGGGCTCCCAGGCGGTGTTCGCTGCGCGCAGTCGGATCTGTCGGCTGGGCATCAGCATCTCGCCGGCGGGACCTCCGGTGATCGAGGGGAAGCGCGCCACGCTCAACCTGACGGGCCGTGCGACCATCGCCTCCTACCAACTCAACTCGCTGCTTCAGACGTGTCTGGTACCGGGTGTGGGCATCGGACGTCTCGTCGCCTGTGATCCGATGCAGTTGTGCGGAGCGAATGAAGCGCACCAGGCCTTGATCGAGCGCAAGCTTCTCCTTCCCCGCGGCTATTCGCTACGGGCCGATGGTTCCGTGGAATTCTCACCGCAATTCTGCCGGTATGAATTCCCTGCACCGATCAATCGGGATCAACTGTTCGCCGTGTTGAACCGGCACTACGGCAAGGAACTGCTCAACACCCTGCAGATCCGGCACACCACGGACTCGCTCATCCTGCAACCGGGCGAGGGGTTGATCACGTCGTGCGCCATGTTCCTGCACCAGCACTACCTCGTGCTCGATACCGAACCGGCCCATTCCGCCGCCCATCTCTCTGCCCGGATTCTGGACCCGGTTGAAACCCGTCTCTCGAAGGTCTTCCTCGAGTTCGAGAACACCTCGGATGCCGTCGTGGTGAATCCGCGGGCACGGGCCCTGATCTACCGGGCGGACCAGCGCGATCATCCGGTCCGCCCGTTGGTCAATGTCGGAGCCGTCGGCCCGGAGGAACGCGTCCAGACTTCCTTCGACCAGATCGAGGCCCTCTTCACGACGGCTCGGAAACTCGCCGGGGACGCCCCCGGCCGCGTCGTCTGCGAGTATGAGGAAGGCCCCGTTTCGGTCGGGGAAATTGTCACCTCCCTCAACACGGGATCGGGCGGGGCCCGTTGCGTCTTCCACGCGCCACGGCACGCCCTGCAACGCACTCCCGAGGCCATGCGTCGCCGCGCCCGGGATCTGGCCACGCACAACCGGCTCCCCACCGATCGACCGATCACCCTGTTCTCCGAGTACTTCCCGGATACGGTCGAGTTCCCCGAACTTCTCTCCTGTGCGGCGTCGGGAAACCTCAAGGCCCTGATCTTCCGTCAGGCCTCGGCGGAGCGCGGTCCATTCTTCTCGGAGCGCGACCATGTCCGCATGGCGGACCTCGCGGATTTCGGCACGGAGATCTATTGGAGCAACCCGTTGTTTAAACACGTGGCCAAGCTGACCCAAAAGGAGCGACGCACCTTCTTCGTTCCCGAGGATCGGGTGGAAGAGTTTCAGGATTCGGTGGTGATGGCGGTATACGGATCGGTAATGGACCTCACCGACACCGATCAGAACCGCCTGGCCGCCATGCTCAGCCGCTTCAAGCAACTGTTCGGCACCAGCCTCGCGTTCCTCACCGGGGGCGGGGGCGGCGTGATGAAGCATGTCTCCGAGTTGGGCACCCAACTGAACCTGATGATCGGCAACAACTATCTGGAGAACGCCGACCAGAACATCGATCCGTCAGTCGGCTTCTATCAGATGTTCCAGGGCGGCTCGCGACACATGCGCCAGCGTTGGTTCGAAGTCGCCCGCTTCCACCTGTTCTGCATCGGAGGCGTCGGAACATTGGAGGAGATCGGGCTCACGCTCACCGACATCAAGCTCGGGCTGCTCAACCGTGAACCCATCATCTTCTTCGGACGCGAGACCAACGACCTCTACTGGAGCGCCCTCGCGACCCAACTCGTGCGCATGGTCGAGTCCGGTCGCGCTCCCCGCTGGATCACCGACAACATGCTGGTGACCGACAATCCCGACGAGGCGATCACCTTCTACCAACGCGTGCTGCAGATCGCCTGATGGGGCGGCGTCACCGCCGATCTCAAAAGGAATTTCCCGCGGCAGGGTCTTCCCCCTCAGGGCGCATCCACTCCCTTGCCCGCCGACCTGGGCTCCCCAATGCTGGGGCGATGCGAAGCCTATTCCAGGCGGTCCTCATGGGGATCACGACGGCGGCCCACCTCGGAGCCGCCGAACTCCATGTCCCGGCCTTCACCGCCTACACGCTGCCGGATGCCAACGCCGCCCGGATCTCCGAGCGCGGCGGCGTCCGCAACTGGACCGACCCAGCCCAGTCGGTGAACTGGTACGGACAGATCAACACCACCGGATCCCTGACAGCGAAGCTCCAGTTCCGATTGCCCGAGGGAGCCGAATCGAAGCTGAAACTCACTGTCGGTGGAACTTCGCAGGAAGCCACCGCCCGCGGCGGCAAGGAGGCCACCACGGTTGCCTTCGGTTCCTTCGACCTTTCCAAAACCGGATATCACCGGTTCCAGCTGGATTCACTCAATCCGAAGGGACGTCTGGCGGGGGACCTGGAGACGCTGCTTCTGGATGGCCCTGCCCTGGAGAAGGCCCATTTCAATCTCAAGGAACGGCGAAACGCCGCCTCGGTCCACCTGAGTTATACCGCGCCGGCTGGAACCAATCTCTCGGCGTTCTACTGCGAGGTGACCGCAGTCGAAGAGCCGGCCACCACCTTCTATATGGCCTGCGGATGGCATCGCGGCTATTTCGGCATGCAGGTGAACAGCCCGACCGAACGCCGCATCATTTTTTCCGTCTGGGACAGCGGCGGAGAAGCGGTGGACCGGAACAAGGTGGGCGACGAGAACCGCGTGAAACTCATGGGCAAGGGCGATGGTGTGTACACCGGCGACTTCGGCAATGAAGGGACGGGCGGTCACAGCCACCTGAAGTACCCATGGAAGACCGGAGACAAACAGCGGTTCCTCGTCACCGCCCAGCCCACCAACGAGACCTTCACCATCTATTCCGGCTATTACTACCATCCCGACAGCCGCAAATGGATGCTGATCTCGTCCTGGAAGGCACCCAAGGAAGGAGGCTGGCTCAAGCGTCCCCATAGCTTCAGCGAGAATTTCTGGGGCAGCACCGGTCATCTGCCCCGCAAGGCCCTCTATGGAAATCAGTGGGTCCGCACCGACAAAGGCGACTGGATCGAGATCACCGAGGCGGGCTTCAGCCACGATGGCACCGGCAAGGCCGATCGCCTCGACCGCTTCATGGGCGTCGAGAACCGCCAGTTCTTTCTCAGTCACGGCGGCTTCCTTGAGGGGTTCACCCCCTTCGGCCAGAAGTTCAGCCGGGCCACCACCGGCAAACCGCCGGCGGACCTCGACTTCGTGAAGTAGGGGGTCCCTTTCGGAGATCGGAGTGATCAGACCGATCAGACCGATCAGACCGATCCGCCCATCCGGCGGGAGCGGGCACGCCAATAGCCGAAACCGGCCAAGCCAAGGCATCCGATCGTGGCGTAGTGTTCCGGCTCCGGAACAACGGCGGATCCCAGTTGGATCTGCCCCCGGATCTCGCCTTCGGGGAATTCCGCCGTCTGAATATTCACGTACCACCTCCCGAAGAACAGATCTGCTTCCTCGGCGGGAGTCAGGATGACGAACGCGCTGTTGACGGGGCCACCGGTGAGGCCGATGACCGCATTGAGCGGGATGACCACCGGCCCGGCCACGCCCGGCACTCTCAGGTGGATGTTGGCCGCGGTGATCCCGCTCGACAGACCGCCGACGAGGGCTCCCAGACTGAACTCCTGAGTGTCGGTATCTTAAAGGCCCGTTGCAGAGCCCCAGCCAGAACTTCCATTCGGCAGAACCTCCTGGCCTCCGTTCAGGTTGATCGCGTGAAAGGAGAAGAGCGCCGCCTGTGCTGAAGCGAGGCCGATGACGCCCAGGGCAGAGAGGAAAGAGAAGAGGTTCACAGCAATGACAAGGGCTCCAACTTTCGCTGTCGCCCGTCAATTCCGCTGCTACTTCCCAAACCCGAACACCGACTTCAACAACTCGGTAGTCCGGGCTGCGGGCGTCTCGCGGATCCGACGTTCCTCCGCCGCCACCTGCTTGAAGAGGCCGTCGAGCGCCTTCTCGGTCACGTATCCATCGAGATCCAACTCCGGCACCCGGACGAAGGGTCCAGCCAGCTTGACCTTGTCCGTGATCTGCTTGTAGGCCGCGGTCGCACCGCTGGCGGCCGTCGCCTTCTGGACGATGGGCAGGAACTTCTGGGTCAGCTCCGTCTGGGTCGATTCCCGGAAGTAAACCGTGGCGGCATTGTTCGATCCGCTCAGGATCTTCTTCGCGTCGGCCACCGACATCTTCTGGAGGCTCTCCTTGAACACCGTCGCTGCGGCCGGCACGGCCTGCTCCGCCGCCTGGTTCATGGTGGTGACGAACTCGTCCGCCACCCGATCCTGCCCCATCGAACGTAGGGCCTTTTCCACCGCCTGGAATCGCTCCGGGAGCGGGATCTTCACGTTGAGATTGGTCAGGAATCCCCCGCTCTTGCCGAGCGAACCCACCGCCTGCTCCAGGCCCTTGCCCAGGGCTTCCTTCAATCCACGGGTCACCTGATCCGTTGAAAGGTCGGCCAGAGTGAGTGTCGGCGTGGCCACGGGCGCGGCATTCGCCAGGGCAGCCGTTCCGGGCACCGCCTCCACTACGCGTTGCAAGGTGTCCAGGGCCCGCTGACGCGCAGTCGGCGCATCCGGGATGACCGGGACCGCGCCCGCCAAGGGCTTCGACGCCTCCACCGTCACGGGAACCGGCGGCGGAGTTGGGACGGTTGGAGCCGCAACGTTGGGAGGAGCCAGGGTCACTTGGGCCGACGCGACCGTCGGGACGACCGGAGGAGCCGCGGGGGGCGCGACAACGGGCACCGCAGGGGGTGCCGGGGGCACAGGCGGAGGGGACGGCGGATCGTTCTTCCCGCAACCGACCAGGAGGGACGCCACCGCAAGCCAGGGAAGCAGGTCGATCTTCACGCCCCAGCTTACCGCCCTCGGCAATGACTACAAGCCATGGGAAGTCCCCATCCGTGTTCCGCGCATCTGGACCCTGCGCCTCCTGGGACCACGGGCGTCCTCGCTCTCTTCGAGCTGAGTCCTGGAGGGACGAGCGAGTCCCCATCGCCGCAATGATGACGATCACACATTATAAAGTGTGATCGCTCTCCCGCGTCGCTCGGAGAGGACGAGGCGGTTGGTATTTTGCCTGGTGTGGACGTAGGTCTCGTCCCAACTCTCGATCGGGCTGCAACTGGCGGAAGCGATCCTCCGGACGAGGATGTCCGTCATCGCCCAGGAACAAGCCCCGGAGCGCGGGGGCGGACGCGGCTTCCTGCGCGAGCAACGAAAGCCCCGAGGCACCGGTGGCGATCAGGAAGGACCGGAGCAACGAACCCCAACGACGATGATTCATGGCCAGAGATGATGTTGCCAATGATCGCACCGGATTGGCGATCGCGCCTGGCAGACATTTTGCCGGGCGTCGCCAATCCCGGCACAGGCCCGTTCAGATCTCGACCTGCATGCCCAACTCGACGACGCGGTTGGCGGGCAGCCGGAAGAAGGCGGTGGCGCTCTGGGCGTTGCGGGCCATCACGGCGAACAGGTGCTCGCGCCACAGGGCCATGCCGGCCCTGCGGGCGGGAATGATGGTCTCGCGACTGAGGAAGAACGTGGTTTCGGTCTCCTTGAATTCGAGCCCCTTCTCCGCACAGATGTTGAGCACCATCGGCACGTTGGGATCCTCGAAGAACCCAAAGCGCGCACGCACCCGCCAGAAGCCATGCGGCAACTTCTCGATCTCCACCCGCTCGTCGTCCGGGACCCGGGGATCTTCATCCACCTGGATGGTGAGGAAGACAACCCGGCGATGGAGGACCTTGTTGTGTTTCAGGTTGTGCAGGAGGGCCAGCGGCGTTCCGTCGGAACTGCCAGCCATGTACACCGCCGTTCCCTCCACCCGCGCCGGCTGCCGGCGTTCGATGCTCTCGATGAACTTGTCGGCTGGAATTGAGGTGGATCGAACCCGATCCCTGAGCAACTGACGTCCGCGCTTCCACGTCGCCATGAGGGTGAAGAGCAGGATGCCGATCGCCAGGGGGAACCAACCGCCGTGGGCGATCTTCAGGGCATTGGCACCGAAGAAGGAAAACTCGATCAGCAGGATGGGAACGCAGACCAGCGCTGCCACCCACCAGGGCCAGTTCCAGAGCCGGCGGGAGGCAAAGAAGAACAGCAGCGTATCAATGCCCATCGTCATGGTCACCCCGATGCCGTAAGCCGCGGCTAGATTGGAGGACGTCTTGAATCCAATCACCAGGCTGAGACAAACCAGCGCCATCGCCAGATTGACCTGCGGCATGTAGATCTGGCCTCGCTCACTTTCAGAAGTGTGCTCAATCGCCAAACGCGGGATGTAGCCGAGCTGGATGCCCTGCATGGTCAGGGAAAACGCTCCGCTGATCAGCGCCTGCGAGGCGATCACCGCCGCGCCGGTCGCGAGGATCATCAGCGGGATCAACGCCCACTTCGGGGCGAGATTGTAGAAGGGATTGTGGGCTGCCAAAGGATCCGTCATGAGCAGCGCTCCCTGCCCCAGGTAATTCAGGAACAGCGCTGGCAGGACCATGCCGAACCAAGCAATCCGAATCGGCTTCCGGCCAAAATGTCCCATGTCGGCGTACAACGCCTCGCCCCCGGTCACGACCAGGAATACCGATCCAAGAATCGGGAACACGTGCCAGCCCCCTTCGAGAAAGAACCGGATGCCGTACCAGGGATTCAGGGCCGCCAGAACCGCCGGTTCCCTGAGGATTCCGCGCACACCCAGAACGCTGATTACAACGAACCAGACGATCATCACCGGACCAAAGACTCGTCCCACGGCTCCGGTCCCAGCCCGCTGGGCCAGGAAAAGTCCGGTGAGGATGACCACGCTGATCGGCACCACCCACGACTTGAGGGTGGGTGCCAGAACGTTCAAACCTTCGACCGCGCCCAGGACCGAGACGGCCGGTGTGATCATGCCGTCTTCGTAAAGCAGGGCCGCACCAAACAGTCCCAAGGCGGCCATGATCTTCGGGGTCCATCCGATCCGTCGATCCGCCCCCCGTTTCTCCGGGAACGCCAACGAGAGAAGGGCCAGGATGCCGCCCTCGCCCTTGTTGTCGGCCCGCATGACGAAAACGATATACTTGATCGAGACGATCATCACGAGGGACCAGAAGAACAACGACAGTACCCCGAAAATGTGCTCCCGGGTCAGGGTCATTTTGTGAGGTCCGTCAAAGCATTCGCGGAGCGCGTAGAGAGGACTGGTGCCGATGTCGCCGAAGACCACGCCCAGTGCGGCCAAGGCAAGACCGGGCAAACGGGAACGACCGGAGGTATCAGTTTGCATGGGGCGCATTCAGGCTGCGGTTGGCGGGCGCGAACGGGCGTTCACCCGGTTCCATGACTGCCGACGGCACCTCGACCTGACGCTGGGGCACCTGCCCCGATGGCAGAACCTGAATTGAATCTTCATGGCAAACACGGCTGACGCTCCCTCAAGGGCAATGTCAGGCCGCGACCCAGCGGTCCGTGTTCATGCCCCTTTCCATGCCTGCGAGGTTAGCTGACGGGCTTGGGCTGAAAGGTGCCCTGGCTTCCGGTTGCCCGGTCGCGTTCGCCCCGTCCGATTCTTCCAGGGAAGAACCGGAATCTGGTTCCCCCGCGCCCGGCTTCTGGAGACAGCCGGGCTTCGGCGAGGCGCCCGGTATCGCAAAGACCGCCCCGGGTGTCAAACTCCCCGACAGGCTGCGTTTCCCGCCTGCCCATCCGCCTGAACCGGTCTATCGTGAGCCCCTCACGTGACTCACGATCTCGATGTCATCGTCCTCGGAGGCGGCGCTGCCGGCCTGTTTTGCGCCCGCGTTGCCGGCCTCAATGGACGCCGCGCTGCGGTGCTCGAACACCAGTCCCGCGCCGGCAACAAGATCCTCATCTCGGGAGGGGGCCGCTGCAATTTCACCAACCTCGGTGCCACCGCCGCCAACTACGTCACCCACGGCAGTCCTCACTTCCCGAAGTCCGCCCTCGCCCGCTACACGCCCGCCGATTTCCTGCGTCTCGTCGAGCAGCACGGCATCGCCTGGCACGAGAAAAAGTTGGGCCAGTTGTTCTGCGATCAGAGCTCCCGCCAGATCCTCGCCCTCCTCGAAGCCGAGTGCGCCGATGTCGGAGCCCGCATCCACACCGGTTGCCGGATCCAGTCGGTGACCCGGGCGCACCCGGCAGAGGTGCGTCCCTGGGAAGTGGTCACCTCCCAGGGCACCTTTCGTGCCTCCAGCGTGGTGGTGGCGTGCGGTGCCCTTTCCTTTCCCAAGCTGGGTGCCACCCCCTTCGGATACGACCTCGCCCGGCAGTTCGACCTCCGCGTCATTGATCCCCGCCCAGGTCTCGTTCCCCTCACCTGGAATCCGGCTGATTCGGCGGTGTTCAGCGAGTTGAGCGGACTGGCGATCGAATGCGAGGCGCAGGCCGGTCCGGGCACTCCGCGCTTCAAGGAGGCGGTATTGTTTACCCACCGCGGCCTGAGCGGCCCCGCCATCCTCCAGGTTTCTTCCCAGCGCGAACCCGGCAGTCCAATCCACCTGAATCTGCTGCCGGGAATCGACATCCCCACCTGGTTCACCGACCGGCAGCGGTTGACCCAAACCCCGCGGCAAGTGCTGCGGACCGTCTGGCCGGATCGCCTCGCCCAGGCCTGGTGCAGCCGGGGCATCCCGGATCGTCCGCTGGCGAAACTCTCCCGAAAAGACCTGGAATCCCTGGGCAGACAACTCGGGCAATGGACCATTCAACCCGCCGGGGATGAAGGCTACCCGAAGGCAGAGGTCACGCTGGGAGGAGTGGATACGGCTGAGCTCTCGTCCAAGACGATGGAGAGCCGGAAGGCACCGGGACTCTTCTTTATCGGCGAGGTGGTCGACATTACCGGGTGGCTCGGCGGCTACAACTTCCAGTGGGCCTGGGCCTCGGGTCACGCCGCGGGCAGTGCGGCCTGACTGGGAGAGTTCCGAGTTGCCGGTTCCCAGTTGCCAGACTTTGGATTCCAAAAGTCTGGGAACTCCGCCCCTTCCGCCCCCGCCGGTTTGGGTGGAGCTGGCTACGGTGCGAGCAGGATGCGGTACCATCGTCCGACACGGTCCGCCGCCGAGGAGTCCGTTGCCGGTGGGCCAGCGTCGATCCACTCGACCGTATTTCCGGTGCCGACGATGGGCGGGAAGGCGGTCCTCCAGGTCGAGAAGTCGTCGGAGTACTGGACGAAGTAGTTGCGATTCTGAAGGGTAGGAAATGCCAGCTTGAAGGTGCCGTCTTCCAGCCGGGTCGCGGCATTCCTCATGAACACGAGCATGGAGCCGCACACGCCATCGACGGTGGTGGTCCGGGTCGGTTGGAACACCGATCCCGAAGCGGGGATGCCCAGCTCGCCCCCGCCATTCCAGCCCCAGCCATAGAGCGAGCAGTCGTTGCCGACGGCCATCGAATGGGCTCGGCCTGCGGCGAACGAGGTCCACGCGGTCACCCCCGGAGGCATCACGACCTTGCGCCAGCCCGGATCCTGTCCGGTCGCATCGCCCGAACCGAGTTGCCCATACAAATTGCTACCCGACGAGTAGAGTTGGCCGTCGTCGCTCAACCCGAGAAAATGCTGCTCGCCGAAGTCGAGATCCTGCCATTTGCGAACGGCGGCGGGTCTCAGCAAGAGTTCTACGATCACCGGAAGGTTCCCGCTTGAGGTTCGGACGAAGTAGATCTCGCCGCGATCGTCCAGGAGGAGGACGCCGTGGGTACCCACGCGCATCCTGGTCCAGGCACCGGCAGGACGTTTGATGCGGTACGTCAGCAGGCTCCACCCGCCTGCAAACAGGTAGAGCGTTCCCTCCCGGTCCAGCGCGGCCAAGAAGGACCAGGCAAAGCCCGCATCGACCCACGGCCCCCCTGCAGATTCAGCCGTCGGCTGCCGTTCTGCATTGGAGGTAGGTGTTCTTTCCGGTGGCGAACACTCGCCCACTGGCACTCAGCATCAGGGTATGCTCGTCTCCCTCGGCAATCGCCACCAGGTTCGTGGCATTGACCGGAAAGGGCGCTGAAGTCGGGGTCTCGATCACCGGCGGATAGCCCTCGACGCCGCCGAACTCCACGGTGCCGTCGGAACGAAGCACAGTCCACCCATGGGAACCGACCGCGGCGTCCACGGCATTGGTGACCCGTGCGGCGGCCGACTGCCAATCGGGAGGCACCCAGGCGTCCATCCGGCCATCCCGCCTCACCGCGATTGCGAAGTCCCCCTCGGCGATGGCCCGGTAGCCGGACACGTCCGAAGGAAGACGCGAGCCGGGGAAGAGGAAC
>Ga0105048_10011252_pt1 | contig 14124 bp, 7 predicted proteins | sample MAT05_FD_78382 | JGI IMG/M metagenome (GOLD analysis project Ga0105048, IMG submission 78382) | Freshwater microbial communities from Lake Fryxell liftoff mats and glacier meltwater in Antarctica - MAT-05 | ecosystem: Environmental > Aquatic > Freshwater > Ice > Liftoff microbial mat | place...
CGAGGCGGCCAGCGACATCCATCGTGACGTCGACGCGCATGAGCCTGGCGCCGCCGCGGAAGGTCGCGAAGTCGATGACGCGGTCGGCGTCCGCCGGGCGATCGACGTAGATGATCGGCACGAGGTCGCCCTGGGCGAGGGCGGTGACGCGACCGTCGGCGATGGCCGCCTCGCGCTCGCGGCGGATCCACTCGACCACGGTGCAGTACGACGTGGGCTGCTCGTCGTCGCCTGCGGGGCACACGGTCGGATTGCCGCCCATGTCGGTGCCGAGCTGGTCCAGCAAGGTGATCCCTGCACGGTGCTGGATGCCGCCGCGCTCGGTCGAGATGTTCTTCTTGAGGATTCGCGACTGGTTCGGATCCGCCGCATCGAGGCTGACGAACTCGTGCAGCGTCGTGTCGTAGTTGCGGCGCAGCGCGAGCGGGCTGAAAAAGCCGCGCGAGCCGGCGCGCAGCCGGAAGTCGTTGAAGCCCTCTGGGCTGTGGCACTGCGGCATCGCGCAGCCGCGGCGCAGGAGCACCGGCATCACGTGCGACGCGAAGTAGTCGAAGCCCACCGTCTCGCCGGTGAGCACGAGCGGGCCCGCGAGCATGCTCCACTCGCGCAACGTCTCGAACTCGGCATCGTTGGTCGACGACCAGACGTCACCACCGGAGTGGTTGACACCGCCGGCCGACACCGCGAGCGGTCGCAGCAAGAGCTCGCTGCGATCGGTCGGATCGGCCACGAACCCCTGCGCAACGATGAAGTTGTGCTGGAGCTGCTCGGGCGTGTCGCCGCACGTCAGGTACAGGTCGCTCTGGCTCGACCCGTGGCAGCTACCGAAGCTACAGCGCTCGGCGAGGATCGGCTGCACGTCGGAGACGAACGCGTCGTACGCCGGCCCGGTCGCGGTCGCCAAGAACGGCTCGACATCGGGACGCAGCGCGGTCGGGCACGGCCCCTGCCCTTGCGGTCGCTGGGAGTCCGGCGGCACACCATCCTCGGTCGCACCGTCGCGCAACCACTGCTGAAGCTCGATGAACGCCTCGGACGACAGCGAGAGGGTGCCGCCTCCGGCGTGGAAAATTTCACTCGGGAATGCCTCGCCCGCGTACAGCAGGGTGAGCTCCTCCGGCTTCACTGCCTTGATCAACATCACCGGCTCGGGATAGCTGCCGTAGGCGGCGAGCAGCTCGGGTCGGCGGTGGATCGACTCGAACGTGCTCACGTCGAGGTTGCCCAGCGCGGTGCCGGGCTGCTGATCGCTCTCGACGTGGCACAGGCCGTCGGCCGTACCGCGCACGCAGTTCTCCGTGAGAATCGGCGCGATGCGCTGCGAGAAGAACGTCTGCTCGCTGAGCTCGGGATCGGCACAGCCGACGAGCGTGACCACGAATGCAGCGAGAAGTGGCGGCCGACTTCCACGTGACGTCATCGCTTCACCTCGAGAATCAGTGTCGAACGACTGCGAGGCTTCTTCAAGCCCGCCGTCGTGCTTTGGTCCATTTCGCGCGCCCAGGAATCACTGCAAGCTGCGGAGCGCCGCGCGTGCCGCACCACGCACGAGCATGCTCTCGTCGTCTTGCTCGACGCCCTGCAGCACGTCACGCGCGGAGCTGTCGCCGATCTTGCCCAACGCCCACGCCGCATCGCGACGCACGGTCGCCGACAGCGTGCGGTCGCGTACCGCATCGGACAGTGCACCGATGCCGCTGGGCTCACGCAGCGCGCCGACGGTCAGCACCGCCTCGCGAACGACCGACTCTTCCTCGTCCGACAGCAGGTCGACGACCGCGACTGCATCGATGTTGCCGCGGATGCCCCGCAGCGCGCGTGCAGCCGCCTCCCGGACCGCCGCCGACTCCGAGGTGATCGCGCCCTCGAGCACGTCCTTGCCGCGGTAGTCGCCGATGGTGCCGATCGCCGTCGCCGCGGCGGCACGCGCGTCGTCCGACAGCGCGCCGTCGTGGATCGCGAGCTCGAGTGGCATGAGTGCGTCGGGGTGCTTGAAGCGTCCGAGCACCTCGGCAGCGTTGCGTGCGAGCGTCGAGTCGCCGCTCTGTAGGCGCGTGAACATGTCGTCGCGGATCTTGTCGCGGATGGCTCGCTTGCTCACCCACCACGCGGCGACATCGCGGATGGCGGCGTCGTCGTGATCGATGAGCGGCATGACGAGATCGAGGCACGGCCCGCACTGCAGCTTCTCGGCGCGCTCGATCTCCGCGATGATCGAGTCGCGGTTGTTGCTCGAGATCGCGTTGCGGATCGACTGGTAGCTCGCGCCCTTGCCGGCGAAGGCGACCGTGGGGACCAGCGTCGCGAGGGCGACGCTCAGGGTGAGGACTCGGGTGACGATGCGGTGTTGCATGACGGTGTCTCCTTGCGGTCCTCGACGTTATTCCCCGTAGATCTGGCCCGGCGCGTTCTCGAGGCTGTAGTACTGACCGCCCATGTCGGCGACGACGATGAGCAGGTACTTCTCTTCGGCCGTGAGCGCACGATGGCCCTGCGCCGCGTCGAAGCCCGGTGTGCTCTCGTTGGGGTGCGAGCTCTCGTAGGGCTGGCCGTTGCCCTTCATCTCGCCGGCGAACGCGAGCACGCTAGCGTCGCGCACGGGATACATCTGCTCGGGCTGGACGTACTTCAGCAGGATCGAGTCGCGAGCCGACTGCGGCACCATGTACGACTGGTACGGGCGCGCCGGGTCGAGGTTCACGACCTCGACATCCGGCTCACCGGCCATGCCGGCCATGAGCAACATCGAGATGTGCGACCGCGTGTAGTTGCCGGTCATCATCCCGTACTCGAAGTCGATCTTCTCGCCGCGGAGATCGAGGCACCAGGTCACCGGCTCCGCCGCAGGCTCGCCCGCCGGCATCTCGGCGGTGATGCTGACGCACGGGTTGGCCGCCGTCTGAGCGCCGTCGTGACAGCCACTGGTCGCACAGCCCGCCTCGTCGAGGACGTTCTTCACCGCGCTGTCCCACGGGATGCCGCGGACGCGCGGCGCGTCGGCGAACGTCTCGTTGGTCGGATCGACGAGCTTGCCGATCATCGCCGTGTAGTCGGCGGTCGCCGCGTCCGGCAGCTTGCGCTCCGCGTACGCGAGACCGAGGTTTGCCGGGCCGTTGCCCATCGCCTCCGACAGACCCGGGTCGACGGTCAGCGTCTGACCGCGCTCCTCGTGGCAACCGCCACAGAAACGCTGCTCACCCGCCGCGGCCGAGAACCACCGATCCTCGTTGAGCATCGACATGCCGAAGCTGTCGAGCGTCTGCAGGTGGAGCGGACGATCTTCGGGCACGTACGCCGCGAACGAATGATCACCCTGGTGCACGACAGACGCCTCGCCCAGGAGGATCGCGCCGTCGGACTCGCTCAGACCGAAGTCGTTCGGGATGCCCTCCTCGGCCGAGAAGCCCTCGATGACGCGCACGCGGTAGATGCCACTGGTCGGCGCGCCGCCGAGGCTGCTCTGGCGCACGTCGAGCGCACCGATGAGCGCGGTGCCGTCGGGCGTCTGCGCCGTCGCACCTGCGGGTGCGGTCGGTACCGGGCGCGCGCGACCGATCGCCATCGGCAGCACGTCCCACATGTCCTCGTCGTTGTAGACCGGCAGCCGTCCGTTGGTCTTCGGGTCGAGCACGTAGATGCCGAAGTCCGGCGGGCCCGCGCCCGGGCCGTAGTCGACGCCCTCTTCGTTCATCCCGCCGCCGGCGATGTCGGACTGCACGGGGCCGTTCGCCCACGAGGTCAGCACGTGGGTCAGCTTGCCGCTGCTGTCCGTCACTGGGTAGGCGTCGTAGTAGCGACCGATCTTGTCGAACGACGGCTCGCGATCGAGCGGCACGTCCGGCGTGAGCAGCTCACCGCTCGATGTGGCCTCGTTCACCCCGCGGTCGATCAGCAGGATCGCACCGGCCTGGAATGTCTTCTCGCGATCCGTCGCGATCGCGAGATACTGGTTCTCGTTGACCTGGCGCGCCTTCAGATAGCTGTTCGCGCGGCCCGAGCCCTCCTTGCCGTAGAACTCTGCACCACCCGTCATGTCCGGGTTCATCAACATGAGGTTGCCCTCGTTGACGTCGGCGAGATGGTCCCAGTTGGTGTGCAGGATCTGACCGCGACCGTCGGCGGTGGTGATGAGCGTCGGCGACACGCGGTGCGACAGGTTGCGCGGGCCGAGCGTGAGGCTGCCACCGCGCTTGTCGATCGTGGCGGCCTGCGCCGTCACGCCGCGCTCGTACTCGTCCTGGAACTGCTTGATCCCCGGTCCCGGCGTTTCGTTCGTCGTGAAAAAGATGCGATCGTTTGGCAGGTACACCGGGTAAACTGAGTCGTACGGCCCGGTATGGACCAACGCCGGGCCCTTTTTGCCCGACTCTTCCGGGTTCGTGCCGTCGATCTTGATTCGGTAGATGTTGTAATTCGAGTCGGTCTCGAGCCGCGCGGAGAACACGAGCTCCTGACCGTCGAACGAGACGTCCATCGCCATGATGTCGGCGTTGGGCCACTCGCCGGTGCCGAACGGCGTGATCGGCTCGGCCTCGCCGCCGCCGGCGACCGTCCGCATGCGCATGATGTTCGCGCTCTTCGGGTCGACCGAGAACGAGGTGTACTGGAAGACGTCGCCGACGTCGGTGCGCTTCGGTCGCGAGATGAACGCGAGCTCCTCGATGCCACCTCGAGACAGCACGCGCAGGCCTTCGTCCTGCGACTCGTTCTCACCGCCGCAGCTGCCGACCGCAGGAACAGACAGCGCACAGGCAAGCATCACCAAGGTTCGAGTGCGTCGCATTCGGTGGTCTCCTCGTTCGGTCAGGAGTATGAGCAGGTTTCGTGCGCGAGTGAATCCGCAATGATTCCAGTTAGCGGCGCTGCGGCGGGCGGGCCGTAGTCCCCGTTAACTGTCTTTTCCGTGGGGTCGGCGCCCCCAAACAGCGCGCGGCGATGGACTGCAGTGGCGATTTCGACCGCATCATCGCGCGGGGATCGCCTCACGTCCACGCCTCATTGCTGCAGACGCTGCGCCCAACGCAGCAAGAACGCATGTGCGTCGCGCGGCGACATGCCGTCGAGATCGAGGTCGACGACGCTCGTCGCGAGCTCGTTCGCGAGCTCGTTCTGGGCAGCGTGGGACGGTGTTGCGGCAGCAATCGCCCCAGGCTGGGGTGCGAACAGATCGAGCTGCGGGCGCGCGGTGCCCGTCGGATCCGCTTCGAGTCGCTCGAGGATCCGCGCGGCGCGGCGCAGCACTCGAGCAGGCAATCCGGCCAGTCGACCGACCGCGATCCCGTAGCTGCGTCCCGCGGCCCCCGGCACCAATTCGTGAAGGAAGACGATCTTCCCACGGTCCTCGTGCACGGTCACATGGGCATTCTTCACACCGGGCAGGACGCCCTCGAGCGCGCACAGCTCGTGGTAGTGGGTCGCGAAGAGCGTGCGACAGCCGATCTGATCGTGCAGATGCTCGACGATCGCCCACGCGAGCGAGAGCCCATCGAACGTCGCCGTGCCGCGACCGACCTCGTCGAGCAGCACGAGACTCTTGCTGCTCGCACGCTCGAGGATCTGCGCCGTCTCGCGCATCTCGACCATGAACGTGCTCTCGCCGCGGCCGAGATCGTCGGCCGCACCGACGCGGGTGAACACGCGATCGCACAGCCCGACCGTCGCGCGCCGTGCCGGCACCCAGCTGCCCATGTGCGCGAGGATGGTGATGAGCGCCGCCTGCCGGATCGCGGTGCTCTTGCCGCCCATGTTCGGGCCGGTGATCACCCACAGGCGCGCGCGCGTGCCCCCGGCTCCCGCCGCGACCTGTAGATCGTTCGGCACGAAGCGACCGATGTCGAGCATGCGCTCGACGACCGGATGGCGGCCGGCCTCGATGTCGAGCACGGGCTCGTCGGACAGCTCCGGACGCACGTAGTCGTGGGCCTGCGCGATGTCGGCGAGACCGGCGAGCACGTCGACCGTCGCGATCGCCTCGCCGAGCGCGACGAGTCGCTCGGCCTGCGCGCTGACGCGACTGCGCAGCGCCGTATACAGCTCGAGCTCGCGGGCGAGCGCGCGCTCGTTCGCACCGACGACCTTCGCCTCGTGCTCGGCTAGCTCCTCGGTGACGAAGCGCTCGGCGCCCGCGACGGTCTGCTTGCGGGCCCAGCCCGGCGGCACCTTCGCGAGGTGCGAGCGCGAGACCTCGAGGTAGTAGCCGAACACGCGGTTGTGCTGGACCTTCAGCGTCGGGATCTGGGTGCGCTCGCGCTCGCGGGTCTCGATCGCCGCGAGCGCCTCGCGACCGCCGGCGGCGAGCTGGCGCTGCTCGTCGAGCGGTGCGTCGGCACCGTCGCGGAAGATGCCGCCCTCGCGGGTCGTCGCGGGCGGCTCGTCGACGAGCATCGCGAGAAGGTCGTCGCGGACGTCGGCGAGCAGGTCGTCGCCGAGATCGAGCGCCTCGGGCACCGCACGATCGGTGCGGCGCTTCTTCAGGTCGGCGAGCGTGCGGCGCAGGTCTGGGATCGCGACCAGCGAGGCCCGCAGCGCCCCGAGCTCGCGCGGCGTCGCGGTGCCGAGTCGCGCGCGCGCGGTGAGGCGGATGACGTCGCGGACGTCGCGGAGCTGCGACTGCAGCTTGGTGCGGACCTTCGGCTCGACGACGAGTGCACCGATCGCGTCCTGCCGCGTCGCGATCACTCGACGGTCACGGACCGGCGCGCCCAGCCACGCGCGCAACAGGCGTGCACCCATCGCCGTCTTGGTGCCGTCGAGCGCCCACAACACACTGCCCCTGCGCTCGCCGTCGCGACCGGTGCGGAAGATCTCGAGGTTGCGCAGCGACGTCTCGTCGAGCACGAGGTGCGCGCCCGGATCGTGGCGGCGCAGCCGGTGCACGAGCAGCGTCTGCCCGGGCTGCGTCGCCTCGGCGTACGCGAGCACGACAGCGGCGGCGCGCAGGCTCGCGGCATCCATGGCAGTTCCGCCCTCGCGCGCGAGCTCGCGGACGCGCGCGACGTTGCCGGCGGATGGCTCGGGTAGCGGCTCGAGGCGGGGCTGCTCGGCGAGCGTCTGCCGCAGCCATGCATGCACCGCTGCCGGCGCGAGGATCTCCTTCGGCACCAAGCGCGACAGCTCGGCGCGCAGCACGTGCACCTCGTCGGCGCGGATGACCACGAAGTCGGAGGTCGACAGATCGTAGCACGCGAGGCTGCACGGCCCGGGCAGCGCGTCGTCGGGCACCAGCGCCGCGAGATAGTTCGGCTCTTCGCCGCGCAGGTGCTCGTCGTCGAGCAATGCGCCCGGGGTCACGACGCGCACGACGTCGCGGCGGACGATCTTCGCCGGCCCTTTGCGCCGCTTCGCCTCCTCGGGGCTCTCGAGCTGCTCGCAGATCGCGACCTTGAACCCGCGCTCGACGAGCGTGCGCAGGTAGCCACCGATCGCGTGGTACGGCACGCCGCACATCGGTACCGGATCGTCGACGCCCTTGTCGCGGCTGGTCAGCGCGATGTCGAGGACCGGCGCGACGACGACGGCGTCCTCGAAGAACAGCTCGTAGAAGTCGCCCATGCGGAACATGACGATCGCGTCGGGGTGCCGCGACTTCACCTCCAGGAACTGGCGCATCACCGGCGTATCGGCCGAGTTGTGCGGCGCGGGCATGGACGGGCGGGGTTGTAACGCAAACGAGGCGGTCCGGGGATTCCCGGCCGCCTCGTGTCGTTCGAGCCCCCAAACCGAAGTTGGGGCCCGCGCATTCGCGACTCGTCTACAGACGGACGACGTACGCGATCGTCTTCTCGGACTTCTCGAACTCGCCCTTCGCGGCGAGTCCCTCTTCCCACGTCTCGAACTCGCCCATCCGCACGCGGTGCCAGACGCGGCCCTTGATCTCGTGGGCCTCGACGCGGATGTCGTGACCGTTGCCGCGCAGCGGTGCAGCGAACACCTCGGCCTCGTCGGGCTTCGCGAACGCCTTCATCTGCAGCGTGAACTTGCGACCGACGTCGGCGGCGGCGGGATTCGCCGCGGCCATCGTCGGCGCTGCTGCAGCGGCGGCATCGGGCTTGGCGGTCGGCGCCTTCGCAGCGTCGGCCTTGCTCGGTGCCTTCGGCTTGCTGCCCGGCTTCGCAGGCTCGGCATCGATGGGCGGTGCCGCATCGACTGCCTTCGCCGCATCCGCGATGGGCTGCATCTGGTCCAGCGGCGGCGGCTGGGCATCACCGCGCAGGGCGGCGATGTAACCCGGAGGCTCCGTCGCATCCGCGTCGAGCAGCGCCAATCCGGCGGGCTCGTCGTCGGCCCGTGCGACGGTGTCGAAGTCGACTCGCCGTCCGACCATCACGCCGAGCGCGAAGACGAAACAGCCGACCACCGACAGTCCGAAGAAGAGAAAGAAGATCTGGCGATTGTCGAGCGAGAGCTCGACCTTGTCCTTCCACTTGTGCATCTCTCGCATGTCGAACCTCAGGCGTTGCCTGTCGGGCACGTTGCAACAATGCGATCCGTGCACGCAAGAAAGTGGTCATCGCAGCGGGATGCTCGCTCGCGCGACGCGTCAGGATGCTCGCTCGCGCCGCGCGTCAAGATTGCTCGCTCGCGCCGCGCGTCAGGATGCTCGCTCGCGCGGCGCGTCAGGAGCGAAGCGATGGAAAGGGGGAGTCTCGGCGACGGCTTCGCCGGCGCCCAGGGGGAAGCCGGCCGCTTCCCCTGAAAGCTACTGCACGATGCGGAGATTCGGCGCCGGATCACGCAGCGGCGACGTCGGCTTGTTCTCGGGCAACGCACCGGCGGGGTTCGTTCCCTGGCGAACGATCTCACTCGTCGGCGGATACGACAGCTCGCGCGACTCTTCTCTGACGAGGTCACCGGCCTGATAGATCTTGCGCGTGCGCTTGACCTTGAAGCCGCGCATGCCGCGTTGAGAAACGACTTTCGCTCCCGACCGCAAGAGACCGTCATTCCTCCAGATTGTGCCGTACGGAATCGCCTCGACGAGCTCGCGCTCGAACGCGACTTGGTACGGCCTGCGCGCGCCGAGCACCTCCGCGTGCACCTTACCGGAGCGAACCACCATGTGGATCACGACGGGGAAGTCGAACGGATTGCGCAGACGCAGATCGACGTCGGGCCACACGACCGTCGCGTCGAGTCCCATGTCGACGTAGCTGCTCGGTCGGCTGTGCGGTCGGTTCTCGAGGATGTCGAGGCCGGCGAAGAACGCAGCGCCGTATACGGTCGAGCTGATCTGACAGATGCCACCGCCGAGCACGTCGACGATCTCGCCACCGGTGATGCCACCGCCGTAGCGGAAGCCATTTTCCGGCGAGCGCGGGCCGACGACGTCGTTGAACGAGAAGATCTCACCGGGCGCGAGCACGAAGCCGGTCAGCTTCGTCGCGCCGACCTTCAGGTTGAACGCGCGATCGGCCTCCTTCGCCTCGAGTGAGTACGGCGTGTCGAATGATCCGATCACGGTCGAGATGTCGAGGTCGGCGTACTTTGCGAGCGGATCGTCGGCGACCGGCGGCTTGCTCTGCACCGGTAGCTCGATCGTGCTCGCACCCGACGCGAGACCGATCGCGACGGCGGAGAGCGCATCGTGGGGTAGCAGCGCAGCCCCGGCGCGCGCGGGCTCGAGCTTGCGCCGCTCGAGATCGATACGCGTCGGCAACGACGGCCGATCGACGGCGGGCGCGATGTCCATCAGCGCCGCGAGGGCGCGCGCATCGTCGAAGCTGTAGCCGACCGGCACATCGATGCCGTGCTGCTGCGCGTGCAGCCGCACCTGGAGATCGACCAGCGGGTTGCCGGTGCGGCCGATGCCGTCCGTATGCTCGAGCGCGACCTCGGGATCCGCGACCGCACCGAGCGTGCGCGCGGTGATCGTCTGCTCCACCTCGCCGGCGACGACAGTGAGCGGTCGATCGAGCGTTACCTGCGCTGCGACCGTCGCGACGGCGCGCGCGGACGCCGGGTCGAGGCCCGCGACCGCAAAGCCGGCGATCGTCACGCCGGCGATCGGGCGGTCGTCCTGCAACGTGCCACGATACGCCGAGGCAGCGGCTCCGATCGCGAGGCCGAGCGCGGTGACCATCGCGACGCTCTCGACGCGCGCAGCCGCCCGCCGCCAAGGCGAGTGCACGGGCGGTACGCGAGGCTCGCTCTTGGGAGCCATGTCGGCATCGGCGCGCGGCGCCGGAGGCGGCTCCACGGGCGCCGACTGGGTGCGCTGACGCAACGCGATCTCGACCATGCCGATGCTCCGTCCGCGACCCTAGGCCGCCGGCCCCCGCACTCGCAAGAAAGCCGCGAATCGGGTCACCGCGTGCGGAACTCCGGGCGCGCCCAGGCGTCCGACGAATTCACGTATGAATGGACGAGTGTCGCAGGCCGATCCGCCGCACACCCTGCAGGTGACCGAGCAACGGCGTCCTGCGGCGTGGGCGAGGCTCTTCTCCTTCGCCGTCATCGCGAACGCGGCGGCGCTCGCGTGCGCGGTGTGGTCGGCTCGCCTGATCCGCGCCATCCCGGAGACGGACTCGGGCGAGCAGTGGCTGCGCGCCGCGTACTACATCGGTGTCGGCGTCGCCGCGATCTTCGACGCGTTCTTGCTCGACGAGGTGATGTTCAAGGGTGCATTCCGGCGCACCCACCTGCTCGGCAAGGTCCCTGGCCTCGCCCGCACCGACGACGACGTCGAGAGCGTCGCGGTCTCGCTGCAAAAGACGACGTGGAGCTTTCCGCTCGTGCTCATCAGCGCCGGGCTGGTGACGATGATCGTGCTCAACTTCCTGACGCGGGACATCGACGGCTACTACAAGAATCTCGGCGTGCACATCGGTGCCGTCGAGCGCGGCGACCCCGAGCGGCAGAAGGAGGGCATCCGCCAGCTCTCGATGCGGCGCGCGCCCGAGGTGCTGCCGAGCTTGCGCCGGGCCCTCGCACGCGGCGGCGAAGGATCGGCATGGGCGGCGTGGGCGATCGGTCGCCATCGCGACGTGCAGAACCGGCGGCCGCTGATCGCTCCGCTCGTCGCGTCGGTGCGCGAGGGCGACCCTGCCCTGCGCCGCGAGGCCGCGATCGCCCTCGGGCGGCTGCAGCAGCGCTCGATGGTCGGCGCGCTGCAAGAGGAGCTCCGCGCAGACCTCGAGCGCGGCGACGCGATCGACGTGCGTCTGCTCTACGCGCTCGGGGCGGTGCAGGTCACGTCGAGCAAGGATCTGCTCGCCGCGGTGCTCGAGCGCGGCGACCCGCTCGCGCAACGCATCGCGGCCTGGGCGATCGCCCAGCATCGCGACCAGCGCGGCGGCCGGGAGTTCGGCAGGCTGCTCGAGGATCGCCTCGTCACTGCGGACGTCGAGCTACGCTGCGCGATCGTCCACTCGCTCGGCATCTTCGCGGACGAGCGATCGAACCTCGCGCTCGTCCGCGCCTACGACGACTCGACCGAGGCTGAGCTCGCGTTCGGCTGCCCACGCATCAGCATCGCGATGAGCCCGGACCACAAGGACGACTTCGAAGAAATCCTGATGCCCGAGGACACCCTCGCGCTCAAGATCCTGCTGAGCATGGGGCAGATGCGGGCAACGACCCCCGAAATCCGTGCGATCGTCGAGCCGTGGCTGCAGGCACGCGCGGACGACACGTCGGCGACGCTGTTCATCCAAGAAGGCGCGCGCACGTTGCTCGCCGGCATCCGCGAGGGGCGCAACGACGCGACGAAACCGACGGTCGAAGAGGCGCTCGACCAGGACTAGTGCACCGCCGTCGAGGTGGCATCAGTCATCTCGACGGCGGTGAACTAGCGGGGAACATCACCTCGTGCGGCGACGGTGTTATCGTCGTCCGCGGTGGAGCAGCTCGACGCCGGCACGCAGATCGACGCGGAGGGCCTGCGGGTCGGCGGCACGCTCGGCGGTGTGCTGCGCATCGATCAGCGCCTCAGCGATGCGCCGCACGGTGACCTCTATCGCGGGCACTTCGAGTCGTCGCCGGTCCTGGTCACGTTCATCGACCCGATCCTCGCCGCGCAGCCGGACGTGCGCTCGTGGCTCCTGCGCAACATCGCGAGGGCCGCGACCGTCGAGCACCGCAACCTGCTCGCGCAGCACGGCACGTTCATCCAGGGGCGGCGTTGCTTCGCCGTGCAGGCCCATCCCGACGGCCAGACGGCGCGGCAGCTGCTGCAGGATCGTGCCGCGCGCGGCAAGGCCGTCGAGTGCGACGCCGCCCAGACCATCATCGGCCATGTGTGCAACGCCCTCTCGGCGCTGCATCAGGTCACTGTGCACGGCAACGTCACACTCGACACGGTGTGGATCTCGCAGTCGGGTCGCGTGCTGCTCGCGGATCCCGGCGTCGGCGCGCTGCTCTCGCGCATGCGCCGGTTCGAGCGCCTGCGCTCCTCGGGACGGCTGCCGAACGTCGCACCGGAGCAGATGCTCGCGCCGCCGCCGATGTCGCCCGGCACCGACGTGTTCGGTGTCGCGACGCTGCTGCTCGAGCTCGTGACCGGACGACCGCTGCCCGAGGCCGGCTTGCCCATGCACGCGCTCGGCCTGTTCGGTCCCGACGATCTCGTGATGTGTCTCGAGCGCGCGACCGCGCCCGATGTCGGCGCGCGACCACCGGACGTGCAGACGTTCAAAGCGGAGCTCGCCGAAGCCCTCCGCAGCAAGGATGCCCTCGACATCCGCGCGCCCGATGGCAGCGCCGTCATGCCGCCGCGCACCAGTCAGTCGCTCGCCGATCCGCGGCTGCACAGCGGGCTCTTGCCGTTCACGCCGCCGGCCGCAGGCGGTCCGCCGCTGCCGCCGCAGATGATGGGCGGGATGCCAATGCCGGCGGGGCAGATGCCGATGGCGCCGCAGCCGATGCCCGGCATGCCGATGATGGGGATGCCTGCCGCGCCCATGCCGATGATGCCGATGATGCCGATGATGCCCGCCGGTGCCGTGCCCGCAGGGTTCAGCGTCGTCGGCGTGCCGATGGCCGGGCCCGGTGGCGTACCGACGATGCTGCCGATGCTCGTCAGCATACCGCAAATGGCAGTCGCGCCCGCGCCCCCCGCGACCGTGAGCTCGACCGCGCGCGCGCGCGCGGTCGAAGCCCAGGGCAGCGAGGCGATGCGCGAGCTCGATCGTGCGACGCGACGCATCGCTGCGTCGGCGCCGACCGATGCGGTGCTCGAGCTCACCGAGGATGTGTCGTCGAGCTCGACGCGACTCGCTGCGGAGCCGCCCGAGCTGACGACGATGGCGACGGCGAGCGCGTCGTCGCTGCGACTCGACGTGCGCACGATGGAGGAGGCCGCCGATCGGCTCGAGATGCTCGATGCCGGGATCCCCGAGGCACAGCGCCACGATCCGACGCCGGTGCCGACCGGTGACGATGCGTTCTTCCCGTCGTTCGCGACGCCCGACGGCGCGAGCGAGGCCGGCCCCGCACGCGTGCGTCGCGGTGCGATCGCCCTCGACGCCGACGACATGGAATCGGCACCGCGCGGCTACATCATCGCCGGCACCAATGACGAGCTTTCACTGCAGGCACTCGTCTCGATGGTGCGACGCGGGGCGTTGCGGGCGACCGACGGGCTCGTCCATCCCCTCACCCAGCGCAGGATCGCGGTGATCGATGTGCCCGAGCTGCGGGCCGAGCTCGCGGCGGCGGCGATCGTGCCGCCCGCTCGACCGATCCCCACGGCGCAACCGGTCATGCAGCGGCCGATGATGATGCAGCCGCGGAGCTCCGCGAACAGCACGATGCTGTGGGTTTTCGCCGCGATCGCGGTCTTCGCCGCGGCGGGGGTGTGGCTGTGGTGGCGACAAAACGGCGGCTGATCGCGCTGGTGCTCGCGGCCGCGTGCGGCGGGTGTGCGCACGATCCGGTCGTTCTCGGGCGTGACGCGCTCGCGCGCGGCGACGACCGCGGTGCCGTGCGCCACCTCCAGGCCGCGCTGCGTCGCGACGATCGCGATGCGACCGTGTGGCGAGACCTCGCGCGCGCGCATCAACGTGGCGGTCAGATCGAGCCGGGGTACTCGGCGATCACGCGCGCGGCCGAGCTCGAGCCGAAGGATCCGAGCATCGTGCTCGTGCGCGCCCAGCTCCGCATCGCGCGCGAGGATCGCGAAGGTGCGGC
>Ga0105048_10011253_pt1 | contig 14123 bp, 13 predicted proteins | sample MAT05_FD_78382 | JGI IMG/M metagenome (GOLD analysis project Ga0105048, IMG submission 78382) | Freshwater microbial communities from Lake Fryxell liftoff mats and glacier meltwater in Antarctica - MAT-05 | ecosystem: Environmental > Aquatic > Freshwater > Ice > Liftoff microbial mat | place...
CCCCCTTGGCGGGAAGCTGGGTCCAGCTGCGTATGATGCGCGCCGCCCACAAGGAGACATCTGATGCATGCTTGGCTCTGCGAAACACTGGACGGCGTCGAAGCGCTGCACTGGCGCGAATTGCCCACGCCCGAACCCCAACCCGGCGAAGTGCGCATCGCCATCAAGGCCGCCAGCCTGAACTTCCCCGACCTGCTGATCGTTCAGGGCAAGTACCAGTTCAAGCCGCCGCTGCCCTTTGTGCCTGGCTCTGAGTTTGCCGGCACGGTGGATGCCGTCGGCGCCGGCGTCACGCACCTGGCCATGGGCGCGCCCGTGGCGGCCATTGCCGGCACCGGCGGCTTTGGCACCCACGCCTGCGTCAAAGCCGCACAAGTGATGCCGCTGCCACCGGGCTTTGCTCTGGAAGACGGCGCCGCTTTTGCCTTCACCTACGGCACTTCGCACCACGCATTGATGGACCGCGCGCAATTGAAGGCCGGCGAAACCGTGCTGGTGCTGGGCGCCGCCGGTGGTGTGGGCACGGCGGCCTTGCAAATTGCCAAGGCCGCTGGCGCACGCGTGATTGCGGCTGCATCCACTGACGAAAAATGTGCGCTGTGCAGCCAGCTTGGCGCCGACGCCACGCTCAACTACAGCACGCAGGACGTGCGCGAGACGCTCAAGGCGCTGACCGACGGCAAGGGCCCCGACGTGGTCTATGACCCCGTGGGCGGCGCGCTGGCCGAACCGGTGTTTCGCTCCATCGCCTGGCGCGGCCGCTACCTGGTGGTGGGCTTTGCCGGCGGTGGCATCCCGGCGCTGCCCTGGAACCTGGCCCTGCTGAAGGGCGCATCGGTGGTGGGCGTGTTCTGGGGCGATTTCGTCAAGCGTGAACCCAAGGCCAACGCCGCTGCGCTGACACAGCTGGCGCAGTGGTATGGCCAAGGAAAGATCAAGCCGGTGCTGGACCAGGTCTTGCCGATGAGCGAGATCCGCGCCGCCTACGCGCGCATGGGTTCGCGCCAGGTGCTGGGCAAGCTGCTGCTTGTCAATCGCTGAACTGAAGCGCTGAACAGTTGAAACAGGCGCAGCAACGCGCCGCTACAAAGCCGCACCCAAAGGGCACCTGGAAAGGCCGGGTTCCGCGCTAGCATCGCGGTCTCTCGGCTCAGGAGAATCCGCCCGTGGCTGTCAAGGTACTCATACTCGAAGACAACCCGGTTGCACGCAGCTTTCTGTGCCGTGTGGTGCGCGAGAGCTTCAGCGACGCCATCGTGCTCACCGAAGCCGGCGACCTGGAAACCGCGCGCCGGCATATCTCACTCACCGGCGGCTCGCAGGGCCTGCATGGTGCAGACCCGTTCAAGCTGATCCTGGTGGACCTGGAACTGCCCGACGGCAACGGCATGGAATTGCTGGCCGAGCTGACGCACTACCCGGCCACCAAGATCGTCACCACGCTGTACTCCGACGACGACCATCTGTTCCCGGCCCTGCAGTGTGGCGCCGATGGTTACCTGCTCAAGGAAGACCGCTTCGAGGTGCTGGTCGAAGAGCTGCAGAAGATCGTGCGCGGCCAGCCGCCGCTTTCGCCGGCCATCGCCCGACGCCTGCTCACGCACTTCCGGCCGGGTGGCGATTCGCTGGCCCCCGACTCGGGTTTTTCGCCGCCCGCTTTCACCACCAGCAAGCCGGTGCCGATGGAGAAGCAGCCCGACCACGAAAGACTGACGCCGCGCGAAACCGAGGTGCTCACCTACCTGAGCAAGGGCTTCACGATCAAGGAAATCGCCAGCCTCATGGGCATCAAGTGGTTCACCGTCAACGACCACATCAAGTCCATCTACAAAAAGCTCAATGTGTCCAGCCGCGCCGAAGCCGCCGTGCTGGCCAGCAAACAAGGGCTGGTGTGACCGGCGGTGAGAGCGCTCGCGGCTGAAGCTGGCGCCGTGGCCCTCACCGCCACCGCATGACCGCCACCGCCGCCCCGGGAACCGAAGAGTCGATCTTCGAACTCAGCGGTCTGGAACCGGGTGCCCCGCAGGGCCACCGTGCCCACTTGATCGGCTGGCGCAGGCGGGCGCTGGTGGCCATGGCGCTGATCGCCTGCCTGGGCCTCTTCGGCCTGACGCGCTGGCTCGCGCTGACGCCCCACTTGAACGCACACTGGACCACCAACGGCCAGGGCCGCCTGGAGCTGCAATCCAGCCCCTTGCCCAGCTTGCAGGCGCTGCAGGGGCGAACGCTGCTGGCCATCACCGACGCCCAGGGCCGGCAACTGCCCGTGGACGTGTTGCTGCTGCACCGTTCGCCACGCTGGCAGGTCGACGACGCGGCACGCAGCCGCCAAGTCCTGCAGCAAGAGGCGCTGGCCGAGCGGCTGGCCAGTGGCTCGGTCGACCTGTGGTTCGAGACGGGCCAGATGGCCACCGTGCCGGCGCAGCCCCGGGGCTTTGCAGGGTTGGGTTGGATGCTGTGGCCGCTGGCCGGCCTGGCTTTGCTGCTGGTGCTGTTTGCCGCCGTGGTGATGCTGGCCAGGCCGCACGCGCGCAACCTGCTGTTTGCGGTGATGGCGTTGTGCCAGGCCGGCAACCTGTTGTTCATTGCCATGGAAAGCACACGCGGGCTGGGCCTGCCCGTAGGCGCGTCGTCGCTGGACCTGCAGATGCGCCTGGCGCTGGACGCCTTTACCGGTGCCGCCATGGTGCATGCCTTTGCGCTGCACCCCTTCCGCCTGCCCCGCGCCCGAGTCATCGCCGGCCTCACCTGGGCCGGTGTCGCGGCCTTTTTGTTGCTGATGCAGCTTGGCGTGCTGACGCCGGTCTGGTGGTGGGCCCAGGGTCTGTGCGTGGCGCTCGGTGGGGTCGCCCTGCTGGTCATCCGGCGCTCGCTGCAGGCCGAAGCCAACCCCTATGCCGTGGTCATGCAGCGTCTGGGTCTGGTCACGCTGGCCACGCTGGTGCTGGTGACGGTGGCCGTGGCGGCATCGGCGCGCATGCCGGTGGTGGCCCATGGTGTGGCGGTCGGTGCTTCGGTGACCTGGTACCTGTTCCTTGCCTCGCTGCTGCTGCTGACACCCTTTCTGGCGCGCAGCCGCCAAGTGCTGCGCGAATTTGCGCTGCTGGCTGGCGTCAGCACGGTGGCGGCGTCGGTCGACCTGCTCTTTGTGGCGGTTTTTTCGCTGAATGCCTTCACCTCGTTGGCGGTGGCGGTGTTTGTGGCCCTGGCGCTTTACGCCGGGGTGCGGCAGTTCGTGCTGCAGCAGGTTCTGGGCCGGAACATGCTCACCACCGAGCGCACCTTCGAGCTGCTGTATCGGGCTGCGCGCGATGTGCAAGTGCGGCCGCGCCGCTACCCGCAGCGCCTGGGCCAGTTGCTGCGCGACCTGTTCGAGCCGCTGGATCTGGTGCGCGTGAGCCGTGTCCCGTCACGCACCCGGGTGCTGGGCGGCGGCTCGGCACTGGTGGTGCCGGTGCGCGGGCCCGAAGAGGGCCAGGCACCGGCTGCGGCACTGCTGCTGCGTTTTGCCAAAGGCGGCCAGCGCCTGTTCACCCACGACGACGCCCGCCTGGCTGACCGCGTGGTGCAGCAGTTGCGCCGCGCGGTGGCCTACGACCAGGCCGTTGAACGCGGCCGCCACGAAGAGCGCCAACGCCTGGCGCAAGACCTGCACGACGACATCGGCGCGCGGCTGCTGACGCTGATGTACCAGGCCCAGTCCACCGAGATGGAGGACTACATCCGCCACACCCTGCAGGACCTGAAGACGCTGACCCGCGGGCTGGCGGCGGCCGAACACCGCCTGAGCCACGCCGCAGCCGAGTGGAAGGCCGACCTCACGCAGCGCCTGACCGCCGCCCAGGCCACGCTGGGTTGGTCTTTCAGCTGCGACGAAGACCTTCGCCTGTCGGTGGTGCAGTGGTCGGCACTGACCCGTGTGCTGCGTGAACTGGTGAGCAATTCGCTGTACCACGGGCATGCGTCGCGCGTGGACGTGGTGCTGCAGATCATCGGCCCCGGCCTGCACCTGACCGTGGCCGACGACGGCCAGGGCCGGAACCCGACAGCCTGGGCCCACGGCCTGGGCCTGGGCGGTGTGCGCAAACGGGTCAAGGCTCTCGGCGGCACGGTGGCATGGCGCGAGAACCAGCCGCGGGGCATTGTTTGCGAGGTGCAGTCCGAGGCCTTCAACGTGACCTCCTGAGCTTGCGCTGTCAACCGGTGTGTCGGCCAAACGTTGTGCTCCAGGTGTGCCGACTGGACACGCAGCAGGCTTCAGACGCCCCCCCCATGACACCCCCGAGTGCGGCAAGCGTGAAATCCGAGGACAATAGCGGCTTCGCGTCGACCGGGGCGCCCTTCCCGGCCTCCATCTGCCATGACCATTCGCCGCACGCCCACCACCCCCGATTCCTCCAGCGGACCCAAACTCCGCCAGACCCAGGCCGAGTACACGGCCGCTCGGCCGCATGCCGAGCCCGGGGTCAAGCCCATGATGTCGAGCTCGAAGATGTACGTGTGCATCAAGTGCCACGCCAACTTCAAGACCGGCGACGGCAAACCCGACCCGCGTTTGCGCGGCCTGGGCCGTTGCAACAGCTGCCTGGGTGTCACAGCCACCGCGACCTGACTTCCGTTTGACCCCCGAACCTTTCTCTAGGAGCTAGACGTTTCATGCCCCAAACCAATCGCCGTGTCTTCCTGATGCAAGTGGCCGCCTGCGGCTCCTTGCTGGGCGCCAGTGCCGCGCAAGCCCAAGCCGCCAAGGTCGACGAAAAAGACCCGCAAGCCGTCGCCCTGGGCTACGTGCACGACTCCACCAAGGCCGACAAGAAGAAGTTTCCCAAGCACACCAACGACCAGAAGTGCAACAACTGCGCCCTGTACCAGGGCAAGGTCACCGATGCCTGGGCGGGCTGCCCGCTGTTCGGCACCAAGCAGGTCGCTGGCCCGGGCTGGTGCAGTGCATGGGCCAAGAAGGGCTAGATCGTCGCCCTGAAGCACTGACCGGCTGACGGTCAAGCCCAGCGGCCCCTCTCGGGGCCGCTTTCATTTCAGGTCAGATCCAGCGCTTCAGCCACGGCTTCGGCAATGGCCATCGACGAAGTCAGCCCCGGAGATTCGATGCCGAACAGGTTGACCAGCCCCGCTACGCCATGGCGAGCGGGGCCGTCGATGCGGAAATCCGGCGCCGGTTCGCCAGGGCCGTGGATCTTGGGCCGCACGCCGCTGTAGGCCGGCTGCAAGGCACCCGCCGGCAGACCCGGCCAGTAACGGCGGATCGCGTCTTCGAAGGCCATGGCGCGCGCCGGGTTCACGGCGTAGTCGATGTCATCCGCTGTGGCGCCGTCCAGCCATTCCAGGTCGGGCCCGAAGCGTGCCTGGCCCGCCAGGTCCAGCGTCACGTGCACACCCAGCCAGGCGTCCACTGGCGCCGGGTAGACCAGGCAGCCAAACGGCGTGCTGCCGGCCACGGTGAAATAGTTGCCTTTGGCAAAGTGCTCGGTGGGCACATGTTGCGCCTGCAGACCCTTGAAGCGCCGCGCCAGCGCGCAGGCGTGCAGGCCCGCGGCGTTGACGACACAACGTGCGTCGATCTCGAAGTCGCCGCCTTCGGCATGCACCGCCACCCGGGCGGGCCTGCCGGCGCCGAAATCTGCGTGCGTCACACGTGAACACAGCGCCAGGGCTCCGCCGGCACTTTCCATGTCACCTTGCAGCGCCAGCATCAACGCATGGCTGTCGACGATGCCGGTGGTGGGTGACCACAGTGCCTGCGTGGCCTGCAGCGCGGGCTCGCGTTGGCGCAGTTCTTCGGCAGTCAAGGTCTGGACCGGCACGCCATTGGCCTGCGCGCGCTGGGAAAGTGCCTGCAAGGCCCCGTGCTGTTCAGGCGCCGTGGCCACCACCACCTTGCCACAGGCCCGGTGCGGCACACCGTGGCTGGCACAGAAGGCGTACAGCAGTTCCTTGCCGCGCACGCAGAGTCGCGCCTTGGCGCTGCCCGGTGCGTAGTAAAGACCCGCGTGGATGACTTCGCTGTTGCGTGAGCTCACGCCCTGGCCGATGCCCTTGGCGGCCTCGACGACCACCGTCTCCAGTCCGCGCAGCGCCAGTTCGCGGCCCACCGCCAGGCCCACCACACCGGCCCCCACCACCAACGCGTCGATCTGCTCCATCGCTCTTTGCGCTACCAACAATTGGGCACGATTGTCGCCCGCCCGCGGCCAGCAGCCGGGCCAAGGCGGTTGCTCATCTTCAAAGGGTGCTTAGCATGGGCTCATGCCGGACGCCACGCTGCAACTGCTGGGCAACCCCTGCCTGCTCAGGCCGGGTGAACCGCCGCACCCGCTGACCCCGACCCGTCCACACCAGGTGCTGGCGGTGCTGGGGTGGCTGGGCAGTTGCGGCGCGGCTGCGCCAACCCAGGGCTGGGTCAGCCGCGAATGGCTGGCGGCACTGATCTGGCCCGAACGCAGCGGCGCGCAGGCGCGTGCCAACCTGCGCAAGGTGTTGCTGCAACTTCGCACCCTGGTGACACTCGAAGAGGGCCCCGGCGGCTTGCGCTGGCGTGGCGGCAGCGACCTGGCGGACTTTGATGCCGCCAGCCTGGGCGCGCGCTGGCAAGATGCCGCGCAACTGGGCGCCGGCATACCGCTGCAAGGCCTGGACCATGCCAGCGCCAGTGAACCTTTTGTGCAATGGCTGCGCGAGCACCGTCAGCAGCACCACCAGCGCTGGCGCAGCGCAGCCGCCCAGGCACTGGCACAAGCCGCGCCCGCACGCGCCACGGAGCTGGCCGAGCAGTTGTTGCGCGCCGACCCGCACGACACTGCCGGCCTGGCCTACGTCCGGCGGCAGACCGCCACGCAGCTGTCCCCGCTGTCGTTGCTGGTGGGTCGCGAACAGGAATTGCTGGACCTGCAGTTGCTGCTGGACCGATCGCGCCTGGTCACCGTGCTGGGGCCGGGTGGCGTGGGCAAGTCGCGCCTGGCGCGCCATGTGGCCGACGCCATGGCACCGCGCTTTGTGCACGGCGCTGCACTGGTGGTGCTGGACGACCTGAGCACACCCGGCGCCCTGCCCGCGCGCGTGGCCGACACCCTGGGCCTGATCCTGCCGCCCCACACCGACCCCGCGCTGGCACTGGCACGTGCGCTGGCACCGCAGTCGATGCTGCTGGTGCTTGATGGCTTCGAGGCGGTCATCGACGCGGCCGCCATCGTGCCCCGGCTGCTGGCCGGCGCACCCGGCCTGCGCCTGCTGGTGACGTCGCGCGAGCGCCTGGACATCGATGGGGAGTGCTGCCTGCCCCTGGCCGGCCTGGACTTGCCCGCAGCTGCTGACACCGGCGATCAGGCGCTGAACAGCTCTGCGGTGCAGCTGTTTGCAGACCGTGCCCGGGCGGTGCAGCCCCGCTTCGACCTCAGGCGTTCGCTGGCGCCCGTGGTGGACATCTGCCGGCGCGTGGGCGGCCTGCCGCTGGCCATTGAATGGGCCGCCGCCTGGATGCGGGTGCTGGGCGCCGAAGAACTGGCGCGCGACATCGCCGCCGGCGCCACGTCCACAGCCATCAGCGGGCCAGCCGCCGTGTTTGAATCGTCCTGGCGGCTGCTGACCCATGCCGAGCGCCAGGCCTACGCCTCGCTGGCGGTGTTCCGGGGCGGTTTCGACCGCTCGGCCGCTGCGCAGGTGGCGGGTGTCGAGCTGCCGCTGCTGGCGGCGCTGGTCGACAAGTCGATGCTGCGCGCCAGCCCGGACGGCCGGCTGGACATGCACCCGCTGGTGCACGACCACGCCAGCAGCAAACTGGCCACGCTGGACGCAGCCGAAGGGCTGGCGCTGCAACATGCCCGCTGGTACCTGGCACTGCTGCACCAGCGCCAACCGCTGCCGCCACAGGAAAACGAAAACGTGCTGGCGGCCTGGCACCACATGGTGCGGCAAGGCGACGAGGCGGCCGTGGAAGCCGCGCTGACGCGCATCCAGTGGACCGCAGTCGTCGAAGGCCGGCGCGGCGAGGCGGTGGCCCGACTGGGCGACGCCGCCACCCGCTTCGGGCCCGACACGGTGGCGGGTGCGACGCTGCAAGCGCACCAGGCCTGGATCCTGTTGTGGCTGGACGAAGACGAGCGGGCCCGCGAGCTGGCGCTGGCCGCATTGCAGGTGCTGCGAGCGGCTGATCATGCACAGGGCATCGCCCTGTGCCTGCGTACGCTGGGCCATGCCGCGCGGCGCGCTTGCGATCCGCGGCAAGCGGTGCAACTGTTCGAGCATGCTCTGGCCACTCTGGCCACTCTAGCCCTGCCGCAGCGCGGCGGCGCCAGCAGCCTGCAAGCTGTGTTGCTGGACGCGCTGGGCATGGCGCTGATCCAGTGCGGTGAACACGACCAGGCGCGCGAGCACGTGCACCGCGCGCTGCTGCTGAACCAGGCTGCGGGCGACGAGGTGCAGCGCATGTACAACCACTACAACCTGTCGCAGAGCCACGCCACTGCAGGCCAGCCCGAACTGGCACTGCCCTGGGCGCAAGCCGGCCTGCTTATCGGCAAGCGGTGTGGGTTTCCTTTCTTTCTGCCCTACCTGCACGCCGAACTGGCGCGCGTGCTCGCTGACCTGGGCCGCACAGCGCAGGCGCAGGCCGAGGTCGATCTGGCCCAGGCACGGGCGCACGACACGGGAGACGCTGGTGCCAGCGCCAGCGCACTCGCGGCCCAGGCGCGGGTGGCACTGCGCCTGGGCAACACCGCCGCGGCGCGGCAGGCCACCCATGCCGCCGTGCGAGCAGGCTTGGCCACCGGCAACCGCGCCATCGGCAGCATGCTGCTGCCGATGGCGCAAAAGGCCTGGCCAGGCGATCCGCGGGTAAAGGCATGGTCCCGGCTGCCGGCCATCGACTTGTTACCCGCGATGGGTGTCGATCTGGCCAGCGACTTCGATCTTGGAGAGCCGCACAGCGTCTCAGCGGGGTGATGCGCCTCCAGCGGGCCGACGTCCCGCGCCTGTGCCAGGCGCAGCAGGATGCCGCAAGTCTCGGTCGGCGTCTGTGACATGCATTCAGCTGTTGGCCAGGCCAGCCGCTGGCGCTCGGCTGCCCGGCCAAGAGGCCCCGGAAGGGCTCCGGAACGGCGCCGGAACGCCACCGCAACGGCCGCCGGCGTAGCCTGGGTGCAAGCCGACAACCCGGGAGCCCCATCATGAAAACCACCACCAGCTGCCTGCTGGCCGCAGCGGCCCTGTGTGGGGCCGTGTCCAGCCGCGCTGCCACCGTGCACCTGGAAGACATCGTGGCCAGCCCGGTGGCGGTGAACAACTTCGAGTTGGCACCAGCGACCCTGGCCACCACCTGGTCTGAACAAGGAATCCGTGCCACCCAGATGGATGGCGCCCCTGCCAGCGGCATCTGGCTGGCCGCGGGCTTCGGCTTTGGCGCGCGCGCTTGGTACCCTAACGGCGGCGACAACGGCTGGACACGGCTGACGCTGGACAGTGGCGACAACTTCGATGCCGTCACCTTCTTCGGCGGTTCGGGCTGGCTTTCACCGCCGCAGTCGATGTACTACGAATTGGCCGACGACGGCGTGGTCGTGCTCAGCGGCACACTGGCGGCCACGTTCACGGGCAGCTGGTTCGGTTTTGCCGGCGGCGACTTTGACGAGGTGCGGCTGCGCGCGTCGGGCGGTGTCGTGAGCTCGCTCACCGACTGCCCATCCGGCGGCGCCGGTTCCCCCGGGGGAACCTTCCGATGCAACTTCGCCTGGGTCGACGAGATCCAGGTCGGCGCCTTTGGCACCGTGCCGGAACCGGGAAGTGCATCGCTGGTGGCGCTGGCCCTGCTGGGTTTGCGCGTCGCCAGGCGCCGTTCATGATTGCCCGCACCCAGGTGCGGAGTCTCGGGGGGCCACCACTGCACCGGACATCGATATCGTCGGGTACCAGCCGACGGCGGTTCCACGGCGGTCCATGCCGTTGACGGAGCCGGACTACTAGGGACCGGCTTCGATCGCATCCCCGCTGTCAGCAGGCAACCAGGTCAAAGGATGCAGGCTCTCACAGCCCAGCCAGTTGTCTGTGTCCCTGTCGCCGTCGTCGAAGTCAGCGGGCGGACTTTGTGCCTTCGCCCATTGCGTGGGCGGCGAACTGGGGCGTTGGTCTTCGTATTCGATGCTCATGACGGGGCTCCCTCAAGTTATCCGCTGATCGACCGGAGGGCCATCAACGGGGCGCGGCAGCCTGACGCGAAGGCAGCAAGGCGTCGGCCCCGGCTGCCGCAACCGGCTGCGAAAGCTTCGGCGACACGACGGTGCGCGATGCCTGCCTGAACTGCTCGCGAGCAGCTTCGCCTTGCCGCACCTGTTCGTTGAGCACATGCACAAGATAGAACAACAGGGAGCAGGCCACGATCAGCGCCCATGACAGAAGCGCGCGGCGCGACGGTGTCTGCGTCCGTTGATTCAGTTGCAGCGATTGCATCGATTGCAGCGTGGTCATGCGGGCCCCTCGGCTCGTGTTGTTTTCAGCCGCAACTGTGCGGCCGGGAAGGGCTGCGTGGCATCAGCGGAATGCAGGTGAGCTTGTAGGACAGCGCCGTGCGGGCAGGCGCCGGAGCAGGACACAAGGTGACGTCGGCCGGACTCATGGCGCTTGCCTCTTCCGTTGCCTCCATGCCAGCCACGCGCAGGCCAGAGCCAGCGCTACACAGTTGACGACCATGAACCACGGCGTGTGCCAGGCCAGCCCGTCGAACCCGCGCTGGGTGATCGGGTACAGCACCGACGACGGGTAGAAGTCTGCCGACTGCGTGAACACATCGATCACGATGTGCGACCACCAGCCGAGCAGAGGCACAAGACCAGCGCCGACGCCGACCCACACCCCGTGCGCAAAGATGTCCACCGCCAGCTTTGCGGCCCGGATCAGTCCGGCTTGAGGGCCGTGACCCGCAGGCGCAGGGCATTGCTGATCACCGAGACGGAACTCAGGCTCATCGCCAGCGCGGCAATCATTGGCGACAACAACCAGCCGGTGAAAGGAAACAGCACGCCCGCGGCAAGCGGTACTCCAAGTGCGTTGTAGACAAAAGCGAAGCCCAGGTTCTGCTTCATGTTGGCCACGGTCGCGACCGACAGGGCCCGCGCTGTGGCGATGCCACGCAGATCGCCCTTGACCAGCGTGAGCTGCGCGCTGTTCATCGCCACGTCGGTGCCGGTGCCCATCGCGATGCCAACGTCCGCGCGTGCCAGGGCCGGTGCGTCGTTGATGCCGTCGCCCGCCATCGCAACCACCCGGCCTTCGCGCTGCAATCGTTCGACGAGTTGCAGCTTGTCGGCCGGCTTGACCTCGCCGTGGACTTCCTCGATACCCAGCCGTTGGCCCACCGCGCGCGCGGTGGTCAGTCCGTCGCCGGTGGCCATGACGATGCGCAGGCCCGACTTGCGCAGCGACGCCAGGGCTTCTGCGGTGGTCGACTTGACGGGGTCGGACACGGCCAGCAGACCAGCGAGTCGGCCATCAACGGCAAGATGCATGACGCTGGCGCCGTCAGCGCGCAGGGCCTCGGCCTGGGCCGCGAGCGGCGCCACATCGATGCCGACCTGCTGCATCAGCGCCGTGTTTCCGAGCGCCAGCTTCTTGCCGGCGACGACCCCCTGCACGCCGATGCCTGATGCGGAGTCGAACTGCTCGGCCTTGTCCAGGGTCAGGTTGCGCGCACGCGCTGCGGTGACGATGGCCGCAGCCAGCGGATGTTCGCTGCCCTGGTCCAGGCTCGCGGCCAGACGCAGCACTTCGTCTTCGCCGACACCGTCCATCGCCACCGCACGCTCGAAGACCGGCCGGCCTTCGGTCAAGGTCCCCGTCTTGTCCACGATCAGCGTGTCGACCTTGCGCAGGTTCTCGATCGCCGCCGCATCACGGAACAGCACGCCCTGCGTGGCACCGCGGCCTGTGGCCACCATGATCGACATCGGCGTGGCCAGTCCCAGCGCGCAGGGGCAGGCGATGATCAACACGGCCACGGCATTGATCAAGCCGTAGACCCAGCTTGGCTGCGGACCGAAAAAGCCCCAGCCGAAAAACGTCAGCAGGGCGATGCCCACAACCGCCATCACGAACCAGCCTGCCACCTGGTCGGCCATGCGCTGCATCGGCGCCTTCGAGCGCTGCGCCATCGCCACCATCTGGACGATCTGCGACAGCACGGTCGCCGAGCCGACGTGATCGGAGCGCATCACCAGTGCGCCGCTCGTATTGAGCGTCGCGCCGATGAGCTTGTCGCCGACCCGCTTGGTCACAGGCATTGGCTCACCGGTCAGCATCGACTCATCGACGGCGCTGCTGCCTTCGACAACCGCCCCGTCTACCGGCACCTTTTCGCCAGGACGAACACGCAGCCGGTCGCCGACGTGGACGTGGGTCAGCGGCACGTCTTCCTCTTGGCCATCGGCGTTGATGCGGCGCGCCGTCTTCGGCGCCAGGCCGAGCAGCGACTTGATGGCTGCCGAGGTCTGCGAACGCGCCTTCAGCTCCAGGATCTGACCGAGCAGCGTCAAGGAGATGATGACCACGGCCGCTTCGAAGTAGACCGCCACGCGACCCATCGAGATGAACGATGCCGGGAACACACCGGGCGCCAGCGTCGCGACCACGCTGTACACGAACGCAGCCCCCGTACCCAGGCCGATCAGCGTCCACATGTTCGGACTGCGTTGCATGACCGAATGCGCACCGCGCACGAAGAACGGCCAGCCCGCCCACAACACGACCGGCAATGACAGGACCAGCTCGATCCAGCTTTGTGTGGCCATCTCGAACCAGCCCAGGCGGTGGCCGAACATGGCCAGCACGGTGACCACGACGGTCAGCGGCAAGGTCCACCAGAAGCGGTGCTGGAACGAAATCAGTTCAGGGTTCTCTTCGTCGTCAAGCGTGGGCAGCAAGGGCTCCAGCGTCATGCCGCACTTCGGGCAGTCGCCGGGGTGGTCCTGGCGGATTTCCGGGTGCATGGGGCAGGTGTAGATGACACCCGCAGACGCAACCGTTGTTGGCGTGTCAGGCACCTTGGACGCGGCCTGCTTGCCAATGTAGGCCAGCGGATCGGCGGCGAACTTGGTTTGGCACCGTGCGCTGCAGAAGTAGTACGGCCTGCCATCGTGCTCCAGCTTGTGGACCGACTCGGTGGTGACGGCCATTCCGCACACCAGATCCTTCAGCCCGCCCGGCGCATCGCTTGTCCCATTCGCCTGCGGGTCCGTCGCGTCGTGAGCGTGATGTGCGTGCATGTTCATGGGTACCCGGTGATATCTGCTGCGGCTTCGATGGCCACTGGCGCTTGGCCGTAGAACACCAGCACGCCGATCGACGCCAACCAGAAGAACCACCACGGGCCGGGCATGCCACCTATGGCGTCACTCCCGTCGTAGCAAGTGTGCATCCTCTTCAGTGCTGGGCCAAATGCGTGGCGCCATTGACCAGAGCGGCCTTCACTCTGTCCAGCCGCTCGCGGACTTCATGGGCAACACGCGCCACCTCAGGGTTGGTGGTCATCTGCAGCACCGCCACCGGGTCCATGAAGCCGACCACCAGCTGGCCGTCTTCTTCCTGGCGAACGACGACATTGCAGGGCAGCAACAAGCCGATATCCGGTTCGGCGCTCAATGCGCGATGGGCCAGCGGCGGATTGCAGGCGCCAAGGATTCGATAGGGCCGCCCGTCGATGCCCAGCTTGGCCTTCATCGTCGCCTGCACGTCGATTTCGGTCAGTATTCCGAAGCCCTCGGCCTTCAGGGCCTCGGTCACCTTGGCAACGGCCGAGGCGAAGTCCTGCTTCGGCAAAACGCAGTGGAATCCGTAGGCGGAAGCAGACGGTTCGGACGGGGTTTGGAGTGCAGTGCTCATGACGGCGCCCCCCTTTACCTGGATGCCGGCGCGGCGGGCATCCGGTCGGCCATCATGTCCATCATCATCTGCATCGTGGCCATGTGGTCGGTCATCATCTGATGACGCTTGGCCACGTCGGCCGTCATGCCTTTGCCGTTGCCCATGCCAGCCATGCCCTGCATGCCCTGCATGCCCTGCATGCCGCCAGTGCCGCCCATGCCCGGCATGCCGCCATGCATCTCCTTCATCATCGCCATGCCGCC
>Ga0105048_10011255_pt1 | contig 14123 bp, 13 predicted proteins | sample MAT05_FD_78382 | JGI IMG/M metagenome (GOLD analysis project Ga0105048, IMG submission 78382) | Freshwater microbial communities from Lake Fryxell liftoff mats and glacier meltwater in Antarctica - MAT-05 | ecosystem: Environmental > Aquatic > Freshwater > Ice > Liftoff microbial mat | place...
ACTTTGGTGGCGGTTTCTTTGTAGCTGGCCGCAGTGTCTTGAAACCCACTCATGCCCGGAAAATGTGCGAAATAGCATGTTTGATCTTCTTGAATTTTATCTCCATAAATTTTGTTGGACAAAATTCGTTCATACACATCGGGAAACCACAGATCCGGGTGTGATTTCACGTACAACCCCAGACCGACTTGATCGTCGGTAATCAACGGATCCTTCAACATCCACGCAAACATTTCCGCAATCTTTTCACTGTAACCCGCAATCAAACCCCCGTTGACATAAAGATTCTTGGTTTTGGCTTTCAATTCTGGTTTGTCTTTCCACCAACCCGAGATGTTCTGGCAGTTGAAACCACACGACGATTCCATTCCGATCACCAGTGGTTTTTGATAGCTATCAAACGCCTCCAGAAACTCTTTGGTCTGATACGGGCGAATGCACACGGCATCGTACGCGTCCATCAAAATACAAATGGTTTTTGGAGGTGTTTTGTTTGCTGCGTCTTGGTATAATTTCATGCGATATCTCCATCCTTGCCACTTGGTTCCGTATCCAAGGACTTCGTACGAGAACTGGTTCTTTTTTAGCGATTTCAAGGAATTACTTAAACCACCAAGATTGGCGGTCGCCACCAAAAACACCTTGACGACACATTCTGGGTTGGTAAACGTCAACTGAGGCGTCATCGCCTCGATTTCCTCTTCTTCTTCTTGAATCATTTCTTAACCCTAGTCTGTAGGTTGCATAAAGTAAGCAAGAAAAACTTTTATTCAATCAAAGAAAATGGGTCAGTCTGCTAGTAGTTCCGAAGTCGTTCCAGATTCGCCGTGTTCCCAGTGTGTGGTATCCAACCGTTTTGGTATTTTGGCCCTCGGTCTTCTCATCTTTGCCATGTGTGTCGTGGTGGTCATTCTGATCTGGGCATTATCGTTCAATCAGAACCTGCAAATCACAATCACCGTCTTAGCCGCTGTGTCGGCTCTCTTTGCGATTTTCGTGGTGGTCCTTCCTTTGAAATGCAAGCCTTGCTTGTGTGTTGTTTAGATAAACAAACAGATTAAGGAACTTACAAATGTCTACTGTTCCAGGAACAATTATTGAAAACAGAACGGATTCGTGTTCGGAGAAACTCTGCGTACCAAAAGGCTCCCGAATCATCAAAGGCACGGTGGTCTCCAGGGAGGCCATTCAAGCCAAACAGGCCGAGGAAAACGAAAAGGCAAAGCCCACCAACTGTTCGTTTTTGTACGCTTTGGCTGGATTTTACATGTGTATTTCCTTTGCCATTATCGTTGCTGCGATTTTCTTACCGGACGTGAGTCAGGTGGGGAGAGCCACAATCGCGTTTTTAGGTGCGTTCATGTTCTTAGGTGCTCTCTTGCAACTTTGGTTTACCTTCCAGAGCTATGTTTTGTACGGGAAATGTGGTCTCTAATTCTGATTTCGGTTTTTGAAGTAAATTCACACAACTTAAAAATTCCTTCACGGCCGACACGTAGCTGGCGCATCGGACGAGTTGTCCGTGTTTCAGCGGCTGTCCGTCGACAAATTCATTTCGGGCTACAAAAAACAAAGCCTCACTCTCGGGAAACTTCTCCATCACTTTGTCGACTGAGTGTTGATTCGAGACCAAGTCTTCGTTGATAATGCCCACAAATACGGGCACTTGAGGATAATTGGTGTGCGGAAAGGAGGAAAAACAAAACTCTTTCTCCTTACTGGAGTGATAATTGGGCATGATAAACGCCAATACTTTGAATGCGAGTTCATTCATACTTTTGTTGGAGCTCAGACCATTCAGGAAATGACGGAGTTCAGTCAATGGGGATTCCAACAACACCGATTTTAAATTGTCCATGTTGGCCGGTTTCGTGGCCAGCCAATTCATCACGCGCAACGAACCGAGGCAATCGGCCATGACAATGATTTTGGTCGAAGGAAACGTTTTGGTGACCTTTTGGTACATGTAATCCAAGATGGCGGTGTCGTCGGTTTGGCCACAATTCAAGGCCGACAAGCGTCCGGTCGGGTAGTCAAACGCCACGACCGGGAAGGGAAGTTTCAACGAGCCGGCCGCCCGAAAGCCGAGAACCGATTCCGTCAGGCCTCCACACACCTTCAAGAGACGATTGAATCTCGGATTTTGCGGAAACAGTCCGTGCCACGAGCCGCCGCTGTACAACACAATCGTATTTTGACCTTTCTGAACTTCTTCGGCCGAAGGCAATCCGGAATGCACCTCCACAGGACCCAATGTGGTTCGGCATTCTTGCCGGGTGATCAGGCAATGTTGTAAATGGGTTGTGAGGCCTTTGTAATCGGGTGTGGTGATTTCCATCTGATGTGCGTCACTTTCACTGAATCCGGCCACCGTGATGATCGGGGTTTGCATGTAAAAGCGTTGATGACGAGCATGACGACTGTGACTGGTCATCTGGGCGTGGGTGATGTGTGCGTCCACGATGATTCCGATGGCCGAGGCCATCACCAGGAAGGATATGCATAAGACTAAAAAGACAACATGCTTAAAAACAATTCGGGTGATGTGTGCGCAGAAGGCGACCAGTAATGTGAGAACGATGATGTGGAGCAACGACCAGAACATTGTTTGTGCTTATCCTTTACATTTATTTATTTTCTTCACAACACAAAAAACAAAGATCAAACCCAATGCCGAAGGCCGAAATCCCGGATCTCCTGAAGTGTCCGATCAACAAATCTCTGTTCACAGACCCGGTTTCGACGAGCGACGGTCAGACCTACGAACGAAAGGCGATCAAGAAATGGATTGATCAAAACTCCTCCACGGATGTCAAATCCCCGATGACGAACTTACGTTTGGCCCACGTTGGTTTGTGTATCAACCTGCACATGCTGAATGAAGTGAAAGCATTCAAAGCATCCTTAATTGACCCCGGGCAGCTCGAAGATGCGTTACTCAAGTCGGACCTGAAAACCTTGGACGAGTGTTCCTTCATGGACGAGCAATTCACTGTGGACATGATTGCGAAAGTTGTGCTCCATAATTCCGTTCAATCTCTTCAATGGCTTTCCAACCAAAACATTGATGCTGTAACTGACCCGACACTGGTATTTCTGGCCGTCGAGTACGGAGCGTTCGAAGTCACCAAATGGTATTTTCATCATAATCCGAATTGTAAGGTTCTTGTACTTGACAAACGATACTCGTTGCTGGATTATGCGAGGGATGGTCATATGTTTCAATTTTTACTGCAAAAGGGCGTGCAATGCAACTCGACCTCCGTCGAAATACCCAACACATGCAATCTTTATTGCCCCTCTGTGCCGAGGTTCAACCGATCTTTAGAAACGTTTAAACTGTTGTATACGGAAAAGAAGAAGATGAGGAAAGACGAAGAGCAGTTGGGAGTCGAAGAACTGGATTACTTGGGTCTGATTGATCAGTTGCCGGAGGTATTGCAGTACTACTGGGACCAGCAAACACCGGAGAAGCAGATCAGCATGCTGTTGTCTGCAAACATGGAAGGTGACATGTTGTTGCACTATACGGCATGGAAAGGCAAGAAAGAAATGTTGCACACAGTCCTTTCGATTTACAAACAAGCCTCGACAAGAGGGGCTGTACCAACCCAACTGATGGATGTTAAGTCATCGAGAGGTGACACGGTGCTTCACAGTATTTGCTACCGAGAGGTGCCGGACGTGGAGTTCCTCAAGTTTATGAAGTCTTACATGGGAACGGCTGCGTTTATTGAAGGATTGTCGATTATGAACAAGAACAACCTTACCGCCGGTCAGATTCTTTCAACACATTCGAGACAAACGTCCAAATCCGAGGCTCGTTTTACGTTCGCGATGAAATTAATTATCGAGCACTGTCCTTTGGATTGTTATTTTACAGGCCACAACACAGATCAATGGAGACTTTTAATTCAGCACATGATGAACATGATGATGCTTGCACGCGTCAAACGGGATGATGAGGAAGAAATGAAGAAGAAAGGACATGACGGTGACGCCGCCGAGAAAGGAACCAAGCGACGACATGACGAAAAAGAAACATGCGACAAGCCTTGCGAAACAAAAGAAAGTGCTTTCAAAAAGTTAAAAACGTAGAATTTTTTATTCTTTTTATTTTCATTTTTTAAATTTTGAAAACATGAGTAAACCCAACGAAATAGAAGAGGAGGAAGACAGCTCTGCGATCTCTGCGCTGGAACAAGAAGAAGAAGAAGAACAGGAGTTGGTGTTTGACATAGAAGACGACTGTGATGAAGTGCTAGACGAAACCGAATCAACCAAGAAGTACTGGGCGGAGCAACGACAAATTGATAACTTTGACTTTGGTTTCTTGGAAGAAGACTTTTATCACTCGTCCGGCTATCGGGATTTTATGAATTCATCCGCACCAACGGAACAATAATCAGATTAATTCCGACGGTGAACAAAAGAAAGATTAATATTATTCTGGAAGCGAAAGACATTTGGTATTTTGTTATCTTTTTAAATGAGAAAGTTGATCGGTCTTCAAACCTGCCAGAAGGAAATACGTGACAGAAAGTCCAGGCAAAGTTCCCTTCTCAGTGTGCACCAGTTTCTGAATGACGACAAATTGGAACAAGTGGATCCGGATGAAAAAGACGATCCACTGTTGATGCGACTGATTTCCGGAAAAAAGGACGTGGGAACCGATTTCGACCAAGCAACCATCAACCAACACCTGATTTCCTTTGATGCAATTTTGGACAAAGCCGCGCAAGAAGCAATCAATAAACGGTGTTCCGTTTCCCAAATCCTCAAACAGTCACAAAATCAAGGTGAAATGGCTCCTGTCATTGACACGGATACCACCATTTTAGACATGCAAAAGCTGTCCCTGAAGCCGGGTGCAGTGGTTGCCGGTTTAAAACAAGAGCTCAGCAAGGCAAACTCTTTTTTCAAAAAAAAGCAGGGGCGAGACATGAACGCCACGGAAAAGAAACAGTTTGAGCAGATGTGGAATCAACAGTATGAGATGGTGATGGACGGAAGTCTGTTACGTAAAGACCAGCAATTGACGACCGCAAAGGTTCTACAGATGGCCTCCGTAGAAAGGATGTCTCCTCCTCCTGCTCATCCTCCGCCGATTTCAGGGATGTTGGAGTATGCCTTACCGGAGATTCCTCTTTCGTATGCGTTGCCGACGATAGTAAAACCGACGGTGGTAAAACCGACGGTGGTAAAACCGACGGTGGTAAAACCGACGGTGGTTGAGGAACCGAAATTGAAGGTGAAAGTTGAATTTGAAACGATAAGCATGGGGCCACCGCCGAACCGACGAAAGTTTGCTGTGGAGAGATCCGAAAGTAAAAAAAAGAAAGATAAGCCACTTCATGAGGTCGAAGCCGAAATGAAAGAAACCGCCGCACTCTGGAAAAAGCAGTGCGCTCGGGACGCCACAAAACCAACATCCGGAAAGTGGTGCATAAAGCACCAAATGTCAGCAGACGATTGTCCAATGTGCAAACTTGGGTTTTAAAAAAAAAAGAAAGGTGCGGCAAATAGAAGTAGTTCAAGTTCAATCTCTTTCCTTTTAAAGGGGAACTTCCAAGACAATGAAACCCACCGACATGAAAAGTGGTTCTGGATTTTCCAAAGAGGAGGGTGGTGAGGCACCAGCATCACAATCCATGTTGTCCAACTCAGCGTTATCCGGTTTATCCGAAGTCTTTCGGAACTCTCAGTCGGCCATGAACGCCATGAAGCTGGGTCTTTTAGGCATGGTGATCGGAACGACCTATGGTCTGATCAAAGGCGAAGCGGAAAACCGAAGTATTTTAATCAACTTGGATCCTCAGCCGGAAGCCTTTGGAATGGAACCGCTGGCTCCGATTCTTTTCAATCGACTGGGAAAATACCGATACCTGCACGAGGAAGCATACCGAAAAGCGGTCCTGTTTACGGATCAGATTTTCATGCGCGAGCGAGAAATTGCTCGAAGTCGAAAACCGATGGATTCCGATTACCCAATGATTGAAAGTTTGGTAGAAGGTGTTTTGGGATATATTATTTTAATGCGCGAAAGAGCCAAAAAAGGAGACGAAAGGGCAGCTGTGGAAACACTAAAGATGGAAATTACAGAGGTTCTGAAAGATCACAGATCCAACGTGTACCATTTGTGCGCGTCGACACGTTTGACATAAAATTTGTTTCTTTTTGTAGATGGGTCTCTGTTTCGGGATGATGTGTCCCACCATGCCGGTTTGCCCGTCAAAGACCGGTAAAATAAAAACTTAGCGACCGGCCAGAGGATCTTCGACTCTCATAATTTTGATCAGCATTAACGCAAAAATAAATCCGGCGACGACATAAACCCAGACAATCATTTCTTTTTATCTCTTCTTAGTTTAACTGTTTCACAATTAAAATCGAAACAGTGGTATTGATTTCGCTGGATGTAGCGGGAATGTTCATGTCGGAGGTATTTCCCAGGGCCGCAAGAATGGAAATGGTTTGCACATTGACATCCGTGATCTCAACAAGAGCTCTTCCAATAATTTGGGTATCATCGGCGCGTCGGCCAAAGGTTGCATAGGGGAGCGGTGTACCGCCGATGGCGATCGACGCGGCAACCGATCCATTCGAAGTATACAGTTCAAAGTAGACTTCATACCAACCCACATTGGGTACGGTCACCTCATCTTGTGCCAGCGGTTGCAAAAAACTGTTCGCCGGATACATCGCCGGAATGCCGTTAAAAACAAATGCATCACCGGCGGAAACCGTTCCAGTGGAACCTGCACCCGTAAAACAGAATTCGGCAAACGCCAGATTCGAACCCGCGGCCGGACCCGTCGGACCGCTGGTTCCGGTGGCCCCCGTGAAAAAGAAAGGGCTTTCACAGTGACTGGAATCCGAGGAGCAAGAGATCGATGATGCAGAAGGACTTAGGCAACCGGTATTGTTGCTGCAACTGGACGATTTCTGTGACGTGCAGATGGCGGCAACCACCACGCCGATCACCAGCAAGATGACAATGGCGATAACGATATAAATGGTAGTGTTGTCAGACATTCTTACCTTATATGTAAACGAAGCACGATCCAATAAGTGAATTGTCGAGTGGAGCACCCACCGCCAATGTATTTCCGTCCGCGGACAATGAGACAGAAGAGCCCTGTAGGGAAGCCGTGACGGCAGTGAATAATTTTGATCCTTGTTGTGACCACTCATCCGATACACGAAGAAAGTTCCAAGTGGCCCCTCGATCTGAGTTGTCATAATATCCACCCACAGCTAAGGTGTTTCCGTTGGCAGCCAACGAAACCGAAATTCCTTGTCGTTGAAAGCCAACTCCGCCCGTTCCCACAAGTTTCGAGCCTTGTTGGGACCATACACTGGCACTGCGGATGAAAATCCAAGTGGCACCGATAGCGGTGTTATCGTCATCTCCCCCCACCGCCAGTGTGTTCCCGTCGGCCGATAAGGAAACCGATCGGCCTTGTCCGGAGAAGGGACCCACATTCCCGGTTCCCACCAGTTTTGATCCTTGTTGCGACCAGACTCCCGAAACACGAACAAAGATCCACGTTGCTCCGACTGCGACATTGTCTGAATTTCCACCAACGGCCAGCGTATTTCCGTTCGCCGATAAGGAAACCGAAATTGCTTGAACTGATTGTCCCACAAAACCGGTACCGACAAGCTTCGATCCTTGTTGCGACCATATACCTGAAGTACGAACAAAGATCCAAGTGGCACCGATACTGTTGTTATCACCATTTCCTCCCACCGCCAACGTGTCCCCGTTCGCCGAAAGGGAAACCGATCTCCCTTGAGTGGACTGGGAAATCACTCCGGAGCCAACCAGTTTGGGTCCTTGTTGCGTCCAAACACCGGCAGAACGAGTAAAAATCCAGGTGGCTCCAATGAAACCGTCGTCTTCCGGGCCACCGAAGGCGAGCGTATTTCCGTCCGCGGACAACGATACAGAGATTCCTTGATTTCCGAAACCGACGCCGCCCGATCCCATCAGTTTGGAACCTTGCTGTGTCCACACGAGACCAGAACGAGTAAAGATCCAGACGGCTCCGATGGTGGAGTCGTCGGTAGGGCCTCCAACGGCCAATGTGTTCCCGTCGGCCGAAACGCAAACACTGGAGCCCTGGCCGGATGTTCCCACGTTTCCCGTCCCCACGATGGGCCCGGTTTGCAAGGTGGTCGGAAACCACGTCAAGGCTTTTCCATTCACTTGCCTCCACAACCCGTTTTCAAAAACCAATTGAACTTTTGAATCCGGGTTAGAAAGGAGAAACGTGCCGCCGGTCGTTGTAATGGAAACGGGCGCCACTCGGTTGTCCGACAAAGCGACGTATTTGCTCGATCCTTGCTTGGCGTTCGGTAAAAGGCCCGCATAGTACGGACTGTAACTGTAGCTGGTGACAAAGCTGACATCCGTTGTGGTGCTCAACGTGGTGGGTCCGGTTTCGACAAAGGTTCGGCTCTCGGATGTAAAAAGGGGTACGGTTGAGGGGCCGGTGGCTCCAGTATTTCCGGTAAATCCAAAACCTGTCGCACCCGTATTTCCGGTCTGGCCCGTGGATCCAGTATTGCCGGTAAAACCAATACCTGTAGCTCCAGTGAAACCTGTTGCACCCGTAAAGCCGGTTGCACTTAAACCGGTTGGGCCCGTAGACCCAAAACCTGTGGCTCCAGTGAAACCTGTTGCACCAGTGAAACCCGTGGCCCCAGTATTAAAAGCAATGCCGTCATTACCTTGAGGACCCGTCGGGCCTGTGTCACCCGTTCCACCGCTATTTAATGAAGTTGATCCCGGGCCTGTGGGTCCCGCGGGGCCGGTAGGGCCGATCAATTGATCTTCATCCGAACACGACGATACAGACACGGACAAGCACGACGGGGATTCTTCTCGCGGTTTGCATTCCGATTTCCCTACGGCCGTAAGAACAAACCCGATGGTCAACACAATGATAACCAAAAGGGCAACGATGTAAATGAGTTTTGACATTTTCCTACTTATTTCGATCCTTAATTTGACGTAGTAAAATAAGAAATGGCGGGACTTTCTGTATTTATTTTTGCACTACTCCTTCTTTTGGGTTTGCTGGTGGCGTCGGTTTGTATCCTTTGGCAACCGACCTACCAAAATGACAAATACAAACCGGTCTACGCTTGCTTGACCGTTTCCGCAACCGGTTCGGCGTCGAGACAAAGTGGCTTCATTCGGATCATCAATTGGAACGTCGAGCCCTTGGTTTCCAAAGACGTCTTCCCACCCTCGTACTCCACCATTGATAACTCGTTGATTGGGTTCGCGGTCCCTAAGAAAGGCACCTACTTTGCCACCTACAACACGTGGTGTGAATTCCAAGAAAATACGTTTGTGCTGGCAAGCATCATTGTCAATGGCGAGATCGTGTTAAGAGGTACCGCTCCAAATATTTGCTCCAACAACAATAAAGACGGCACCGCAACTGTCTCATTAAACAAATCGTTTCTCCTCAACTTGGAAAAGGGGGATGTGGTTTCTTTAATTGTGGGCGCAAGTTCCCCCGCCATTTCGATTCCAACCAGCAATGATTCGAGTTATGCAACGACATTAACGTTAGACTTACGAATCCCGAATCAAATGGAAGCCAAAGACTCTTATCAAGACTACAGTGGCACCACCGGACCCTACGTAGTCGGACCGTTGCTCACCGAGGATGTCGGTCTGGGCGAACCGGGCACCGTTTCACACCAACATCCGACCGACCGATGGGCTCAAACCATCTTCTCGTTGGGGCAAGCGTCCCAGACGTTACAAATGTCGGGTCACACGGCGTTAGACTATCAACAATTTTCAAGTCATTTCAATCGAAAAGAAAATATATCGTTGCCACCAACTGGAACAAACTAATTTATTTCAAAACAAATTTCTCAAACTCTTCCTTTGCCTTCCAAAACGTCTCTCCGCCGGGTCTTGCCTGTAGCTCCTCGATTTCCTGTTTCAACTTCTCGTTTTCGGATTCTAAAAGAGGGATCGACAATAGTTTTTCACATATTTCCGATTTATAGGAGGACAACCTTTTGAACACTTCTTCTTCATTTTGGCTCAATCGATACCACTTGATTGCTTCCAGTAAGTCTCGTTTGGTCCCGACTCCTTTTTCGTGACATCTCGCCAGAGCCAAAGTGACATTTTGACATTCATGATGTCCCCTTTCTTGACTCCGTTTCCATGAAGATTGAAAATGTTCAAATGCTTTGGCCTCATCTTTTGAGATGCCGGAGCCCTTCTCGTAACACACTCCGACATTGAATATCGCAAGCGGATGGTTCATGGACGCTGCTTTAGAGAACAATTCGAAGGCTTTGTATTTGTTTTCGGCTACATGTAAACCCATATCGTACATAAAACCGAGACCGTTGACACAAGCCTTTAACCCCAAGGAAGCCCCTTTTGAAAACCATTCGAAAGCCTTTTCGTAGTTTTGCGCAACGCCTTTTCCGTGAAAGTAACAAAAAGCCACTTCCTCAGTACTTTGGACATACGGTGGTGTCATCGTTGCACTTTGAAGCATCATCTTAAACGCCTTTGGTAAATCTTTGGAGATCCCGATACCATCTCGATAAATGATTCCCAAATTAAAAAGGGATTCGGGTCGGCCAAGGTTCGCTGATTTTTCGTACAATTCTATGGATTTCTTAATATCTTTGGGAACTCCATGATCACCCTTTTCATAGGAATAGGCAAGATTATGAACGGCAATACCTTTCTCGTGTTGGGAGGAGAGTTCTTCGAAGATTTCTTTTGCCATTTTCAAGTCTTTTGCCGTTCCTGTTCCTTCCATGCAACAGATACCGACTCGCAATCGAGATTGCAAGTGATTGAGAGAAGAGGCTTGTTGGTATAGCTCAAACGCGGCTTTCGTATCCGTTTTTTTGAGAGAAACGGCTTTGTCAAAGAGTTCTTTGACCGTTTTTGATTCATTGGTGGAGACCTTTCTCTTTTTCGGGTTGGCAGGTGATTCCGTTTCGGAGATGCTTCGTTTCATCTTTTTTTTTAAACACAAAAACAAAATAAGTCTATGTTTTAAGCAACAAATCAGAAAGCAGGTGCCAGTTTTCTTTCATAACCCGTTCCACTTCTTTTTCCATTTTCGCTTTGCGAAACCATTTCAAACACTCAATCAAATTAATGGTTGTGCCGAATCCGGTTTCATAACAGAAAGCGATTTTCGGATACGCTTTTTCATAATTCAAGTTGGATGCCTTTTGATAAAATTCAAATGCTTTCTTTTCATCTTTGGTATTTTCCGAGTGCAAACCAATTTGAAACATTGCTTCAGTTGAAGGACAAAGATGAATCGCTTCCAGCAAAAGATAAATCCCTTGCTTGGGTTGTTGATTGAGAAGATTACAGCCCATCTTGACTTGACAATCGGCTTTCCATTGCTTTTCCAAATGATAAATGAACAATTGAACCTGATAATATGGTTTAGATGGATCGGGTTCCGGAATATTGATTCCAACGACCTTCTGTCGCAAGAGCCTCCCATTCTCGTGTTCGGTTTCCTTGATAACTCCATCCTCATACAAACGAGCCAGGTGACAGCAGGCCATAAGATTGTTTTGTTGGACGGCTTTCTGAAAATAGTTAATTGCTTTTTCTAAATTTTTTGAAACACCTTTTCCAAACCAGTAGAGCAATGCCAACGCATTTTGAGCAGGAGCATAGTTTTGGTCGGCCGATAGAGAATAAAATTGAAACGCCTTGTCGTAATCCTTTGCCGAACCGAGGCCTTCCTCACTTTTTAATCCATCCCAAAACTGAGTTGCGGCTAACATTTTCTTTTCTTTCACCCAACAAAAGAAAACAAAGGATGACTGTTCGGTCGGTTTTGAGCGATATCGGCGTATGCAAAGACGTGATCCAACTGATTGTCGAGTATGATGGCGCTATACTCACGTGATATACAAAGCAATTCTACGAATCGACAACGATGAATTCAAAGTTGTTTGTTTGAGTGAAAACCATTACGTTGATCCAACTCCTCCAAATCCTCTATGGTCTTTGCTGTATCCGATTTGTTTTATTTTGCTTTTTGTTTTCTTTAAGTTTTTGACTTAAGCGTAAATCGATTTGTTTCTTTTTTCTCTCATCCAAAAGATTTTTGCCAAAGGAAATGAATCTTCCCCCTCTTCAGTCATGGTTTGTCGGTTCCTTGTCTCCGGACCCGATTATTCGCGGGGAGTCAACCAGACAACTGTTGCTGCTCCAACGGCATCCTTCCGGCCTCGAATGGACCCTAAAGTTTTTGGAAAGTGACAATCCATCCTCCCCAAACGATTCTCTGTTGTCGGCCATGACCTTTTTCAAAAACACCATCAAACCGAAACCGGAATCGGTCTTACCCCAGCACCGAAACGTATTGCTCAAACTCTTCCACCAAAAAACCGATCCCAAATTCTTGGCCATGCTGGTCGAAACGGTATCTCTCGTTGCCGACGCTCAACACAACAATCAGAACAAATGGCCGACGATGATAAACGACATTTGTTTGTTACTCGAGGAAGCGAAATTACCCATCCAACTGTCAAACATATTAGAGCTCTCCGCTCTAATCGTCCAAGACATCCGAGGATCCAAACTCGATGGCCGATTTGTCAGCAAGATTTGGGACAAGTTGACTGTTTTGGTGCAAAGATTGGCCATCTCAACCGAGTCGGTACATTTATTAAAATCGGCCACTCTTATCGTGCACATGCTCTGCTCCATCAATCACGAGATCTTGCATCCGATTGTGAAGGCAAATGCTGAAAGAGTGATCAACCTGTTACTGCCTCTTCTCCACCTCCAATCCAATCATCTTTCGGCGCTGGCGGAGATGCAAAGTACAATCTTTGATTTCGGTTCCACCATGATGCGCGCACACTTTGCGGTCTTCAATACATTGAGCGAAACCATGGGTCCGGTCTTGTGGAAAGTGTTTTTTAAAATGGACCCGCGAAAGAATTTTCAGGATCATTTGTGCAGCAGTGTTCTGGCCTTTTTGTTGGTTGCGGATTCCACACCGAAACCGGTCCAACCCATCGTACCCAACACCGTGAAAAAGCTGATGGAATCCCTTGTGGTTCCCCATTTGATGTATCGTTTCACCGAAATCAGTGAGGGGAACATTGATGTGGACGATTTCATGGAATCGGAGCTGAGTGGCATGGAAGGGGATTTAAGACGATCGGTCGCGGTCAAATTTATTCCCTACTTGATTAAAATGGATCCCGATGAATTTCGACAGTGCTTACGAGGCATCGCCTGTGCAGCAAAGTCGTGGGTGGAAAAGAATGTCCTCATGTTCCTGGTCATGGGCTCCGGGTTAGGCTTTTGTAAACCCGAAGAAATCCAACAGGTTCTCACCATGGCCTTTATCTCAATCTCTTCCACAGAAGCCAATGATACGTTTAAATCCGACTGCATCAAATTCATTATGCATTTTAAAACAAACTTGGGGGAACCGCAAACGATCCAGGTGTTGTCGATATTTGGCCCTCGCCTCTCCCACGGCTCCGTCCTTCTTCGTGTATCGGCCTTAATGGCCGTCGACTCTCTTTTGACCGACGAACTCGCCTCGCGGAATCCGTTGGTGCAGAAACCGATTCTCCTTCAACTCCTGTCGTTGCTTCCGTTCGCCTTACAAGAACGGTCCGAAAACTTTATCTGTGGAACCATGTTGAACATTTTCAAAATTATTTCTCGATTGGAGGGCAAAGATGAGCTGATGAGCGCAACCCTGAAAACGGTGGTCTCCATGCTGAACATGAAAGATCGACTCAACTTATACAGTGTGGACCACGAAACCTTTTCGTTGCTCCAGTGTATTATCTACAAGATGAACAGCCACACCGAGCAGCTGGATTCAATCTTGTTGGAACCGTTGATTAAATTTTATTTGGGTGTGGGGCCGAACACATCCAACTCATTTCAAGCCTTACAAACTCTTTTGGTGCTTCTTTCCTTTCAAAAAACACCTCTTCCCAATCATTGGAGCAAACTGTGGCCGATCTTTACCAAACCGGAACATTTTGTGTTTCATGATCACGATCAATGGTGTCAAACCAAACTGATTTTGGAGATTCTGGCGACCTATCTGGAAAAGGGG
>Ga0105048_10011256_pt1 | contig 14123 bp, 11 predicted proteins | sample MAT05_FD_78382 | JGI IMG/M metagenome (GOLD analysis project Ga0105048, IMG submission 78382) | Freshwater microbial communities from Lake Fryxell liftoff mats and glacier meltwater in Antarctica - MAT-05 | ecosystem: Environmental > Aquatic > Freshwater > Ice > Liftoff microbial mat | place...
ATGTTTCACCTGTTTATTGCAGGCCCTCATGCTCACGTTACAGAGATTCGCGGAAAATGTCCAGCGAAATTATTGCCCAGCCCAGCCCCGAACTTACCCCTGATACTTTATACCGCAAAGGGCCAATCTCCAGACCGGATTTATCCGGCAAACTCCCGCCGCAGCAACTCCGTCTGCTCCCCGCACTTCGGAACAGCACCCACTGGCGCCTCATGCCCGCTCATCCGCATCGGGTTCCCAAACACCGGTAATCCGTCTTCCAACGTAGAAAGGCTCCGTATCCCCGGCAACGTCAGCGCTTCCCCCACCGTTCGCACCGCCCCGCAAGGCACCTCCGCCGCGCGCAACTCAGCCTCCCACTCCATGGCGGTTTTCGTCAAAAACACCGGTTCCAACTCCGCCAATAGTGCCACCCGGTTCGCAGTCCTCAGAATATTCGTCGTGTACCGTTCATCCGCAAACCAATCCTTCCGCCCCATTGCCCCGCAAAACCGCCCCCAAATCCGCTCATTCGTCACCGCCACCGCCACTTTCCCCGTCAGACAATCAAAAACCTGATACGGCACGATACTCGCATGCGCCATTCCCGCCGGCTTCGGATCGATCCCGGCCATCAAAGAAACGGCAGTCAACGGCGACATTGCCGCCAGCAGGCTATCCAAAAGCGAGACATCGACGAATGCCCCCTGACCAGTCTTCTCCCGCCGCAGCAACGCCGCCAATATTCCCTGCTGCAGGAACATGGCCGCCATTACATCGGCGACCGGAAACGAAACTTTTCCCGAACTCGTGTGCATCAACCCGCTAATGGCCTGCACTATCAAGTCGTAGCCCGGCCGGTCCCGATCCGGCCCTTCCTGTCCAAATCCCGAAACCGACCCATAAATCAATCCCGGTTGAACTGCCTGCAGCTCGGAGTATCCCAACCCTAGCCGCGCCGCTACTCCAGGCCGGAAGTTCTCGATCACCACATCCGCCCGTCCAGCCATCCGCTTTACCAGTACCAAATCTCCGGCGTTCTTCAAATCCAGAACCGCGCTCTCCTTGTTCCGGTTCAGCCCTAGAAAATAGGTGGAATTCGCCCCCGCGAACGGCGGCCCCCAACTCCGAGCCTCATCCCCGCCCGCCTCTTCAATCTTCACCACCCGGGCGCCCAAATCCCCTAGCAACATCGTGCAAAGTGGACCGGCCACCGCCCGCGAAAGGTCCAAAACAAATACTCCTTCCAGCGGTCGCGTCATGCCTCAACCGGTTCCAAAATTCCACTTCCGATCAAGTGCCGCAAATAACCCAGCCAGCCCCCGCGCATGTCCTCCACTTCTTCGCCCATCTCCTTCGACAGCTTTGTCAGCACCTCTTCCGACGTTCGTTTCCCATCATGGAGAATCAATAAACCCGCCGTCCGCGGCTCCACATCGTATTCCTGAATGAACCCATCGATAAAGGTCAGCTTCGCCGAATCCGCCATCCACCGCCCACTATCCGGCCTAACCACCTGCTGCAGCCGCATATCGGGCGCCAATCGCAGCTTCGACTCCCACAACTCCGCTTCACTCAGCCGCAGCACGTCCTGGCAAGCGAACATGCGCGCGATCTGGTGTCCAAAATGCCCCTTCCGCGTCGGCGGTAACGAGTCCTGCAGATACCAGTTCGGCCCCCCTTCCGACCGGCGCCGCATAACCACCAGCCAATTCTGAATCGCCTCCACCCCCAAATCCGCGAAGTACCCCACCCACCGCTCCAGTTCCGCCTGCACATGGGCGCCGCTGTCCGCCTTGAGCCACGATTTCGCATACTCCTCCGCCGTCGCTTTCATCCCCCCAAGCACCACGATGTCGCACCCACTCCCCGCCAGCCATTCTCGCAGCCGATCCTCACCCTTCATACCATTCATCGTCCCCACATCGCACGTAAAATGGCCAAATCCTCCGTCCCGCAAATAGCCCGGCGCCTCACGCAAAATCCGCTCTGAAAACCGGTCCCCGCCCATTCCCCCATCGCGGTAGTAAGCCTGCCGGTCCGGTGTCATCACATACGGCGGATTACAGACAATCAAGTCGAACTGCTCCCCCTCCACCGCCGAGTAACAGTCGCTCTCCCGAAACTCAATATTCGCGTGTCCGTTCATCGCCGCGCCAAATCGCCCATAGTTAAGCGCCCGTGGATTCCGGTCAATTGCCACCACCTTCCCGGCCCGCCGCGCAACATAAAAGGACTGGATCCCGCTTCCGCAACACAAGTCCAAAACATGCGCAAATGGCCGGCTGGCAATCGAGTTCGCAATCGCCATTGTTGACGTACCGATACTCATCACCCAATACATCTCGATCTCTTTCCGCCGAACCGCCGTATTGTCGGACAACAGGAACAACCCGTCTTCCAGAAACACAACTTCACCCACCACGCCCCCCGCCTCTCGCACCCACAAGCCCGCCGTCTCGCAAAGGTCGAAAAACTCATCGCCCACCATCCGGCGCATCACATCTTCCGGCGTCGCCACCCGTAGCAAAAACGCCCGCAGAAGGCAGCCCAGAGCTGTTTCTACCCCCACTCGCTCCGCGATCGCCGCATGATTCATCTTCATCGATGTTTCCGCCACTGCCGTCTCCGGCACCGCCGCCCGCATCGAGTCCCCCGAAAACCCAAGTGCTAACAACCCCTCCGCAATCTTCGCCGCCCGCGCCGGATCGTCCACTCGCAGCGGAGCTTTTATCTTTTCCAAATCAATATCAATCATTGTGGTTGCCTTATCGATTAGTCTGACGTGTAAAATAGGGCAGCGGTCACAGTACGCCAACCGCTCATGGAATAACCAGATGCCAAAAACTTCGTATGCGGACGTCGTAATGGATGTGGAGCCGGGAAAGCGCCGGGTCGACGCCACACCGGAACCGGACTCTCCGTTCCAGGTACTCATTATGGGTGATTTCTCCGGGCGCGCCAGCCGCGGAGTTGTCGAGCCAGTCCTCGGACGCCGCCCCATTCCTATCGACCGGGACGAAATCGAAACTCTCCCCGCCCAACTCGGCGTCGAACTTCGCCTCGCCCTCGCCGGTGACCATGGCGCCGAACTCCATCTCAGGTTCAACGAACTCGAAGACTTCCACGCCGACCGCCTTTTCGAAAGTTGCGACCTGTTTCCCGCGCTTCGCGCCATGCGCCGTCGTCTCGAAAATCCCGAGTCCCTGAAAAAAATCACCGACGACATCCTCGGCGGCATCATTGCCGAAACCCGCCCCGAAGCCAAGGCCTCCAGTTCCATCATCACCGGTAGCCTCCTCGACCAAATTGCCGACGAAGCCGACGAACCCGGCCCCGCCCGCGGCTCCAAACCTCGCGATCCCCTCCTCGCCTACGTTCACGATCTCGTCGCGCCCCACCTTGTCCCCGGGCAGGATCCCAAGCAAAAGGAACTCCTCTCCCAACTCGACGACGAGGCTGGCCGCCAAATGCGGATCATTCTCCACAACCCCCTCTTCCAGGGCCTCGAATCCGCCTGGCGCGGCCTCGATCACCTCGTCCGCAATGTCGAAACCGGCACCCAACTCAAGATCTACATTCTCGACGTCTCCAAAGCCGAACTCCTCGCCGACGTCGCCGCCGCCAATGACCTTCGCCGCACCGGCCTCTTTCATCTCCTGGCCGCCGCTCCTCCCAACGGCGAGCCTTGGTCCCTCCTCGGTTTCGATTGCTACTTCCGCCCCTGGATCGACGACATTGAACTTCTCGCCCGCGTCGCCATGCTGGCCGATTTCGCCGGTGCGCCCCTAATCGCCGCCGCCGATTGCAGCCTTCTCGGCGTCAAAAACCCCGAACATCTCGGTGAAAACGATGACTGGGACATCGAAAACCCCATCTGGGACGAAATTCGCTCTCTCCCCGAAGCCTGCCGCATCGGCCTCACCATGCCGCGCGTTATCTCCCGCCAGCCCTACGGCAAAGACTCCAGCCCACTCGAAAAGTTCAAGTTTGAAGAGATGCCCGAGGGCAGTACGCATGCTAATTATTTGTGGGGCAACGGCATGTATCCCGCGGTCGCGCTCATCTGCCAGGCGTTTAGTGAAGAAAAATGGCGCATGCGCCCCGGCCAGTTCCAAAATATCCATAGCCTCCCCGTTCACAACTGGAAGGAATACGGCAATGTGGAAATAAAGCCCTGTGCCGAAGTCCTGCTCACCCTCAAGGCCGCTGAAACCATGATTGCTCTCGGCTTGATGCCCATGCTCAGCATGAAAGGCAGCGATCAAGTTCGCATCGGCGCCTTTCAATCGATCGCCAAACCGCCCTCGCCCCTCGAAGGCCGCTGGAGATAGACGGGAGTACCCGCCCTGCAAAAGAAATCGTGGACCACCACCATCGAGGCCTCAAAGGAAAAGCCGCGCTCAGGGCCCCGTCACCGGCAGCCTCGCCAACTCCAAGCAGGTATTTCGTACCGGTTACGTGCCGTCGGTCTTCAAAATACCGGCCGCTTCAGACACGTCTTTGAACGTCCCGTCGCCGTTGTTGCGGAATAGGATATTTTTCCCGCCCTGCAACCCCGGCGGCCCGCATGCCACCAGAATCCCTTTGTATTTACAAGGCCCCGATTCCGGCAGCGGCGCTGTTTTCGGATCGAAATTAATGTAGTTGGCGACAAACAAATCCAAAGTGCCGTCCTTGTTCGTGTCTACAAAGGCGCACCCCGTATTGTGCCGCCGCAGGCCCGTCTTTGTCCGCGTCGTCACGCCGGCCTTCGCTGCTACATCCGTGAACTTCCCGTTCCCCAAATTCTTCCAAAGCGAGCAGTCGCCCCAATAGCTGACGAACAACTCATCGACCCCGTCGTTGTCAAAATCGCCGACGCAGCACCCGCTTCCCCAGCCTGTCCGCGCAATACCCGCCGCCATCGTCTCGTCCGTGAATGTGCCATCGCGATTGTTCTTATACAACCGGCTCACCGGAGCGGAGGCAAACTTCGTCTCAAACCGGCTGCCATTCACCAGAAATATATCCAGCCAGCCGTCGTGGTCGTAGTCAAAAAACGCGGCGCCGCAGCCCGTCGTCTCAATCAAATATTTGTTCCGGTTCTCGCTGCCATAGATCGTCTTCGTCTTCAGCCCCGCCTCGCGAGCGACGTTGACAAATGACACGCCTGCGCCCTGCCCTCGCACAATTTGATCGAACGAGAAAACCGTCCCCGTACGGCACAGCGACTGAATAATGGACCGGCGGGAGACGGGCATTGCTCTTTATTGTTGCACCGTAATGAGACTTGTATCTGCGATAGAATAATTGGCATTACCGGACCGCCAAGCGTTCTGGAACTCGCCGGAATTTGGTTAGGGGTAATTGAATATGAAGTCTCTGTTTCGTCTCTCGCTCTGCGCGTTTGCCTGCGCGAGCTTTGTCTACGCTCAAGGCGGCATGGGCGCGCTCACTGGCACAGTTGTCGATTCCACCGGCTCCGCCGTTCCCGGCGCCACCGCGAAAATCGTCCAGACTTCCACCAATGCCGAACGCACGGTGACATCCAATGAGACCGGCCTCTTCACGCTCCCTTCGCTCGTGCCGAGCAACTATACTCTCACCATCTCCGCCACCGGGTTCAAGCAAAAGACTCTCGACCAGATCACCCTCAACGCTTTCCAAACTCTCGCCCTTGGCCGCATCCAGATGGAAGTCGGCGACGGCCCCGCCACCGTAATTAACGTTACCGCCGAAGCGTCTCTCGTCACTGAGAACGCCGTTCGCTCCGAAACCGTTCAGGCCAAGCAGGTCACCAACATGCCGCTCAACGGCCGCAATTGGTCGACACTGCTGAAGATTATTCCCGGTACGGCGCCACGCAACAACAACGCCATCAACGGCCGCGAAGCCTCCTACGACGGCTATGCCGATTTCCGCATCAACGGCAAGAATCCCAATCAAACCCAGGTCAATCTCGACGGCGGCAGCGTTGTCGATCACGGCAACGACGCGAAGACCACCGTCACGCCCAGTCTGGAATCCATTCAGGAAGTCTCCGTCCTCACCAACAACTTCCAGGCCGAATATGGCTACCGCTCCGGCGCTGTGATCAATGTGCTTACCAAGTCCGGCACCAATCAAATACACGGCACCGTCTGGGACTATATCCGCAATGAAGCTCTGAACGCCAACTCCTGGAACAACAACTACTTCGGCATTCGCAAGCAGCGCTATCGCTATAACTACTTCGGCGGCAACATCTCCGGACCCATCAAGAAGGACAAGCTCTTCATCTTCACCAACTACGAAAACCTGAAGCAGGACACGCCCACCATCACCCGCCAGGTTCGCGTCCCTACCCTTTTAGAACGCGCCGGTAACTTCTCCCAGACCGTCAACGCCGATGGCACCACGCCGCGCATCTTCGTCCCCGGTACGCAGGCGTCGGGTAATCCGATCCCGTTGCCGAACAATATCTTTCCAGCCTCTCAAGTCAGTCCCGAAGGCCGCGCCATCATGTCGCTTTATCCGGAACCCAACCTCCGCAACGAGACCAACAACAACTACCTGCTTCAGTACGCCCGCCTTAATCCCCGCACCACCACCGTCGGCAAGGTTGACTGGAATATCAACGACCGTACCCGCGCCTACGTTCGCTACTCACAGGATTGGGGCACCGTGCAGGACAACATCGGCTGGACCGCCGCTGGCGACGTGCCATTTGCCGTCACCAAACTCCATCGGCCGGATCGTGCCATGGCCGCCAATGTCACCCGCACCTTTTCTCCCAACTTGGTTTCGGAATCCCTCTTCTCCTGGAGCTACGACCGGCCCAGTTCCAACCTCGAAGATTCGCTCGAACCCGATAAAATTGACCGTACGAAGGTCGGCCTCTCCCGCCTCCCTTCGTTCTTCAAAACCGAGTTCGGCAACATCCTTCCTCAAGTCGATCCCGGCGGCACTTACCCCGGCTTCAACTTCAACCGCTTCCCCGTTTACGCCCTCGCCAATGAGTGGCAGTATTCCAGTAACTGGACCTGGACCCGCGGCTCCCACATCATGAAGTTCGGCGGACTGTTCATTCAAAATACCAAGGATGAAATCGACGGCTCCGTCGAAAAAGGCGTCTTCAACTTCGGTGTCAATACCGCCAGTGACTTTGACACCGGTTATTCTCCCGCCAACATGGTCACCGGCGCCCTCAACCAGTTCCGCCAGGAAAGCACCATTAAACGGAAAAATTCCGTTTATCGTGACTTCCATGTCTTCGCCCAGGATACCTGGAAAGTCACTCGCAAGCTCACGGTCGATTTCGGACTCCGCATGGTACACATGCCGACAAGCTATAACATCGATCCCACTAAAACGCTGGACGCGGTCTTCCTCCCCAGTAAGTGGAACGCCGCCAAAGCTCCGCGATTCTATGTCCCGGACCCGGTCAATCGCAATCTGATCATTGACCCCGCCAACCCCAATCAGCCCCTTCCCGCCAATGTCGCCAACGCTCTCCGTTTTTCTATCGTCCCCGGCTCCGGTGACAATCTGAACGGCGTCTTCCCGCTCGGCGGTGATCTCGGCCGCGCTGGCCTGAACAACCCCAACTTCTTCCTGTTCGCCCCGCGCGGCGGCTTTGCCTACGCTCCGGATGCCAAAACCGTCATCCGCGCCGGCTTCGGTTACGGCTTCAATCGCGTCGCCATCGGCCAGGCCATCAACAACTTTGAAAACGGCCTTACCGAGCTCGTCGACATCCGCCAGACCAGTATCGCTTCGCTCCAGTCATCCGGCACCACCGGCCTCACCCGCATCGCCCCGCGCAATTTCGGCGTCCGCGATGAGTCGAGCCGCAAGGTTCCCACAACCTACGATTACAGCGTTTCCATTCAGCGCGAACTGCCCTGGGCCCTGGTGCTGGATCTTGCCTATATCGGCAACGTCCAACGCCACCAGAACGTCGCGTTCAATATCAATAACGTCATCCCCGGCACCGGCTATGATCCCAGGTTCATTGATCCCCGCCTGGCCGGCAACAATCTGGCCGGCCCCGTCTCGGCGTCGAACCCCAACCCGCTCCCCGGCACCCAGTTGGTCGATTCCAACCTTCTCCGTCCATACCCCGGTTTAGGCGATTTGCTGCTCACGGCCAACGTCGCGAACGCGGTGTACAACTCGCTCCAGACGGGCCTGCAAAAACGATACCGCAACGGCCTTACCTTCCAGTTCGCCCATACCTATGGCTATCTCCGCACGCAGTCGGAGGCCTTCGGCCACTATTCGCTCAAGTGGAAGGAATACACCGGCTTTGTCGCCGATAACGATCGCCGCCACGTTGTCGCCATCAACTACAACTATGAAGTTCCCAAGCTCGCCGGAAAGTTCGGGATGAACAACGCCGCCGGCCGACAGGTCTTCGATGGCTGGCAGGTCTCCCACCTCATGAACTTCTATACCGGCCGCTACATCACGCCGACGTTTGGCATTCAGGAAGCGAACACAACTAACCCTGTCTCAAACCTCAACGCCATCTACACCGGCAGCCCGAACTACGGCCCCCGCATCAACCCCACCTCGAACCCCAACAACGGCGCATCGGACCTCACCAAGATGTTCAGCATTGACGCTTTCGGCGTTCCCGCTCTGGGCATCGGCACCGGCCCGCGAAACTTTTTGCGTGAGCCCGGCACCCATTCCAACGACATCAATATTGCCAAGCAGTTCTATATTGACGACCGCCGCCATTTAGAGCTTCGGGCCAGCCTCTTCAATCCCTTCAACGCCATTCGCCGGACAGACGTCAACACCGGCGCGACGTTCAAGGCGAACGGGGCCACCGCGGCCAGCGGCTTCCGGCTTTTCAATTCATCGGAACAACAGGTGCGGAACTTGCTTGAACGCCGCCCCACTTCCACGCCGCAGGAGATCTACAACCAATACCGCAGCGGTTTCGGCCACGTAAATCTCACCAGCGTCCAGCCTAACCGCATCATCGAGATTGGCTTGCGCTTCCGCTTTTAAAGCGCTCTCGCTTCACAATTCCGGCGCCCTCGCGCACGGTGATTAACTGATCGACCGCAACGGCGCCGCAATATTCCGTTCCCCCATTCGGCCAACGGATAGTCACTGCGGCCGACGTTGCGGCGCCAAGCCCATAGTGCAGCCGGAAGTCGTTTACCGAATAAAAACTCGATTGGGCCTGCACCTCTTGCGCCTGAATTGCGGCCTTACCCGCTAACGTGTACCGCACCGTCGCCCGCGCCCCGATCGCCGACCGATTGCTGACCGTACCCTCCAGTTTCATCTTCAACCAATGCCCCGTTCCCGCCAAATCATTGCGCAGCAATGACGGCGGCTCATTCAAATTCACCACTAAAATATCCATGTCGCCGTCATTGTCAAAGTCACCGACCGCGCACCCCCGGCTGGAATGCAACGCGCCGATCCCCGGCCCGGCATCCCCGAGTATCTCCTCAAATCGTCCATTCCCCAGGTTCCGGAAAACCAGCCGAGGCGAGCGCTGCGGATGCGCCGCCGGCTTCCCCTCCGTCTCCGGATAGACGCCGCCGGTAACCAAAAACAGATCCGGATGCCCGTCGTTGTCCAGGTCCGTCATTCCCGCGCCCCAGCCCACATACCGCGTCTCCACGCCAATCCCCGCCGCCGCCGTGATCTCCGCGAACATCCCCTTTCCGTCGTTCCGAAACAGCCCATGGGTGTCGTTGGCAAAGTGCGTTTTGAAAATGTCCAGATCGCCGTCCAAATCATGATCGCCCACCGCCAACCCCATTCCGGCCTGTTCCTGCCCGTCGTCGCTCAGCGCAATGCCCCGTTCAATCCCTTCTTCCTTAAATGTTCCGTCACGCTGATTTCGCAGGAGAAAACTCGGCGTCGAATCGCACGCGACCAATATGTCGGGCCACCCGTCATTGTCGAAATCGGCCGCCACGGCGGTCATCGCATAACTCCCGGTCACCTTGTCGATTCCCGCCTTGTTACTGATGTCCGTAAAAGTCCCATCGCCATTATTCCGGAACAGCCGGCATCGCGAAGTCTTCAGCCCGCGCGGTCCGCAATTCACCGGCACGTCGTTAAACGTGCAGTTCGCTCCATCTCCGGGCTTCGGCGCTGTCGCAAGATCCAGCTCTAAATAGTTAGCCACAAACAGATCCAGCCGCGCATCCCGGTCATAATCCAGAAACGTACAGCCGCCCCCTAACTCGCCGGCCCGCGCGAACAATCCCGCCTCCTTAGTCGCATCGGTGAACGTGCCATCGCCGTTGTTACGATACAAGACACACTCGCCATGGCCCGTCAGAAACAAATCCACATGGCCATCGTTGTTATAATCGGCGGCAGTAACCGCGCAGAACCAACCGGCCCGCGTCAGTCCCGCCCGCTCCGTAACATCGGTGAACGTTCCGTCGCGATTGTTTTTATAGAGCCGATTCGTGGCCCCATCCGGCGCGCCATCCAGCCGGCTGCCGGTGAGCAAAAAGATATCCAGCCACCCGTCGCTATCGTAATCGATAAACGCCGCTCCGCACCCGGTGGCCTCCAGGATGTAGGTTTTCCTTTCAACGCCGCCATAGATTACCGGGGCCCGCAAGCCGGCCGCGGCCGCCACATCCTGAAACTTCGCCAGCCACGGCTTCCCGGAGGGTTTAGCCCGCGCCGCCGCTGTCACGCCGCGATTCGCCACTCCCTGACCAAAAAGGGAGGAGCTCGCCAGCGCCAGCCAGGCGCGTCGGTCCAGATGAGGCATGATAACTATTATGCGAGTTCTTCTGTTGCTGTTTTTCCTGCAAGCGGACCCTCGTGAATTATTCGAATCCGCCGTAAAGGCCCAGCAGGCAGGCCGCCTCGCCGAAGCCCAGACGCTCCTGGAATCCGCCGCGAAACTCGCCCCCGGTCAAGTGGCGATCCTCGGGAACCTAGGCGCCATTCGCGCCCAGCGAGGCGACTTCGCGGGCGCTCTTTCCGCTTATCGACAGGCGCTGAAGATAGGCCCCGCTACTCCCCGCCTGCACCTGAATATCGCTTTGGCCCACTTCCGTCAATCGGACTTCGCCGCCGCGCTTGCCAGCCTCGATCAATATCGAGAACAAGCGCCACCGGATGCGCAAGGCGGGGAACTGCGCGCCGTTTGCCTCTATCAACTCGGCCGGTATGAAGACGCCGCGGAGCAGTATAGGGATCTGTCGGCGCACGGTGAAGAGCGGCTGGCATGGCTCTACGGCTTCGGTCAGTCGCTTATGCGCGCCGGTAAAGCCGAGCAGGGCCAAGCCGCCATCGCCCGCCTGTTCGCACGTTTTCCGGAAGCCCCGGAGACGAAGTTATTGGAAGCCCAGGCCCTGATCGCCGGCCGTAAATACGAACAGGCCGTCGAGCAACTCGAAGCCCTTCGATCAAAAAAACTGGCGGGAGTGGATCTATGGCTTGGCGTGGCTTACGAAAATGCCCGGCGCTTCGCGGAGGCCAAGCAAGCCTACGCCCGCGAGGCCACCGCCTCGGGCGATCTCTTAGCGCATTACGCTCTGGGAATCGCCGAAGCCCGCGAAGGCCGCGACGCCGAAGCCGCCAATCATCTGGAGCGCGCCCTCGCTATCGACAGCCAGACCAACAACGTCAGCTTTCATCTAGCGCGCGCCTATTTAAAGTTGAACAAACCCGCCGCCGCTCTGCCCTTGCTCGACCGCGCCATCGCCCGCGACCCCAAAGCTACGCCTCCCCGTTATGCCCGTCTGCAAGCGCTGAAAAGTACTGGAAAAACTGAAGAAGCGCAGCGCGAGGCCAACATCATCCGCGCACTTCTGCGCCAGCCATAGGGAGGCTACTGAACCTGAATCTTCACGACGTTGCTCGTGTTGCCGCCGCCTGTCAGCGCCAGATATCGACCTCCGCAAACGGCACACGCCGATCTCCCCCCTCCTCCAGGTAATGCCCTGGACCGTCTATCAGGACTTGAACGATTTGGAAATCGAAGCGATTTTCGCCTACCTTAGCGCTATTCCGTGTGTTGAGGGCGGCCCCGAAGAGAAGCCCAACCGCTGCGCTCCGGCCACCCCCACCACGGCCGTTGCCAGTCCCAAGAGCATCACCATCGAAGCCTTCCCGCTTGGCTTTGACGGCTCGGCTTCCAAGGCATCCCATGGCGGCGCGCTGACCTACAGTTGGACCACCGCCAAGGGCAGTCCCGTCGCGACAATTCTGTTCGGCAATACCGAGAAGGCTGTCGTTCAGTTTGGAACCCGCGGCCCGATCGATTACAACGTCGAACTGACCGTTACCGACTCTCAGGGCGCCACCGCCAAACACACCGTCACGGTAAAATACGTCGGCTAACGACAAGTAAAAAACACCATTTTCGGCGAGGAGGGTCAAGGACCGTCCTCGCCGAAAATGTTTAACGGCAAAAAACGCTTGATTGTACTAGCAAACTAGTACACTATAACTCCAGATGTCTGCATCGGAGTCCAAGTCGCTTGCCTTCACTTTCCGGCTCGACCTCGCCAGCGGCGTCCCCGTCTACCGCCAACTCATCGAGCAGGTCCGCAACGGCATCGTTTTCCACTCCCTCCATCCCGGCGACCAGCTTCCCACCGTCCGTCAAACGGCCGTCGATCTCGCCATAAACCCCAACACCGTCGTCCGCGCCTACCGGGAACTCGAAATCCTTGGGGTCATCGAAACTCACCAGGGAACGGGAACTTTTGTGAGTTCCCAAAAAGTAGAACGTGACGACGTCGAGCGGCAGCGCCAGTTGAACCAGATCGTCAGCGAATTCGTCGCCCGCGCCGCCGCCGCCGGACTCAAAATCGAAGACATCCTGACCCGTCTGCAAGAGATGACTCAAAGGAATTCCCAATGAAAATCCAGCAAGTGAATACCACCATCAGCCCCTTCGGCGCCGTTCTATTCGTAGCCAGCCTTATCATCGGCTTCGTCGGCGTCTTCCTCACGCTCACCCCCTGGCCCGCGCTCATATTCGCATTGATCGGCGTCTATCTGCTGCTTTCCGTTCGCGTCGCCGACCAATGGGAGCGCGTCGCTGTCCTCCGTCTCGGCCGCTACCAGGGTATGCGCGGACCCGGCATGTTCCGGATCGTTCCGGTCATCGATTCGGTCAGCACCGCCGTCGATCAGCGCGTCCGCGTCGGCAACGTCAAGGCCGAATCGACACTCACAAAGGACACCGTGCCCGTCAGCGTTGACGCCGTCTATTTCTGGGTCGTCTGGAACGCCGAAAAGGCCATCCTGGAAGTCGAGGACTTTGAAGAGGCGATCGCCATGGCTGCCCAGACCGCCCTCCGCGAATCCATCGGCCGCCACGAACTCGCCCAGATGATTACGGATCGCGAATCCATCGGCGTCGAACTCCAACGCACGCTGGATGACAAGACCAACCCCTGGGGCATCACCATTCAGTCGGTCGAAGTCCGCGATGTTCAAATTCCGCAAGCGCTCGAAGACGCCATGTCCCGCGAAGCCCAGGCCGAGCGCGAACGCCGTGCCCGCGTCATCTACGGTCAAGCCGAAACCGAAGCCGCGGAGAAGTTCGTCAACGCCGCCAGGATTTACGAAGGCCACCCCATGGCCCTCCACCTCCGCGCCATGAACATGCTCTACGAAGCGATGAAGGAGAAGGGGGCAATGGTTGTCGTGCCTTCGTCCGCCGTCGAAACCATGGGACTCGGAGGACAACTCGGCCTCGCCTCCATGGCGCGCAACAAGGATATTGTGTGACACCCGCGTTGCTCCTCGCGGCCGCCTCCTCTCACCCGAGGTTCAACCGAAAGCCCGAACATCCGTATCAGCGCAAAGTCGAAGGCCACCCTGCGTGACCTCGCTGAACGAGAAGGTAAGCCAATGCAGGATGTTCTGGAAGAGGCCATCGCATTCTATCAGCGCGAAAAGTTTCTTGAGGAAGCGAACGTAGCGTATGCCCGGCTCAGAGAAGACCCGGAAGCGTGGGACCGGGAACTGGCGGAACGGCGAATCTCGGAGGCTACGCTGATGGATGGGCTAGCCAACAAATGAGTGTTCTGCAGCCCTCAAGGCCTCGGCGCTCACCAAAACTTGACCACTTGTGCTCCGATAGAGTTGCCCACCCCCGGCACCGCACCTTGGCCCGTAAGCCGCGGATGGGCAAGGCATTATCATCCCCGGCCCCGTTGGGCCGG
>Ga0105048_10011258_pt1 | contig 14121 bp, 12 predicted proteins | sample MAT05_FD_78382 | JGI IMG/M metagenome (GOLD analysis project Ga0105048, IMG submission 78382) | Freshwater microbial communities from Lake Fryxell liftoff mats and glacier meltwater in Antarctica - MAT-05 | ecosystem: Environmental > Aquatic > Freshwater > Ice > Liftoff microbial mat | place...
GGGCCAGCAGGCTGCAGAGCCAGTATTAATGCGGGTTTTTGGACTGTCGCTACCGATACTATTCATAACAGCGAGCTATGCATAACTGCCATTATGTAGAGCTCTACATAATGGCAGAAAGCGGACGGTCGGCTAGGAAATACGAAGGGCAAAAGCCGGCTCATGTTAGTAGCTACCTCCCCTGAATTCAGCCTCAAAAAGCAGACATTAGGCTATCTCGGTGCGTTGAGTACGGATGAATCGGAACAATTTCAGCGCAGCATCTCGCTGCTGATGATGATCTTGCGCACCTCTGTGGTTCCGGCTCCGATTTCTAGCAGCTTGATGGCGCGGTATAGGCGATTGATTTCAGACTCCCAGATATAGCCAGTGCCGCCGTGTATCTGCACGGCTTCGTTTAAGACCTTGTTCATGGTATCGGCTGCAAACATTACCGAGGCCGCAGTGATTTTGTGGATGTCACCCCGCCCGCCGCCGCCCACTTCGAGGTCATTGGCCGCGCGCAGAGCCTGGTAGGTAAAGACACGCATCGCCTCAACCCATACAAACATATCGGCGAGCTTGGACTGGATCATCTGAAAGCTGGCAATTGGCTTGCCGAATTGCTGGCGCGTCTGGGCGAACTCAAGCGACAGTTCCAGCGCCCGTTCGGCAATGCCCAGGCAGATGGGCGAGATCATGGCGCGTTCAAGGTCCAGCCCGCTCATCACGATCTTCACGCCGGTGTCTTCTTCCCCGACGCGATTCGTTATCGGCACGCGGCAATTTTCAAAAACTAGCTCGGCGGTCTGGCTGCCGCGAAACCCCATCTTGATAAGTTTTTGCGCCACCTTGAAGCCTGGGAAATCCTTCTCGACGATGAAGGCCGAAATACCCTTGGCGCCTTTTTCGCGGCTGGTCTTGGCGTAAACCAGCAGGACGTCAGCGACTGGGCCGTTGGTGATGTACAACTTGCTGCCATTGAGCAGGTAGTCGCTGCCATCGAGCGTGGCGGTGGTGCGCATGGAACCCAGTGCGTCGGAGCCGGCGCCGGGTTCTGTCAGGCCTAGCGCGCCTATGGTCTTGCCGCTGCACAGGTCGGGCAGGTAACGATTGCGCTGCTCGTCATTGGCATTGCGGTAGATGTTGTAGAGGCAGAGGTTTTCATGCGCGACCCAGCTCAATGCGAGTGCATGGTTCCAGCGCGAGAAGGCCTGCAGCACCAGCCCGCTGGTGAACATGTCCAGCCCGGCTCCGCCAAAGGTTTCGGGCACAGTAATCCCGAAATAGCCTGTTTTGCCAATGAGCTTAAAGGCGTCTTCAGGCCACCACTCTTCATCGTCCATACGTTTCGACAGCGGGTACATCTCCTGCCTGGCAAATCGGTCGGCTTCGTCAAGCATGCTCTGCTCGTCATTTGAAAGACCGGCAAAACTCTGCATGGCAGAGCTTGCAGCTGGGGAGAAAGGTGGTGAGGCGAAAGCGTTCATAAATTTCTCTGGTGTTAGACCGTAGTTGGTAATTTAATCAGGGTGTTTCTGCGCAAAGGCAGCCACACGGGCGGCAAAATCGGGCGTAGTCGCGCAGCGCAGAAAGGCCGCCTTCTCGCGTTTCAGGTGAGCTTCAAGCGCATCATTTGACTGCGCAGCTACAAGTGCTTTAAGTTCGCTCAGGGACTGTGAAGGAAGGGCCGGCATTTCATCGACCCACTGGGCAGTCTTCTGCTGAAGCTTGTCGTCTTCAACCACGCGATTGACAAGGCCCAGCTGAAAGGCACGCTCAGCGTTAAACTGGCCACCCGTTGTCAATACCTCAAGCCCGCGGGCGCTGCCAAGCCGCTGCACCAGGAAAAAGCTCAGCCCGCCATCGGCTGGCGCTCCGAGTTTTGGGTAGGCCACCACGAAGCGGGCAGAGCGTGTGGCCACTGCAAGGTCACAGGCCATGGCGAGCGAAAAGCCGCCACCGGCCAGCGCACCATGTACGCACGCAATGACCGGCATCGGCAGTCGCTGAAAGCCCAGCACGCAGGCATGAAAGGGGTCAATCGTCTTTTCAATAAACGCGGGCAGGTTTTCGCGGTGGGCGCACATGGCGGCTACGTCGCCGCCTGCGCAAAAAGACCGGCCCTCGCCGCGCAACACAAGAATACGAGCGGTGGCATTGCTGTGAACAGCTTCAATCGCATCGCGCAAAGCGCCTGCCATGTCGCTGTCCAGGGCGTTCATCCCCTCAGGACGGTTCACAGTCAGTGTAACTACGGCACCCTGCTGTGAAGACAATACGGAAGCGGCGACGCTCACTGCGTTAAATCCATGAAAAAACTTTTTGATTCAGCAATTTGACCCATTTTCAAATTTTTCCTTTAATTGGATCACTTTGTAATCTTCATTTCACCAATGAGTGAATAGGGTAATTACTATGTTTTCAAGTTTACAAGGTAAAAATCTATCTCTGTTAGGCTGCACTTCTTCTTTTATGAGGGAAATCCATAGGCATCATTATTTTTGAGTGAGGGTCATAATATGGAGAATTAGTGACAACTTAGATACAAGCCCGAGCATCTGTTCAAGCTGAAATACGAAGTGCCGAAAAGGCACTACGGAGACAACATGAGCCCAAGCGTCGCCGCCAGACTGCGCGATATCTCGCTCAAGGGCTGGGATGCGGTGGTGCGCAATAACCTGCACGGCACCTTTCTTTTTTCGCGTGAGTGTTATGTCCAGTGGATGGAACACCACGGCGGCAGTATGGTCAAGATGCTGGCCGACATCTGGGGCGGTCTGCCTGGTATGGGCCTCTCGGGCGCTGCCCGCGGCGGCGTGTTGACCCTGACCGAAACCGCAGCCTGCGAATGGGGCCATGCCGGCATGCGAGTCAACGCCGTGGCCCCGGGCTGGATCGCCTCCTCTGGCATAGACACTTATAACGAGGACTACCGCGCCTTGCTGCGCGGCCTGCGTACCAAGGTCCCGCTGCAGCGCTTCGGTACCGAAGCCGAACTGTCGTCTGCAGCTGTCTATCTGCTGTCAGAAGCCGCCGGTTTCATCAGTGGTAGCGTCATTCGCGTCGACGGCGCTGTGCCGACAGCGCGTCGCAGCTGGCAATTGCAGCCTGCCGAGCGCAGCTTCCCTTACAACGGCTTTCCGCAATATCAGCCGCCCTTCACCTTTGCCGACGGCCCGCAGGCTACGAAAAAATAAATATGGCGCATGAATTTACCCCACTGATCATGACGCAGCGCGGAGCGGCTTGCCACATCACGATCAACCGCGCGGCTGAGCACAACACCCTGACTAACGTAGTAATGCAAGAGCTAACCGACGCGCTGCGTCAGGCTGAATGCATGCAGGGCGTGCGCGCCATCGTTATCACAGGCGCGGGCGAGCAGACTTTCTGCGCCGGCGGCAAGCTGACGCCAACGGCTGACGGGTCGCCTTTGGCGCTGGAATCCGGCCGCTTCGATAACCCGATTGCAGACATGTTCAAAGCCATGGACCGCTGTAACTTGCCCATCATCGCGCGGGTCAACGGCGGCGCATTTGGCGGTGGCTTAGGTCTGATCTGCGCCTGCGACTTTGCGGTTGCCGTCGATACCGCGAGGTTCGGTACCACCGAAGCCAAAGTTGGTGTCTTCCCTATAATGATTTTGCCGGTTCTGATGCGTGTCATACCGCGCCGTCGCCTAATAGAAATGTGTTTTTTTGCTCACCGTTTTTCTGCTGCTGAGGCGCAAACGTTTGACATTGTTAATGAGGTAGTCGCAAACGCGGACTTGGATAGCGCGGTCAATGCAATGGTGGACAAACTGGCTGCCAACTCGCCAGTTGCACTTCGCATCGGGCGGCGCACCTTCTCAGCCGTTACCGACCTGTCGCTTTCGGACGCGCTCAACTTGACCCAGGCGGTGCTGCCTATCCTCTCACAGAGCGAAGACACCAAAGAAGGCATGAAGGCCTTTGCCGAGCGCCGTGCGCCTGTCTGGCCCGGTCGTTAAACCACGCAGCACCTCATCCATGACAACGCAGAAAGAGATACGAACAAAACCCTTGCGCATAGGTTGCGCAACCTGCTTCTGGGGCGACTCCGAGGCTGGGGCCACGCAGCTGGTCAAATATGGCGACATCGATTATCTGGTGTTTGACTTCCTCGCCGAAATCACCATGTCGCTGCTGGCGCGTGCGCGCGCTAAATCAGCAGATGCCGGCTACGCCCCCGACTTTGTTCGGATTGTTGCGTCGCTGGCCGGCGAGCTGAAAGCCCGCGGTGTCAAAGTGGTGTCCAATGGAGGCGGCGTTAATCCGCGTGCCTGCGCTGAAGCGCTAGGTAAAGAACTTCAGGCGCTGGGCATCGACCTGAAGATTGCAGTCGTTGAAGGTGACGACCTTTCAGCGCGGGCTGATGAGTTCAGGGCTGCAGGCGTGCACGAGATGTTCAGTAGCGCCGCCATGCCTCCAAAATTTTTAAGTATGAACGCCTACCTGGGTGCGCAGCCAATTGCAGCAGCTCTTGATGCGGGTGCCGACATTGTTATCATTGGCCGTGTGGTGGACAGTGCAGTGACCCTAGGCCCGCTGGTACATGAAATCGGCTGGTCATGGACAGACTGGGACAAGCTGGCGACCGGCAGCCTGGCTGGCCACGTGATTGAATGCGGTACCCAGGCCACGGGTGGCCTGTTCACCTACTGGGAGCGCGTGCCTCGCTGGGACGACATTGGCTTTCCGATCGCCGAGTGCGATGCATCGGGCGAGAGTTTTGTACTCACCAAGCCGGGCAACACTGGTGGCTTAGTAATACCCGCTAGCGTGGCCGAGCAGGTGATTTATGAAATTGGCGACCCAGCGGCTTACCTGTTACCCGACGTCACCTGCGATTTCAGGAATGTGCGACTGCGGCAAGACGGCGAGCACAGGGTGCGCGTCAGTGGTGCCCGCGGTAACGCGGCACCGGCGAGCTACAAGGTCAGCGCCACCTATGCCGAAGGCTGGAGACTTTTCACCACCCTGATGATTGGCGGCAGCGATGCTGCGCGCAAGGCACAGCGGGTTGGCGACTCCATCTTTCAACGCACACGCCGTATGTTCGCTGAGCGCGGCTGGGCAGATTACGGCGAAACCAGCCTGGAAATACTGGGCGCAGAGAGCACTTACGGCCCGCATGCGCTGACTAGCGGCACCCGGGAGGTGGTGCTCAAGATCGCAGCCAAACATTCATCACGTGACGCCCTGGAACTGCTTGCACGCGAAATCGTGCCATCGGCCACGGCCATGGCGCAGGGCATCACGGGTTTTGCGGCGGGGCGTGCATCGCCTTCGCCGGTTGTCCATCTGTTCTCATTTTTAACGGATCGGGGCAACGTAAAAGCTTCTTTCAACCTAGATGGAGAAAACGTTGGGTTTAAGGAAAGCTTTGATCCCAAAGCACTTGAAGGCCGGACGGTATTGCCCGCCGCGCCTGTGCCAGCAACTTCTACGCCGGGTGAAAGTCTGACCGTGCCGTTACTGCGTGTGGCTCACGGCCGCAGCGGTGACAAGGGCGATAAGTCAAACATCGGCATCATTGCCCGCAGCGATGCGCTTTACGTGGTGCTGCAGCGGACGCTAACGGCTGACATCGAGCGCGAATATTTTGCCCACGTGGCGAAAGGCAAGGTTTCGCGCTACAGTCTGCCAGGTTTTAATGCACTCAACTTCACACTCGAAAACGCGCTAGCCGGTGGTGGCGTCGCCTCTCTGCGTTACGACCCGCAGGGCAAGGCCCTAGCTCAGATGTTGCTGGATATTCCGGTGAATATTCCTGTGACCCTTCTCGAAAACCTGCCATGAAAACCGCCATTGATAACGTTACCGACCACCCTGACACCGAAACGCTGGGCAGCAACCCTGCGGGAAAACAGACACCGCGCCGTATGCGGCGGGCTGGCGAGATCGTTGCTGCTGCACGCGAAACCTTTCTTGAAAAAGGTTTTGAACGTGCATCAGTCAGCGAGATTGCCGCCAAGGTTGGCGTGGTTGAAGGCTTACTGTATTCCTACTTCCCGACCAAACGCGATTTACTTAATGAAGTGCTACGCGGCATGTACGAGCCGCTGTTGCGGGAAATGGAAGAGGGCTTCAGCCGCCTGCATGGGCTGCGCAGCCGCATGCGCTTTGTGATCTGGCGGCACCTCCGTGTATATGTTGAAGACCCGGGCCTGTCACGACTGGTGTTGCATGAAGTGCGCACACGGCCCGAGTATTTCAACTCAGCACTTCACGAGTTGCATGTTCGATACACGGCGTTTTTGATGCGCACAGTGCGCGACGCCGTGGCCATCGGTGAGCTGCCAAAAAATACTGACGGCCCGATGGTGCGCGGCATGGTCTACGGCGCTATTGAGCACCGAATGTGGGGCGTTTTGTTCGGGCGCGACACCGTCGATATTGAAGCTGCTGCAGACCGCTTCACCGACTTGGTGCTGCGTGGCATCCTGCCAATCAATCAGGCTGAAGTTTCAGTCACAGTAGCGCCTGCGCCATCTAGCCGCGAAGACATCGAACGCCGCCTGGAACGCCTTGAAAAAATAGTGGCGGTGACCTCCGGGCCAGTAACGCTGCACCGCAAAAAAAGCTCATGACCATCATCAAAAAACTATTCATCGCCAACCGGGCAGAGATTGCGCTGCGCATAGTCCGGACTGCCAGGCGCATGGGTATCGCAACCGTTGTACCCATGCACAGCCAGGACCAGTTTGGCCCGGCGCTTAATGAGGCCGATGAAACGGTTGAGGTGTTTGGTACACCCGCCGTAGCCGCGTGGCTCGACATTCCAGGAATAATGCGCGCAGCCATTGAGACGGGATGTGACGCAATACACCCGGGCTACGGCTTTTTGTCCGAGAACGCGGCCTTCGCCAAAGCTGTTGCTGAAGCCGGCCTAGTGTTTGTTGGGCCGCCGGCATCGGTGATTGAACTGATGGGTGACAAGATAACGGCACGCCGCTTTGCCGCGACACAGGGCATGCCCGTGATCCCTGCGGCCGATGAAGCGGAAGACCCCGCAACATTTGAAAAACGCGCGTTTGCAGTTGGCTTTCCCATGCTGGTTAAAGGAGCTGCTGGAGGCGGTGGAAAAGGCATGCAGATAGCGCGTCGAGCTGAAGACCTGGCCAATGCCATCAGCGCGGCGCGCTCCGAGAGTCAGCGATACTTTGGCGACGGTCGCTTGTTTGCCGAGCGTTTTGTCGAGCAGCCCCGGCACATCGAAGTACAGGTGTTCGGCGACAACCAGGGTAATGTCATTCACTTGGGCGAGCGTGAATGTTCGATACAGCGGCGCTTCCAGAAACTGATTGAAGAATCCCCGGCGCCTACATTGCCAGTTGGCCTTCGTGACCGTATCTGCAACGCCGCAGTCACACTCGCTGCAGCAGCAAAGTACGTGAACGCCGGAACAGTCGAATGCATCGTTTCACCAGATGGTGAATTCTTCTTTCTTGAAATGAACACCCGCCTGCAGGTCGAGCACCCGGTGACCGAAATGGTCACTGGCCTTGACCTGGTTGAGCTGCAGTTGCGCGTGGCCCAGGGCGAGGTACTGCCCCTCAGGCAGGCAGATGTTCAGTTCAGCGGCCACGCGATTGAATGTCGCATCCTGGCCGAAGATGCCGACGCCGGTTTTGTACCTGACATCGGCAAGGTACTGTTGCTCAACATGCCTGCAGGCCCGGGCGTACGCTTTGACTGTGGCGTGACCCAAGGTGCGCCAGTGACGGCTGATTTTGATTCCCTGCTTGCCAAGCTGGTGGTGCATGGTGCGGACCGAACGCTGGCCATCTCGCGCATGCGCAGCGCGCTGATAGAAACCGCCATGCTGGGCGTCACCATCAACAACGATTTTTTGTTGCGTGTTTTAAAGCATCCAGCATTTGCGCGCGGCGAGACCGATACCGGTTTCCTGGAGCGCCACAAGGCCGAACTTGCGCCAGTCGCGTTAACCCTGGCAGAACGACAGATACTGCTTGCCGTGGCCGCCAGTGCGGCGCCGGATATTTCAGCAACCCGCATTCCAGAACCCTACGCCTCCATGGGCGCATGGCGCAACTGAATTTTAAGATGACAACACTCCTGTTCCCAGATATCCCCGAAACGCGGCACCAGGTGCAGGTGCGCACCGATGCCGTATATGTAGACGGCAGTTCGGTCCAGGTTCGCAAAACGGCAGCGGGCAGCTTTATCGGCTATCTTGACGGCCGTGGCGAGCGCCTTCGTGCCGTGGCCAGCGGCGACACTATTTATGTGCAATTACGCGGTCGCAGTTTCGCGGTCAATCGTGTGGATCCCACCCGTGCCGCAGCCTCCAGCGCTGCAGACGTTCCCGGTGCTACACATGCACCCATGCCGGGGGTGGTGATCTCGCTTGTCGCAATCCTTGGCCAACACGTCAAAAAGGGTGATGCGCTACTGGTGATTGAAAGTATGAAGCTTCAAATGACGATTTCTGCCAATCTAGACGGCGAGGTGGCCGAAATGCCTCTGGCTGTTGGCCAGACTTTCCAGCGTAACGATATGCTGGTGCGCCTGCAAAATTCCGGAGACGCCGCATGAGTCGCATCGTCAGTAAGATAGACATTGCCTCTGCGGGCTACAAAAAAAACCATGCAACCATGATGCAAAAGGTCGAGGCGTTGCAAGCCAAAGTGCATAAGGCGCGGTTTGAGCGGCCCGAGCGCGACATCGAACGCCTGCACCGACAGAAGAAGCTCACAGTGCGTGAACGCCTTGACCTGTTGCTGGACCCTGGCACACCGTTTCTGGAAATTGGCACGCTGGTTGCCAACAAGGCCTACGGGGGAGACGTGCAGGGCGCCGGGCAGGTGTCCGGCATTGGCATCATCTACGGCCGCGAAGTCATCATCCACGCGGACGACCCCAGCATCAAGGGTGGTGCGTGGTATCCCCTGTCGGTTAAAAAAATAGTGCGTACGCTCGACATCGCCATCGAAAACCGATTGCCGGTGATTCACCTTTGCGACAGCGCCGGCGGCTTCCTGCCATTGCAGTCGGACCTTTTTCCTGACAGGCACGCTGCGGGCCGCATCTTTCGCAACCAGTGCACGCTCTCGAAGATGGGCGTGCCGCAGATTGCCGTGGTGCTTGGCCACTGCACGGCAGGTGGCGCGTACATACCTGCGCTGTGTGACTACAGTGTCATCGTGCGCGGCAACGGGGGTGTCTTTTTGGGCGGGCCTCCACTTGTCAAGGCTGCGACTGGTGAAATCGTCACCGCAGAAGCGCTGGGCGGAGCAACCATGCACACCACCGTGTCGGGCACCTGCGACTACGCCGCAGACGATGAGCCCCACGCTATGGCGATTGCCCGTGACATCTTTGCCAACACCTCGCCAATTGCCAAACAGGTGATTGACCGTACTGAGGCTGAAGCGCCCTTTTATGACCCGAAAGAGTTGTACGGCCTAGTTCCGACCGACTGGAAGACAGGCTTTGACATGCGGGAGGTTATTGCGCGTGTGGTGGACGGCAGCTACTTCCATGAGTACCAGCCCGACTACGGTACCACCATGATCTGCGGCTACGCGCGCATTTGGGGTTGCAAGGTTGGCATCCTGGCCAACAATGGCGTGCTGTTCAACGACAGCTCGCTTAAGGCCGCGCACTTCATGCGCCTGTGCGACCGTGACCGCACGCCGCTGGTTTTTTTACAGAACATCACGGGTTACATGGTGGGCCGCGAATACGAAGAGCGCGGCATCACCAAGGACGGCGCAAAGATGATTATGACGCAGGTAGGCTGTACCGTACCCAAGTTCACCGTCATTGTGGGAGGCTCTTTCGGTGCCGGCAATTACGGCATGTGCGGGCGCGCTTTCGATGGCCGCTTTTTGTGGATGTGGCCGCAGTCACAAATCGCGGTAATGGGCGCCGAGCAGGCCGCCAACACCCTGGCTGACGTGAAGATTCGCCAGCTAGAGCGCAACGGGCATGAACTGAACCCCGAAGAGATCGCCGCGATTCGCGACCCGGTGCTCGTGAGTTTTGAGGCCGAAAGCGATGCCTACTATTCGACGTCCGAAATGTGGGACGACGGCATTCTTGACCCGGTCGACACCCGCAATGCGTTGGGCATGGCAATCGTTGCATCGCTGAATGCACCTTTTGGCGATATCGGTTACGGGGTCCTCCGCCTGTAGCCTGCATAGAACCCGCATGTAGCCCGCCGCAAAAGACAAAGCAGGAGTCCGTATGATTGCTGTCGATGACCACTCAACCATAGGCGAAACATTTTTTCGCGCTGCAAAAGAGTACGCGGACAAGCCCTTCCTCGCAGTGCCGGTGAATACAGCGCGCAGCTACGACCCGGCCGGCGTTGAGATAACTTATGAACACGCTGCTGCAATAGGGCGAGAACTGATGCGGGTGTATGCAGCCGCTGGCTACGGTGTTGGCCACCGTATTTCTTTGTTGATTGGAAACCGGCCCGAGCACATGCTGCACAAGCTGGCCATGAATGCGCTGGGTGTCTGCTGTGTGCCCTTAAACCCTGACCACAGGCCGCGTGAGCTTGCATATGTGCTGGGCCATGCAAAGGTAGACCTAGTGGTGGTTGTGGCTCCCCTTCAAGTACAGCTGCGCGAAGGTATGGCACAGGCAGAACACGCCATGCCGGCGGTCGCGCTTTTTGAGAATTTTGCGGCCGGTGTGCCGACGCCTTCGCGCAAGGCCGCGTTAACCAAGCCTGACCCAGCTACAGCCGCGAGCGTTTTATACACATCAGGCACCACAGGGCGGCCCAAGGGCTGTGTGCTCTCTCACGACTACGAGCTGGCTGCTGGCGTCTGGTATGCCACTCGCGGTGGACTATCGGCCTTTGGCGAGGCCTGTGAGCGCATTTATAACCCGCTCCCGCTGTTTCATGTCAACGCCTCCATCTTTTCGTTTTACTGCGCTATGCTCAAGGGCAATTGCCAAGTACAGACAGACCGCTTCCAGCCCTCACGATGGTGGACCGAGGTGTATGAGTCAAAAGCCACTGTTGTCCATTACCTAGGTGTGGTAGTGCCCATGCTGCTGGGACAGGCCGAACACCCGCATGAGCATGACCATTGCGTGCGCTTTGCCATTGGTGCGGGCGTCGAGCCGCAGCGCCATCGCGCTTTTGAAGAGCGCTTTGGTTTTCCCCTCATAGAGATCTGGGGTATGACCGAAATGGTGCGCGCCATTATCGACAACGAGCTACCGCGTGAAGTTGGCACGCGCGTTTTTGGGCGTACCACACCCGGTGTTGAAGTGCGTGTGGTTGACGATGGCGACATCGACTTGCCGACTGGCCATGAGGGAGAGATGATAGTCCGCCATAGCCTGGCCACGCCGCGCAAACATTTTTTGGGAAGAAAAGGGAACCTCCGCAAGACACTCCCTTTGGCAGTCGATGCGCCTGAAACTCCATCGACGCCTCCCGCTCGCAATCCGTCGTCCGCAGGAATGGCTTGATATCCAGCAGCAGCGTACCGTCCGCGCAATCGAGATTCCACATTTGCAACACCCCCGATGCCGCGAATCCCCCGAGCTTGGCGACGGAAAGCCCGAACGGATTGGGTCGGCGTGGCGTGCGGGTGGCGAACATCCGGCGCGGCTCGGTGTCGTTGGTCGGGGTGAACTGCATTTCGGGCGCCCCCGCCTGATTCAGGCAGTACAGCAGGATCAGGTGGGTGTAGCCCTCTCCAGGTCCTTCAGGCAGGGCACATAGGCGGCATCGACAAACACCGTGCACAGCATGGTGTCGCCGCGCCGGTTGTTGCGCGGGCATTCGGAGGTGGTGTGCCACGGGGTGCGCAGCCGGTCGATCGGGGTGGCAACCAGCCGATGCGCATCGTCCTATCCTGCCAATCCACCTTCGGCCGCTTATCCGCGCAGGGCTGAATGCGCCCGAACGCCCGCGACGTCTGCATCACGCCGGGATCGTCGAAGCGCCGACCCACGATCTGCATCCCCACCGGCAGTCCAGCCTTGGTGAAGCCGCACGGCACGGTCGAGGCGGGATTCCAGCTCATGTTCAACGGATGCGAAAACTCCGCCCACTGGATCCAGTCCCACGGATGCCGCGGCCAATGCGCCGGGATCAGCCGCTCGGCCGGAAGCGCGGGCGCCGACACGGTGGGTGTGATGAGGAAATCCCAACCCTCGAATCAACGTGAAATAGCTTTCATGACGCGGGGTGCTGCGAGGACATCATGAAAGTTAGGTGTGGATGTCGGCGTCACAGGCCACCTTGCGCACCCGCATATCCTGGTTCTGCGGCAGGGTAACGTCTCCGCCGTCCTTGATGCACGCGACCAGGCCAGGATCCGTCTGGCTCTCGAACCGCGGCAGCAGGGCCGCAATGCTGGTCATATGCGCCGCCCGGAAATCGCGGATCGGCGCCGACCCCACCGGCCTCCAGGTCGACGTCACGTCCTGCGGGCTGAACCCGCCATTGGCCTCGAAATTCTTGGCCGCCCGGCGCACCCGGGCGGCCACCTCGGGATCAACCCGCGCGTGGCCAAGGTACATCGAGAACGCCACCCGCCCGCCCTTTACCCCGTCATCCAGCCGACCCACGTAGTAGGCCGGCCATGCCTCCTGGCTGGTCTGGTCCAGCCGATGCGGCCCCGATATCACCGACATCATCAGTGCCCCGTCGGCCACCGTGCGCGTCATCGGCCCCCATGCGAGGTGTAATCGCCCGCCCCCTTCGGATGGTTTGGCACCCGCCCACGCGTGGGCTTCAGCCCGAACAGCCCGCAGAAATGCGCCGCCATGCTGATCGAGCCCGCCCCGTCGCCACCCTGGTGTAGCGCCGAATACTCCGCCGCCGCAGCCGCCCCGGCCCCAGCCGGCGACGCCCCTGCGGTGTAGTCCTTCTTCCATGGACTGTGGGTGATGCCGGTCAGTGGCGAGCGCGACACTGTGGTCCAGCCGAACATGGAAACCGTGGTCTTGCCGATCACGATGCCACCGGCCTCGCGCAGGCGGCTGACGAAGGGGTTGTCGATCTGGCCTGGAACCCCTTGGCAGAGTGGCTGCCGCGCTCGGTGGAAAAGTCTCGCCCCTGCCAAAGAGGTGCTGAGCTGCTCTACCGCTGCGGCAACGGCAACACCAATGGCCACGAGCCGCTACAGTCCGGCCAGTACTCGGGTGGGCTGGTGCTCACGCCGCTGGAGCTGATCGAGCGCATTGCTCAACTGGTGCCGCCACCGCGCACATACCGCCACCGCGCACATACCGCCACCGCTACTACGGCGTGCTGGCCCCAAACTCGCCCTTGCGACGGGCGGTGACGGCGATGGTGCAGGTGGCGCAGGTGGCGCAGGTGGCGTAGGTGGTGCAGGTGGTGCAGGTGGTGCAGGTGGCGCAACCGGTGGTGTCGGCGGGTTTGGTGTGCCCTGAGCCCGACGCTGCGCACGCCGATGCTTGCAGTTCACAAGCCGGGCCAGGTAGGGCGGTCCCATCTGAGGCGCAAGCCAAACCCAAACCGCGCCCACCCTCGCGCTACCTTTGGGCCGCACTTATTACCCGTATCGACGAGGTGCTCCCGCCGATATTCCCACTCTGCTTTGGTCCTATGCGCATCATCGCCTTCTTGACGTTCAGCGCAGACATCCACAAGATCCTGCAGCACATCGGTTGTCGACAGCCGAGCTGCGCGCATTACCCCGGCACGCGGGCCACTGCTGGGGGATGACTGTGGCGCGCAAGAGCCCAGGGAGAAAGTGGATGCCATGCCGGACTGGGATATGAGCAGCCAGTCAGCACCCGACTATCTCGAAGATCAGCGCTCAGACTGGTGGACCTGCTGACGTAAAAAGCGACGGCTGCGCCGGGGCAGGGCTGTGCTCGCAGCCCAGCTTTCCATCTCGCTTGTGCCGGTGGGCGGCAAAACCTTGGGGATTCAGATCGCCACTCAAGGGCCGCACGACGCTTGAGGCGGCCTTTCTTGAGGCTGCTTTTCGGTGCCATACTTGGCCGCAGGCGGTTGAACCTAGAAACCGCAGTTGACCGCTTTCTTCCGCTGGATACGCCTTATGAACTCCAGCTTTTGTGCGCACCAGCAAGGTCACCTCAATGGTGACAACGCTACGCACCCGATTGAGCCGCGCTGGCGCAC
>Ga0105048_10011261_pt1 | contig 14119 bp, 7 predicted proteins | sample MAT05_FD_78382 | JGI IMG/M metagenome (GOLD analysis project Ga0105048, IMG submission 78382) | Freshwater microbial communities from Lake Fryxell liftoff mats and glacier meltwater in Antarctica - MAT-05 | ecosystem: Environmental > Aquatic > Freshwater > Ice > Liftoff microbial mat | place...
GGGGGCACGCCCTGAACCATCATCTCATCGCGCCCTGACATCCCGCCGGTCCACGGCGTGTAGTCGGGCACCGGGCGGTCCACGCCGTTGGGCGAGGCGGCAAAGTAGAACGCGTCACCGGGCTTGGGCACGCGCGTAAACGCGCTCTCGCCAGCGATGATCCAGCGATCGCCAGGGTTGCGCATCGTGGCAAACCGCAGGTTGTTGTCGAACGGCCGCGCCGTGGCAACCTGCCCGACCGGCTCATTGACAAACGCCCGCGACCCGATCAGCCCCGACGACAGCAGCCCGAGCACAAAGACGCCAAAGCAGACCATGATCGTCATGACTTGGCCCAAGCGCGTGCTGGCCGCCACCGCGATGCTCGTGAGCACCGGCACGCTCAGCAGCAAGGCAAACGCAGCCACCACCACCTGCCACTTCACGCCCCCGCCAAAGCCCTGCCACTCCCAGTCCCGCTTGAAGCAGATCGCCAGCAGGTAGCCCAGCAGCGTCAGCGGCAGCGCCGCCAGCGTGCTGACCTGCGGGAAGCTCCACCCATAAAAGAACGAGCCCCACACCCCCGTGGCCAGCGCCAGGCCCACGGCACTCAGGCCCATCACCACCACGGGCATGTGCAGCTTGTCGCTGGCGTTCATCAGCACCCCGTGCTGGATCGCCAGCAGCAGGAATAGCAGCATCGTGCCCACCGCCGCCAGCACCGCGCCCGTCACGCCCATCCACTTGCCCACCACCAGCGTCCAGCGCGGGACGGGCTTGGAAACGATCGTCAGCACCGTCTTGTTCTCGATCTCGCGCGACACCGCGCTGGTCGCGATGAACGCCGCCATCAGCACCCCGAGCGCAAAGACCGTCGCCAGCCCAAGGTCCAGCAGCAGCTTGTCGTCGCCGCTGACCTCGCCGGTCTCGGTATACCCAAGCGTGAAGCCCGCGCCGGCAGTGGTGATCACCATCACCACACCGCAGATCGCCACCAGCACAAAGAAGACCGGCTGGCGCACGCACTCAAGGAAGGTCGTCCGCGCGATGGGGAATGTCAGTGTGAACATGCGAGCCGGAGGGTACGCCCCCACTGCCTCCTGCAACCAAACACCAGGTCAACCGCCGCCGACCAGCCGACACCTACGCTGCACTGTTCGCGCTAGTTCGCCCCGCCCCCCCACCCCCCCCGACCCTACCCTGGCCCAACAACCATGCTCGATCTGTCACCACACAGCCACCCGAGCGTCTACCTGACGCCCGATGTGCCCGGCATCGGCGGGCTCATCAAGCAACGCCCCGATGACTTCCTGGTCGAGGAAGTCCCCCTCTACCAGCCCTGCGGTACCGGCGAGCACATCTACCTCTTCGTCCAAAAACGAGGCCTCAGCACCCAGCAGCTCGTCGCCATCCTCGCACGCCACTTCCGCGTCCGCGAGTCTGACGTCGGCTACGCCGGGCTCAAAGACAAACAGGCCATCACTCGCCAGGTCATGTCCGTGCACACGCCGGGCAAGGTGCCCGAAGACTTCCCGCAGATCCGCGACGACCGCGTTGCCGTGCTCTGGTCAGACCTGCACACCAACAAGCTCCGGCGCGGGCACCTGCACGGGAACCGCTTCTCGATCCGCGTCCGCGGCGTGCCGCTGCGCGCCGTCTTTGACGCCAAGCGCGTGCTCGAATGCCTCGACGCCGTCGGCGTGCCCAACCGCCTCGGCGAGCAGCGCTTTGGCGCACTGCAGAACAACCACCTCATCGGCCGCGCACTGATCCTGGGTGACCATCAGGCCGCCCTTGACCTGCTGCTGGGCCCAGGCTCGCAGGCCTGCCTCAGCGAGGCCAACACCCGCGCACGCGAGCTCTACGCCGCCAAGCAGTACACCGAGGCTATCGCCTTCTACGGCCGCGGCTCCATGCCCGAGCGCCGCGCGCTGGCCGCCCTGGCTCGCGGTGCCAACCCGCGCCGCGCCTGCGACCAGCTCCGCGGGCTCTCGATGGGCTTCTTCCTCTCCTCGTTCCAGTCCGCCGTCTTCAACGCCGTGCTTGATCGCCGCCTGCGCGACGGCAAGCTTGGCACGCTGATTGAGGGCGACCTCGCCTGGCGCCACGAGCAGGGCGCGGGCGCAGGCGCGGTGTTCAAGGTTGACGCCCCGACGCTTGCGAGCGCTGAGACCGCCGAGCGCCTCGCCGCCAAGGCCATCAGCCCCAGCGGCCCGATGTGGGGCAGCGAGATGCTCCGCGCGACCGGCGAAACTGACCGAACAGAGCTTGAAGCACTCGCCGCCATGGGCGTCACGCCCGAGCACCTTGGCCCCGCCCACGCGCAGCTCGGCGATGAACTGCGCGGCGAGCGCCGCCCCCTGCGAGTGCCGCTGATGTACGCGGAAGTTGACGCCGGCGGCGACGAGCACGGGTCGTACGTCCGCTGCGGGTTTGAGCTGCCGCCGGGCGCTTTCGCCACCGTGGTAATGGACGAGGTCATGAAGGTTCACGCCCCATTCACGCCCGACTCGCCCGACTCGCCCGACACGTCCGACACGCCCGACACGTCCGACACAAGCGAAAGCCCTGACGCGCCGCCAAACAGCGCCGAGCGCGAGCCCAAAGGCGGCCGCGAGCCCAAAGACGACGAGGCTCACCCCTAACGGTCCTGATCACACACACCCAACGCTCGAGCACATCCCCGCGACCACGCCCGCGCTCACCCCCGCGCTTACCCCCGCGACCACGCCCGCGTAAGCGCCCACCCCCACGCCCGCGCACATGCTCGCGCCCGCCGACAAACATGCCAGCAACCCCGCCACCCCCACCACCACGCGTGCCACCACTCATGGTGATCTTCGATCTCGGCGGCGTGGTCGTCCGCATCTGCCGCACTTGGCCCGAGGCCTGCGCCACCGCCGGCATCCCTTACCGCCACGTCGATACCACGCCCGACGGCATCGCACGCCGCAAGTCGATCGTCCATCTTTATGAAACCGCGCAGATCACCTGCGAGCAGTACTTTGACCGCCTCGCCGCGACTATGAACGGGCACTACAACCCCGCCGAGGTCCGCGCCCTGCATGACGCCTGGATCACCAGCGAGTACCACGGGCTCAGCGACATCATCGATCACCTCCACGCCCAGCACATCCCCACCGGCGTGCTTTCAAACACCAACCACCACCACTGGCAGCAGATGACCACCGGGCCCCACGGGCGCGCCAAGTTCCCCACCCCCCAGCGCGTGCGGCACCTGCACGCCAGCCACCTGCTGGGCCTGGCCAAGCCCGACCGCGCAATCTACCACCGCTTCGCGCAGCTGGTCTGTCCCGCTGAAGGCCTCACACCCGCCGACCTGCTCTTCTTTGACGACCTGCAAGACAACGTTGACGCCGCCAAAGGCGCCGGCTGGCAGGCCCACCTCATAGACCACACCGCCGACCCCGCCGCACAGGTTCGCACGCACCTAGACACGCTGGGCGTGAGGGTTTAGCGCTCAGGGCGCTTTGCAGAGCGCGCGGCTCACAATGCGCAGTGCTCGCGCGCTTGAGGCCTCAATACACGCCTCACTTCTGAAAGATCGGAAGGTACCGCTTGGGCATCTGCAGCACGATCAGCGCCATCGCCGTCCCGTACGCCGTGCCCACGCCCTGGTCGGGCCACTCGCCGGTTTCCATGCGTTGCCGCGTCAGCAGTTCGGCCCGCGCCGCGGGCCACCACTTTGCCCAGGGCTCGCTGCCCGCGAGGTACATCGTCTGGGCCGTGTAATACATGCCATACCAATAGTGCGCCTCTTGCCGGGGCGTGCCGGGCGTGGCCGTCGCCTCAAGGTACCGCATCCCCTGCTGCACCGCCGGGTCATCATAAACGCCCGCATAAAACAGGCTCGCAACCCCCGCCGCAGACCGCGGCCACGCGCTCGCGCCCCCGCCACGCATGTACATGAAACCGCCGTCAACGTTCTGGCAGTCACGCACATACTGCACGGCCTTGTCGATCACGTCCTTGCTCACCTCAAGCCCCGCGTTCCGCGCGCTCCGCAACGCCATGATCTGGCAGATCGTCACGCTCACGTCCGCGTCAAACGGCACCGGGTTGTACCGCCAGCCACCCTCGGCGTTCTGCGTCCGCTCAATCAGCCGCACAGACTTCACCAGCGCCTCGTGTACGCGGTCGCTCGTCCGCGTGTCGGCCCCACCCGCGGTCATCCCATAAACCTCGCCCAAAAACAGCGCCGCGAAACCGTGCCCGTACATCGGCCCGTTGGTCGCGTCACTGGCCAGCAGCCCGGTCTCGGTAGAGCTGGCGAGCACAAACTCGAGCCCGCGCGCCACGTTCTCGCCATAACGCCCGCGCCCGGGCACGTGACCATCGGCCATGAAGGCCAGGCACGCCACGCTCGTTACCGCTACGTTTCGCGCGAACCGCCCGGTCCCAAAGCTGCCGTCGGGGTTCTGCATCCCCGCAAGTACCGAGAGCCCGCGCGTCACCGCGGCGTCAAGCTCAGGGGTCATCTCGCCCGCGAGCGAGACGTTCTCCGCCGTGCGGCTGGGCACCTTGCCGACCTCGAGCGCCGCTGGCTGCGCTACCGGAAGCGCCGCCGCGCCAGCCAGTTCAACCTCAGGCACTTCAACAGCGCCGAGCACGGCCCCGCCCGACTCGACCTCAGCCAGCGCGGGCGCGCACAGCACTGCGGCCAAAGCCGCGCTCAGCAGCCCACTGGGCACAGCGCATGCGACCGCCTGCCGGGCCGCGCCCAGAAACGCACTGAACATGTTTTGCTGACCCGACAAGCCGCTCACTCCGCGTGCTCGCCAAGGCGTTTGTAATACTCTTCCGTCAGCCGCTGATACTCACGGCTGAACCGGTCACCCGCGCCCTGCACCAGGCTGCTGCGGACGCGATCGGGCAGGTTGCCCCACGCCGCGCGCGCAGACTCAAGCGCCGGGCGAAGCTCGGCCTTACGAACCGCCGGAAGCTCCGCGCCCTTCTGCTCGCGGCCCGATTGCCCCTGCTCCTGCTGGCTGGCCTGCGCCTGCTGCGGCTGACTCTGCTGCTCCTGCTCGCTCTTGCTCTCGCCCTCTTGGCAAGGCTTGTCGCACTGGCTCTTGTTCTTCTTGGCCTTGGCGATGAGCTGGTCGAGCTTGCGGATCGCTTCCTCTTGCAGCCGCTGCGTCGAGGCGCTCGTGTCACCCGTCAGTGCGCCGCTGGCCTCTAGCCGCGTTGCCGACTGGTTCATCAGCGCTACGGCCTGCTTGAACTCGTCATCCTCAGGCGCGTCCTGCTCCAGTAAACGGTCGAGTCGCTGACGGATCACATCGCTCACCACGCGATCGTTGCTCGACGCCGCGCCGCCAGCGGTCGGCACGCCCAACAACGCGTCTAGCGTCGCCAGCGGTACCGGCGGAAGCACCGACGCCAGCTTGTCATCGGCGCGAGCCACGGTGGTCATTGCCAGCACCGCCGCCACGCCAAGCGCCGCGCCAGCGAGCAGTACCAGCGAGCGCCGCCGCTCATGCTGTCCTGGATCATTCGCGACAACCGCGACCTGCGCGCTGCCGCGCGAGCGAGGCCGCCGAAGATCGCTACGCACACTCGCCCGGTCGGTCACGGCTCGCATCGCTCAGACCCTCCGCCGCCCGCCGCCCGACGAACATGCGTCAAGGAAGCGAGCACACCAGACTGTACGGACTATCGGCGCGCCCGGATCGCCCCGCCCCGCGCCAAATCACGACACCGCGCAGGTGCTGGCCGTCTGCAACGCCCCTACTCCCGACGTTTCTGCGCAGAAGACTCAATCTGCAACAACCCTGGCCCGATGCCTTACTCCAGTGGTCGCCACCCTACTCGCGCTGCACCGGCGGTCGGGGCGTTCCCGGACCACCGCTTCCCGGGCCAATCGTGCCCGGAACCGTCACGCCCGGCGACTGCCCGCCCTGCTCTTGCAGAGCCTTGAGCAGTTCCTCGCCCTGCTTGGCGACCTGCGCCTGCAGCTCACGCGCCTCCGACGCGAGCTGCTCGATTAAGAGCTTCTCGGTCCCCGGCGCGTCGGCCTGGCGCGTCAGCTCAAGAGCCTCTTCCTGCATGGACCGCAGCAGTTTGAGCTGCGCGATCGGCGGGATCAGCGGCGGGCTGCCCTGGCCGCCACCACCGCCGCCGCCGCCACCACCTTCGGGCTCACGGAACTGCTCGTCTTGCTGCTGATCCTCGCCCAGGGCCGCGACCAGCTGGCGCAGCACGCGCTCGATGCTCAGCTGCCGCTGCGGGAGGCCCTGCGGGATCGTGGCCTCGCGCAGCGCGTCAACAACCTGCCGGCCCGCGCTGGCCACGCGCTGGTGCGCAAGGCTGAAGACCTGCGCGTCGGCAAGCTCCTTGTTCTCCTCGCGCATCTTGGCGATGCGAGCCAGCAACTCTTCTTGACGCTCGGCCAGCACACGCGCCGTGTTGCGAGACCGCCGGTCAAGCTGCTGGCCCGCCAGCGGCGCGGCCTCAGCCCGCAGTGCGCCCTGATCGACCAGCGCCTGCTCGTAGCTGCGCGACAGCTCGGCCCGCTGCCGGGCTTGCTGCCGCTGGGCGGCCTGTGCGTCGGCCTGCTGCGCCTGGGCCCGCGCTTCACGCAGCTTGATAAGCGAGGCCTCTTGGCTCAGCAGCGCCGTCGCCGCGTCTGCCAGCTAACCACGCAGCGCGGTGACTGCGACCATCTGCTGATCTCGCGCGGCCTCAAGGGGCGCAACCACGGGCCGCGCACTGCGACCCGCGTCGCGGGCCTGCTGGGTCGCCGCGGTCGTCCCCGCGTGCAATCGCACCATCGGCCCATCAATCCCGGCGAACGGCCCCGCGGGCATCGCGCGCTTCAGACCCGCCGTTGCCCGCTCCTGCTGACCAATCAGCGCGTCGATCGCCTCAATCAGCGACGCGATGACCCGGCGCAGCACCGCATCGCGCGCCTTGGCCTGGTCTTGCAGCGGGCTGAGCGCGCGCTGCAGCGCCTGCTCGGCCTTGGCCTGCGCCTGCTGGGCCGACTGCTGCTGGTTCTGGCGGGCGCTGCGTGCGGCCTGCTGCATCTGGTCGCTCGCGCCGCCCTGACGCCCTTGCCGCGCCGCCTCGCGCAGCGCGTCGGCAGACGCCGGATCGGTCTTTTGGGCCTGTTCGGCGCGCTGATCCAGTTTGCGGACCGCCTCGTCGGTCCTTCTGGCAAGCTGCTCTTGCCGATCGGCCAGCTCGCGCACCTCGCGCTGCGTCGCTTCAGGAAGCTGCTCGGGCGTCTTGCCCGCGTGGGCCTCGCCAATCGCGGCAGACTGCGCCCGCAGCTCACGCTGCTCGGCGATCAACCGCTCGATGCTCTTGCGTGCCGCCCACGTGTCTTGCCCACGGTCGAGCGCCTCGGCGGCTTGCTCAAGCGCCGCCTGGGCTTGTTCTTGCTGAGCGCCTGCCTCACGGCGCGCGGCATCTGCCCCCGCCTGATCGCCGGCGGCCCGCTCCCGCTGCTGGGTCTGGGCCGACGCGCCCGCCTGAGCCGCACTGCGCTGGGCCTGCGTAAGCCCCGCGCGGGCATCACGCACGACCCCCGCCATCTCTTCATCGCTCAACGCGTTGTCGCCCAGGGCCTGACGCACGCGCGCCAAAGCCTGCTCGGCCCGGCCGATCTGCTCGGCAAGCTCGGGCTGCTCGCGAGCGGCACGGGCCGGGTCAGCGCCGCGGGCCGAGAGGTCTTTAAGCTCGGCCTGGCGCTCGGCCAGGCGCTGAACCTGCCGGCGCACGCCAGAGAGCTCGCCCCAGAGCTGCTCAAGAAGCTGGTCGGCCGAGATGATCCGCACCTTGCGCAGCGGCGACCGCACGGCCTCGTGCTCGCGCCCGTCAAGGCTGAAGGTGTCCTTGGCCAGCACGCTGATCCAAACCTCTTGCCCGGGCTTGACCGACAGCTCTGAGAGCTTCAGGCGCGACTCAAGCCGCGCCGTCGCACCGCCATTCGCGCCGCCACTTGCGCCGCCACTTGCTTTACCACTGGCACCCGCGGCTCCGCTAATAGTTACGCCGGCCTCGGGCCCCGCGCCCTCGACGCGCGACAGCGCGCGGTCCTCACCCACAGGCTCAACCAGGCCTGAGGAAGAATCACCTTGCGCCTGAGCAACCTGCACACGAAGCTCGGTCCATGCCAAAGCCACATCGTCGCTGGCCTGGCCCGCGAGCGCGAGTTCTGCACCGGGCAACGCCTGCGTGTCGAGCGCTGGCTCGGTCACGACCGCCTCGGGCGGCTTGTCCGCACGCAGCTCCAGCACGAACACCCCGGGATTGGTCGGCTCAAGCCCGTGCTCATCACGCGGCATCGCGCGGACCCGCACCGTCCCGGCGTGTCGCCAGCGCAGCGTCGCGTGCGGGCCCGCTGGCACCTCGCTGAGCTTCAGGTCAAGGCCCGAGTTGGCGTCCCTGCGCAGCAACGCAACGTCAGGCCCAAATCGTGTCCGAAGTTCAGCTTCGGGGACGTTCAATGCGGTGCTCGTGGACGCAGCGCTGGTGGGCGCGCCGCTGAGCCAGGCCGAGGGCACGGGCTTGTTGAACGTCAATTCAAGGCTCACCATCGAGCCCGGCAGGATCCCGCTGACCAGCGCACGTTCATCGTCACCGGGGCCCGCATCAACCGACCGCGCGCCAAGGCCCGGCGCGTAGGCCGGGGGCTCGACAATTACGCGCGCGCCAACGACCACCGGCGGCGGGATGATCGCGATCCGCACCGGCTCGGTCCGGTCGCGCCGCCCGCTAAACCAGTACTCAAGCTCGATGCGACCAGCGAGTGACGCCGCGCGCGAGACCCCGTCGTCAGAGAGCTCAGCCGCCAGAGTCGCCGGCTCGATCAGCCGCTCAAACAGCGGGCCCGACGGCTCGCGCAGCGTGTCGAGCTCATCACGCGGCGGCACGTCCACGCTCTTGCCCTGATAGCTTGCGCCAAGCGACCGCTCGGGCCCGGCCCGGCCGTCACGCAGCACTCGCCAGTGCGCCACGACCTGCGCGGCGCTTACGCCAGGGCCAACACCAAGGGGGCCGCCTGCGCCTGCGCCCTTGACCATCGCCACGCGCAGCGCCAGGGCTTGGCCCAGCGCGTGCACGCGCACGCCGGTGATGTCGCGCAGGTCTTCTGTCTTGGGCCACGAGGCGCTGCTGATTGGTAGCAGCGCCCGCTCAAGCCCAATGAGCGTGAGCGTCGGGCGCGTCAGCAGCACCACCAGCGAGACCAGCACCAGCAGCGCCAGCACGCACAGGCTCGCCGCGGCCTGGCGAACGTTCACCACGCTGCGCAGCGGTAGGCGCTCAAGCAGCCGTCCCGCACGCTCGATCACCGGCGCGGCCAGCGCTTGTTCCAACCCCGTCGCCGAGCCCCGCAGCCCGATCCCGCTCGCCAGCACGCCCGCCAGCCCGGCCCGCTGGCCAGCCTCGGTCCGCTCTACGCGCAGCGCGAGCTGCTCAGGCGATGGGCGGAACCGCAGCGCCGGCAGCAGCCACTTGCGAGCGTAGATCACCCCACCACCAACAAACATCATCAGCGCCACCGCGCGGGCCCACCAAGGCAGCCATAGCGCATAGTCGACCGCGATGACCGTCGCCAGCGCGACCAGCCCGCCGGCCAGGAACCACGCTAGCCGCTGCACAGTGACGACCAAGCGAATCAAGCCCGCGAGCCGCTCAAGACGCGCCAACGCTCGGGCACCACCTGCTGCGCCCGCGGCCTCGCACCGCGCCGGCGCTCCGGGCGATTGAACCGCTGCGATCTGCTTAGGCGTCGTCTCATCCATGTGCTGCTCGCAACCCGCGCTCTGCGCCGAACTTGGACGCGGGCACTCGCGCCCGCACCTACCAAACCCACGGGGCATCAACAGTATCGGTACCCGCGGCCCGGCTGTTCGCCCCTTGTACTCAACAACCCCGCGACGTGGACCAGCAACCTCCCACCGCAAGGCCCCCCAACTCGCCGATACGACCCCTATGTCAGCCGCACAACTCGGCGCAGCGTCCACTCGGCCCCCAGCAGCAGCACCAGCAGCAGCAGCCACGACGGGCGGTCCCAGAGCGTCGCCTGCGTAGTTGGCGTCACGACCCGAACCTCACGCCGCGGTAGCAGCTCGCTCAGCCGCCCGAGCTTCGCCTCGTCAAGCACCACGCCGCCGGTCTGCTGGGCCAAGCTTACTAACAGCGGGTGATCGGTCTGCGGCGTTGCCAGCTCGTCACCTTGCGGGACGACCTGGACCTCCGCCGTCACCGCCTCGGCGCTCTGGCCGTCGATCACGCCGGCGACCGGCGCAGTCACACGCGCCACTAGCGCGCCCGGCACGCTGGGCACCCACGTCGCCACGTAAGTCCGCCGAGCCGCGTTCGAAGCAGCACCAGTTCCTCTACCAGCACCGGTACCAACTCCAGAGCCAGCTCCAGAGCCAACTCCAGACGGCGCTCCAGACGGCGCAAGCTCGGGCCGCAAGGTCAGCTCGATGGGCCTCGCAGCCGCGGCGTCGCTGCCAGCCGACAGTCCTGTCGCAAGCCCAGCCTCAGGCCCAATCACAGGTTCAATACGTACGACCACGCTTGCCGGGGCTGACTCAATCAGCGTCTGATCGACCAGCTCGGCCGTCACGCGCACCGGCGTTCCGACCTCGGCGCGCGTGGGGCTCACCTCCAGCGTGATCGCCCGCCCGGCCCGCGCCACCGACTCACGCCCCAGCAGGCGGATGAGCTGCAGGTAGAACCGCTCGACCAGCTCCTCGCCGCGCCCGTAGCGAAACCGCCACAGCTCATCAGTGCCCACATAGACCACGCGTCCAGCGCCGTAGCGCATCGTGACTACCAGCGGCAGAGCCCCACCGCCCCCACTGCCACTGCTCCCGCCGTCCACCGGTTCGGCCATCGCCAGCACCTCAGCCGCCGGCTTGAGCAGCCCGGGGTCAAGCCGTTGCGCCCACCGCAGGCGTGACCAACCACTGCGCGGGTCGCTGATGCTCGCGGGCCAGAACGACCCGTCCTCCTGGCGGTCACCCAAACGCAGCACGCCCAGCCGCTCGGCCAGCGGCGTCGGGCGCATCGTTACGTCACCACTCCAGGGCACAATGCGTTCGCTGCTGCCACCAGCCGATCCGGTGACAATCGGCAGCAGGTCGGCCAGGGCCGTCCCGCCCAGCGCGTTGGGCACCGCGCCGGCGCCGGCGATCCACACAAGCCCCGCGCCGCCGACGGTCACGCGCTGACGCAGCTGCGCCATCTGCTCGGGCGTAAAGACGCCCGGCTGCACGTCGCCCAGCATGATCACGTCGTACTGGTCCCACCCTGCGGGCGTGGTCGGGAGCGTGAAGACCTCCTCGGCCCCCTCCGCGATGTACCGCCGCCCAGGGCTCAGGATCGTCGCGTTAAAGCGCACGCTGCGCTCGCGAGCCAGCACGTTCTTGAGGAACCGGTACTCCCAGCGCGGGCCGCCATCGATGTACATCAGCCGCAGCGGGCGCTGCACCGTCCGAAGCCGCAGCTCGCGCCGGTTGTTGTCCGTCAGCAGCTCGCCAGCCAGGGGCGTCACACGAACAACCCAGCGTGAGCTCGCGTCAGCGCTCGGCGTGCCCACCAGCGTCAGCCGCGCCGTTGCAGGCCCGCGTGACGGCGCCAGCGCATCGCTAGCGCCAACCGCCGTCCCCGCTCCCGACCCCGGCCCCGCTCCCGATCCCGACTCCGGACCCGCCTCTGACGCATCTCCGCCAAAGCTCGCCTCGCGCTGGTCAAGCACGCGCCCGGTCGCGGCCTCAACCAGTTCTACCGTCACCGGGCCCGATAGAACACCCGTGCGCCGAAGCGTCACGCCCACCGGGACGCTGTCGCCCGCGAACGCCGCCGAGGGCGCCGTTGCCTCAAGCACCGCGACATCGCCAGTTGGGCCCGATGAACCCAGCGGCAGCGGGTAAACGCCCACGGCCTTCGATTGCAGCTCGCGCACCAGCGACGGCGGGATCGCCGTGGTCGATTGCCCATCACTGAGCACCACAACCCCCGACAGCGGCCGCGCTGTCGCGACCCGCAGCGCCTCAGCAAGCGCCCCGGCCAGATCCGAACGCGTCCCGGTCGGTGCCGCCGCCAACTCACGCGCTACCTGGGCCGCTGAACTCTCTGTGGTCGGTGAAAGGCCTACGCCAGCGGCCGCGCCAGTCCCATCCCCAGTTTCGCTGCGGTTCCCGCTCGTCAGCAGCGGATACGCCACGCTATCAAAGCCCAGCCACACCACTTTTCGCTGCGCGTCCAGCGTGCCAAAGCCCGCTTCAGTTCGCCCCAGCACGCCGACGAGCTGCTCAGCACGGCTGCGACCATCAACATCACGCACGCCCATGCTCGCGCTGCGGTCGGCCAGCACCACCACCCAGTCCTTCTCAACGCGCTCGGTGGTCTGCACCAGCCTTGGCCCGCACGCAAGCAGCGCCAGCAGCGCCAGCGTGCAGGCCCGCAGGGCCGTGCCTGTCCAGCGCGCCCACGCCGGAGCGATGAGGCGCTGATAGCTCAGCCAGGCCAGCACGCCGCAGGCCAGCAAGACCATCGCCCAGCCTGTTGGCGTGAGGGCCCAGTCAAAGACCAGCCGCGCATCGCCAGCGCGCGGGCCCGAGAGCCACCAGGTCAGCAGCTCGCTCATGTCCGACCTCCAACGCTACTGCCGGTGCGCCCAGCGGCGACTGCGCGCCCAGCGCGCTCAGGCCGCGCCGTCAGCCACGCCAGCGCAAGCTCAAACACGGCCAGCGCCAGCACGAGCGCCAGCAGCGTCGGTCCAGCGCCAATCGGCGCTCCGGTGTCAACGCGCTTGACGCTATCGCCGCTTGCGCCCTGCCCCTGCCCACCGGCGTCATCAAGCCACTGCACCCGCAGACCACTCTCGCCGCCACTTGTTCCACCGCCAAGGCCCCCGGGCTTTCCCGCACCATCACCCAGCAGAGCACGCTCGATTCTTGCGCGATCGACGGGCGTGATGTCACCCGCCGCCGAGTCGGCGTTCACCACCACGTCACCGCGGCTCGCGCCCGATGCCTCCAGCCCCTCATACACCCCCGCCGTCCGCGGCCAGTCAACCGCTGATGCCCCCGCGCCCGCCGCACTACCGCCCTTGACCGACACCTGAAGCAACCCGCCCCCGCTGCTAGCGCGAAGCTGGTCGACCCCCGGCATCCCCGCGCGATGCCCCGCCACCACGCTCAGTGAAGGCCGCGCGCTGCCAACACCCTGACGCACGATCTCCTGCAACATCGCCACAAACAGCGGCTTGGCCGGCAGGTCGCTCCACGACAGGTCCGGCGCAACACCCAAGTAGACAATCAGTCCCGCGCCCGCGGCATCACCGCTGCCGCGCCGCCGCGCCGTCACCAGCAATGGGAGTGACTCGCCGCCGGTCTCGTCAGGGCTCACGCTCATGAGCACGCGCTGCTCGGCACCCGCCTCTCCGCCGGCCACTGTCGCCGCGCCCACCAAGCCCGAGAGCGGGGCCGAGAGGTCAGGGCTCAGCCACTGGCCAATCGCCACCGGTGCGGCCAGCTCTTCCAGCTCGCCGCGCAAGGTCGTGAGCAGATCGGGCAAGCCCCCGGCGTCACGCGCCTCAACGCGCGACTGCACGCGCGCCGGCCGCGCTGCTGCCGCGGTTGACGCCGTCGATGGCATCCGCCAGCTCAGCCCCAACCCCGCGCTGGCCTGCGCCCACCACAGGTGTGAGGTCACGCCCGTCGGCGGCGAGAGCACCAGCACACCGCCGTCATCAACCCACCGCGCCACACGCCCCCACGCCGGCGCGTCAAGCACCTGCGGCGAGAGTACCCACAGCACGTCAAGCCCCGCCAGCACGGGCCGCTCTACCGAGCTAGGCGGCACGTCCGTCACATCAATCGGGCTGGCCTCCGTCGGCCGCAGCGCCAGACGGACCCACTCAGAGGCACGCAGCCGCCCGCCGCTGGCCTCGCTCTGTGCGCCCACCGCCTCAACAAGCCCGACGCGCACGCCGTCACGCCGAAGCAGCGGTAGCAGCACGCGGTCGTCAGCGCTGATCCGTGCCAAGTCCCGTGACGACCCGCCCGCGGTCCCAGTCACCGGCCCGCCGCCCCCGACGTCAAGCTCGACCCGCAGCACGCCCGCGCCACCACCGCCAGCGCTCGCCGCACGA
>Ga0105048_10011262_pt1 | contig 14117 bp, 11 predicted proteins | sample MAT05_FD_78382 | JGI IMG/M metagenome (GOLD analysis project Ga0105048, IMG submission 78382) | Freshwater microbial communities from Lake Fryxell liftoff mats and glacier meltwater in Antarctica - MAT-05 | ecosystem: Environmental > Aquatic > Freshwater > Ice > Liftoff microbial mat | place...
GCGTTGCCTCCGGCAGTCACGGCCGCTACCGGCATGGATGCGCTGGCCCAACTCATCGAGCCGTATGTGAGTGCACGGGCCAACCCCATGACCGATGCGTTGTGCCGTGATGGGATTGCACGAGTGGCGCGCGCCTTGTTGCGCGCCTACGAGAACGGCCGGGATACCAGTGCTCGCGAGGATATGGCCCTGGCCAGCCTGTTCGGCGGCATGGCGCTGGCCAATGCCGGCTTGGGTGCGGTGCATGGGTTTGCCGCCCCAATCGGTGGCATGTTCCCGGCACCGCATGGCGCGGTGTGCGCTCAACTATTGCCGCTGGTGTGGGACGCCAATGTGCAGGCGCTGCAAACGCGTGCAGCCGGTAGCGCTGTTCTAGGTCGCTACGATGAGGTGGCGCGTTGGCTGACGAGCAACCCTGATGCGCGAGCGGCCGATGGCGCGCGCTGGCTGTTTGAGCTGCGCACGGCCTTGCACATTGCCCCCTTCGCCCACTACGGCATGCGCGAGGCCGATGTGAGCGCGGTGGTGGAGAAGGCGGCCGTGGCCAGCAGTATGCAAGCCAACCCGATCAAATTGACGATGGATGAGCTAACAGGGATTTTGAGTGCCGCGTTGGTTTCGTAGGGGCGGGTGCGCCAGCGGCGGGTCTCAGACCCGCCCCATAGGCACGAAATTAAGCAGCGTTAGGCTCATCTTGAGCTTGGTCAATGGACCCCCGACCCCTAAAGGGGAGTCGAACACTTCCTCAACGACTCCCCTTTAGGGGTCGGGGGTCTCTGAGGCCGCACTCAATTAAAGCGTTTTGCTGGGTTCTCGCACGCATTATTCTTTAATTTCGTGCCTATGGGCGGGTCTCAGACCCGCCACTACTAAGACGACGAGTATCACGAAGCCTCAACCACGATCTTCAGGCCTTCGCGGCGCTCGGCGGCTTCGAAGGCTTGCTGGGTGTCGGCCAGGTTGAAACGTTGTGAGACGAGCGCGCTGACGTTGACCAGGCCGCGTTGCACCAGCGCGATGGCCCTTGGGTAGACCCGCTTCATGCGCCGCGACATCTTAATCGTCAAGCCTTTGCGGCGCGCCACGGAGGCGGTGAAGGCGGTGCGGTCGTCGGAGGGAATGCCGACCAGCACGACGGTGCCGCCGGGTTTGACCGCGGCAAAGGCGCTCTCAACCGCGGCATTGTCCCCGGCGCACTCGATGGCAACATCGACACCGCGTTTGTTCGTGTCGGCCAAAATCGCCTGGCTCTCGGTCCTGTCATCGTTGGCGACATAGGTGTGTTGCGCGCCGAATTCCTCGGCCGCGTCCAGCCGATGCTGGCGGCGGTCGGTGACATAGAGATCGGTGGCCCCGGACGCGCGCGCCACTTGCAGGCTGAGCAGGCCGATGCTGCCGGCCCCAAATATGCCCACGCTCATGCCGGTTTTAAGGTGAGCCAGATCGACGGCGTGGATGGCAACGCCGAGCGGTTCCAGCAGCGCCCCATCGTCGTCGCTGACGCTGTCGGGCAGGGTGTGCAGATTTTCTTCGGGCCAGGCCATGTATTCGCGGAAGGCCCCATCCTGTGTGCCGTGGCCGCTGAAAATGGTGTGTTCGCACAGGTTGGAGTGGCCGGCCAGACACATCTCACAAAGGCCGCAGGGGATGGCCGGATCGACGGCCACGCGTTTGCCCTTGAGCGGGCCGCTCTCCACCACGGCCGCAAATTCGTGGCCCAGAACCAGCGGCCGTTTGAGTTTGGCATCACCAATGCCGGCCTCATCGAACCAGTGCAAATCGGAGCCGCAAATGCCGATGGAGCTGATCTTGAGCAAAGTGTTGAATCGCCCTTCGGGTATGGGTGCGGCTTCTGTGTGGACGCGCAAATCGCGAACATCGTGCAGGCGGATGGCTTTCATAGTCGCAATCAGAGTCCTTGATGATGTGCGTTGAATTGGGTGAACAATGGATCAACCTTGTCAATCACTGTGAATGATTGACAATCATGGACAATCATCAGCACCTATCATACAAGTGCTTTTGGGATGGTCCAGCGTCAATGAGTGTGACTATGCATCAATCCCTATGATTTATAGAATTGCAACTGAAGCCGATGCACCGGCCATGGGCCGAGTGATGGTAGACACCTATTTGACCGCGCATAAGGGCCAGATTCCAGAGTCGGTCTGGCTCCAGCGGCAACGCGAGTGGACGCCCGAAGTCTCGGCAAACAATTGGGCGCGCACCCTGCGCACGATTGCGCGTGGCGACTTGCCACAGACCTGCATCTATGTGGCTGTGGCCGACGAGGTGGTCGGCGTGGTCATGGGCGGCCCAGGCGATGCCATGCCGTGGCCGAATTGTGGCGACATCTATGCGTTGTATGTGCGCGGCGATTCTCAACGGCGTGGTGTGGGCCGGCGGCTGTTGCAAGCGGCGGTGCACGATCTGGCGCAGGCTGGCATGACATCGCTGACCATTGCCTCGTTGCCGGCCAACACGCCAGCCAATCGCTTTTACGCCGGTTTGGGGGGTGTGCTGGTGGGCACCCGTGACGTGGAAGAATATGGCACGACATTGACCGATCAGATTTATGGCTGGGCCGATATTGCGAGATTTCCTGCTGGCTGAGAGCGCCTGACTATGTTCTTCGATGGATTGCGTTGCGAAACACGTCGCACTTTGAAAAACGATAAACATGATTCCAGTAAAAACAATTGAATGGGCCGCGGATGCGCAAGTGGCGCGGCTGATCGACCAGACCCTGTTGCCCAACGAACTTTCCTACATCGCCATTGCCGACGTGGAGACGATGTGGGAGGCGATCAAGATGTTGCGGGTGCGCGGCGCGCCGGCCATCGGCATCGCCGCGGCCATGGGCATGGTGCTGGCCGTGCGCCAACACACCGGTGCTGATTACGCCGCGTTCAAGCAGGCAGTCGATGAGGCAGCTGCGTATCTCAACACCTCGCGGCCCACCGCAGTGAACCTGTTCTGGGCCACTGCGCGCATCCAAACGCTGGTGCAGGCGAATGCAGATCTGGCAGTGCCTTCGCTTAAGAAACTGATGTTGGATGAGGCGATTGCCATGGTCGAAGAGGACAACGCCGTGTGCAAAGCCATCGGCGAGCATGGTGCCGCGCTCATCCACGACGGCGATTCCTGGCTGACCCATTGCAATGCGGGTGGTCTGGCCACAGCCCAGTGGGGCACGGCCACGGCTCCCATCTACATCGCCACAGCCATGGGCAAGCATGTGCATGTATTCGCCGATGAAACACGGCCCTTGTTGCAGGGTGCTCGCTTGACCGCGTGGGAATTGCAACAGGTGGGCGTGCCGGTCACCGTGATCACCGACAACATGGCGGCCACGGTCATGTCTCAATCGAAGGTCAACGGGGTGATTGTGGGCACGGACCGGGTGGCGGCCAATGGCGATTTTGCGAACAAGATTGGCACCCTGGGCGTGGCGATTCTGGCCAGGGAATTTGGGGTGCCGTTCTACGTGGCCGCGCCAACCTCGTCCATCGACATGTCATTGGCATCGGGCGACCTGATTCCGATCGAAGAGCGCAAACCAGAAGAGGTGACGCATGGGTTTGGCCGGCGCACGGTGCCGGAGGGCGTGAATGTGTACAACCCGGCTTTTGATGTGACGCCGCACAAATATGTGACCGCGTTCATTACCGAGAAAGGAATTGTGCGCGCGCCGTTTGGGGAAGGGTTGGCGCAGTTGTTTGCCTAACGGCGAGGCTGCGATAATGTTGGGGTGAAATTTGCTGTTGTAGGTTTTCATGCAGTCGATTGACGCCACGCCGCCGGCTGCGCAGCCGGCCCCGCGCGCGACGGCGCTCAGACTTCAGACTGTGCTGACCGTATTGCCGTTGCTGTTGACATTGGGCGTGTTTGCGTTGTTTTTGACGGTGTATTTCGCCTACGCCTGGAACCTGTTCAAGTTTCCCTTCGACTATGACCAGGGTGAGGGCTTTGAACTCTACGATGCCATCCGGCTGGCGCGTGGGCAGAATTTTTACCTCGATAACGCCGTCTTCCCGTTCTACTCCAGCAACTACCCGCCGGTCTATCGCACCCTGCTGGTACCCTTCATCTGGGTGTTTGGGCCCAAGCTCTATGTCGGCCGCGTGCTGGCCTTTGCCTGTTCGCTCGTCGTCGGTGCGCTGGTGTGTGTGGCCGCGCGGGCACTGTGGAAGCGGCACACCTTGGATGCGTCAGCGCCCATTCGATCACTGGCGTGGTTGATTCCGCTCATCGTGAGCCTGGCATTTTTTGCCGCCAACTATGTCTATCACGTGGCGCCATTGGCACGCGCGCATCTGCCGATGGTGATGTTTGCCCTGGCTGGCATCTACTGCCTCGACCGCGCGTTTGCGGCTGGCGTGCAGCCCAATCGGCAATGGGTGTGGGCGGGGTTTGGCATTGCTCTGCTGATGACGGCGGGGTTCACCAAGCTTCAGGCTATTGATGCACTGGCGGCTGGGTTTGTGTTCTTGTTGTTGCGCCGGCCGAAATGGTTTGCGATTGCGCTGGTCGCGTGCGCGGCGTTTGCCGGTGTGTTTGTGCTGCTAATGCAGGCGGCCACCCAGGGACAATTCTGGCTGAATGTGGTGGCGGCCAATGTCAACGACTACGACATCGAAGTGACCTGGCGCACGTATTACCAGTGGTTCAGCCTGCAAGGCGCACTCATCGTGTGCAGCGTGGTCTACGTGATTTGGGACATTGTCGCGGCCATTCGCGCGCGCTCGTTTCAGCCCATCACCATCTGGTCGCTGTATTTCCTGGCCGGTAGTGCGCTGGGCATGTTGACGGGCAAATGGGGCGCTGGGCCGAGCTATCTCATCGCCGCCATCGCGGCCTCGTGCGTGTGCACGGCCGGGTTGTTTGCACGACTGTGGGTCTTGATGTGGGGGAAGGGGGAAAGGGGAAAGGGGAAGCACGCATTCCCCTTTCCCCTTTCCCCCTTGATCGCCATCTTGTTCACCGTCATCATGCTCATCCAGGCCAAATCCAACATTCATCTACCCGTGACGGGCCGTTTCTTCGGGCCGATTGCACAGGCATTGGGGGTGGCGGACGAGAAGTCGGTGTATCCACCGTATCCGTATTACGACACAATTGGCTATACCCAGCTCGGCCACTTTGTGGACCCGGCTGATATTGCGAATGGCTGGGATCTCGTCAACATGCTGGCGAATGTAAAAGGGCCGGTGTGGAGCGAGGAGGCCATGCTGACGTTGTGGGCGGGCAAGGATGTGGTCACGAATCCCACCCAATTACTCAACCTGTCCAAGAACGGTATGTTGGACACGCGCGAGATGATCCGGATGATTCGGGCTAAAGAATTTGGGGCCGTGGTGTTTCGCGCCCAGTTCTATCCCAAAGATGTGAAAACGGCGCTGGTCGAGAACTATTATTGGGCCCGGATGATTCGCATGAATGGGTTTGAATACTGGGTGTTGTTGCCGAATGAGTAGGGCGGGGAAGTTGTTAGTGGTTAGTTATTAGTCGGAAGTAGCCAGTAGTCAGTAATGGGGGAAGCGTAATGAACATGGAAACCGAGTCGAACGAAAGTGTGGATGAAAAGGCCGCGACTGACGGTGATATCGAGTCATCCCATTCCCCCATCCCCATTCCCCCCGGCCCCTTGCCCGCGCCGCGCACGCTGTTAGAGAAGGCGGCGCGCGAGTCCAACTTTCAGTTGAAGCTGGCCAACTATGAGGGGCCGCTGGACGTCTTGCTGCGGCTGATTGAAGAGCACCAACTGGAGATCACTGAGGTGTCGCTGGCGCAGGTGGCCGATCAGTTTGTAACGTATATGATCCAGATGCCGCAGCGGGATGCGCGCACGATTTCCAATTTCATTTCGGTTGCGGCCAAACTCATCCTCATCAAAAGCCGCGCTTTGTTACCAGCCACGCCGACCACGCCTGATGAGCAGGAGGAAGTCGATGACTTGATCAGCCAGCTCAAGGCCTACCAGATCTACAAGGTGGCGGCGCGCGCGTTGAAGGCGCGTCAGGACGCCGGCTTGCGCAGCTTCCCGTCCGAACCGCCGACCATCGCCCGGCCGCAGGGCAAGACGCTGCCGCTGGACAACGTGACGCTGGAACGGCTGGCCCAGGCCATGCAGAAGGTGATTGCCAAATGGATGCCGTTGCCCGACTCGCACACGCTGGTGCGCCGAATGACCTTTACCGTGCACGAATGCATGGACCGCATTACCGACGCCGTGTTAGCCCGGCCGCGGGTGAACTTTGCCGATGTGCTGGAAGGCGTGGACACGCGTGTCGAAGTGGTGGTGACGTTGCTGGCGCTGTTGGAACTGCTCAAGCGCTATGAGGTGCGGGTGTTTCAACCCACCTTATTTGAGGACATCGTGATTGAATATTTTCCCCTGGCAGAGCGGCCCATTCTGGACGTGCAGCCCGAGTTGGAATTTGCAGAATGAATACTGTTGGAACGCTGTACGATCCGCTTTTTCTGGAGCATACCCATTCAGGCCATCCCGAAAGTGCCGACCGGTTGCGCGCGGTGATGAACCTGTTGCACAAAGAGCACGCGCTGGATGAGGTGACGAATCTGTCTTTTGCCGCGGCCACTGAGCCAGAGTTGCAACAGGTGCATCGGCATGATTACATCGCCCAAGTGATGACGATTGCGGGCTTTGGCGGCGGCATGCTGGGGCCAGACACGTATCTAAACGATGCCAGCTTCGATGCAGCCGCACTGGCCGCAGGCGCTGGAATTGCCGCGACCCAGGCCGTGTTGCGCGGCGATGTGCAACGTGCGTTTGCGCTGGTGCGGCCGCCTGGTCATCACGCGTTTGCCGATCATGGCGAGGGCTTCTGTCTGTTCAATAACATGGCATTCGCGGCGAAGACCGCGTTAACGCCTGATGCATTTCAACGTGGCATGGGTGCGGCCATCGAGCCGTTGGAGCGGGTGATGATCGTGGACTTTGATGTGCACCATGGCAATGGCACCCAGGCCATTTTCTACAACGATCCACGCGCACTATTTATGAGCTCGCATCAAATGCCGCTGTATCCGGGCTCGGGCTATATCAACGAGATTGGCAGCGGCGCGGGCGCAGGTGCCACGATCAATGTGCCGTTATTCCCAGGTGCGGGGGATGTGGCATTTGCGCGGGTTTTGAATGAAGTGGTGGTGCCGGCGGCGCGGCGCTACAAGCCGGAGTTGTTGCTGGTGTCCGCCGGCTTCGATGCACACTGGCGCGATCCACTGGCGCAGTTAAACGTCTCGCTGGAGGGATTCGCCAACACCGTGCGCGGGCTGTGCGATCTGAGCGATGAGTTTTGCGCCGGCAAAATGGTCGTGATCATGGAAGGCGGTTACGATTTGAGCGCGCTGAGTTACGGCGTGCTAAACACATTGCGGCTGTTGCAGGGCCGCCCTGTCACCGATCCACTGGGACCGGCCAGCAGTCGAGAAACCGACATCAGCCAGATTTTGGAAGCCGTGAACGAAGTGCATCAGCTGAGTAATTAGTTGCTGGTGATTGGTTGTTGGTTGCTGGTGGCTGGTTGCTAGTGGTTATGAGTTAGGAATTCATACCAGCAACCAGCCACTAATAACCAACCACTAACAACCAGCCACCCAATGGAGTTCCATGCCCTATTCATCCGATTACCTCAAACGCATGATCGAGCAGTTCGGCGAGTTTTTGCTGGGCATCAAGCGGCTGGCTGAAGGCGAACAGTATGCCGAGGCGCTGGAAGCAATTGATGCCGCCTTCAAAGAATCGCTGGGTATGGATTCCAAATTCATCAACGATGCGCCGGTGGACTATCTGGTGCTGATGACGAGCGTGGGCCGCGTCGGCGATGTGGACAAGACCATGGTGCTGGCCGACCTGCTGAATGCCGAGGCCGAGGTGTATGAAATGCAGGGCGACTACACGCAAAGCAACCGGCGCTATCAGGTGGCGTTGGAAGTGTTGACCACTGTCGTGTCGCGGCTGTCGCACAAGCCGACGGATGAACACATCGAACGCATCGACCAGTTTGTGAGCAAGCTGGTCGAGGACGACTCGTCCGGCGGCGTCCCCTTCGAGACCAAACCCAACCTGTTTCAGATTTACGAGCGGGTGGGCCGGTTCGACAGCGCTGAGAATATTCTGTACGAGATGCTCGATGAGGTCGCGGCTGAGGATGAGCCGATGGTGGGCCAGAGCGGCATCGCCTTCTACGAACGCCTGCTCAAGTTGTCGGACTATGAGCTGGAGACAGGCGGGTTGCCGAGGGCCGAGGTTGCGGAAGGCTTGCGCGAATTGACGGAATGAGATGACGGCGGAACTCTCTCCTGGTTCCGCCGTCATCTCACAATTGCTGAAACTCCCACACCCCAAAATCCTGCTTCCGAAGATAATTCGTCGGCAAAGCGCGCAAATGGGCTGTCCTTTGCGCGCTTTTTGCGTCTCGGCGCAAAATTCAGTCAGCTCAAACTTAAATCCCAATACACAAGGACTCACTTAATCGATGTCTATAACAGTTTTACTGGGCGCTCAGTGGGGCGACGAAGGCAAGGGCCGCATCACCGATGCCCTGGCAGCCGATGCGGATGTGGTGGCGCGTTTTAACGGCGGCGACAATGCCGGCCACTCCATCACCATCGGCACTCAGGTGGTCAAGTTACACCTCATTCCCTCGGGTATTTTTCGCCCCGAGATTTTGAATGTCGTGGGCAACGGCGTGGTGTTTAACCCGCGCAACTTCCTCAAAGAGATGGCTGAGGTGGTTGCGGTCGGCGTCACTATTTCTCCAGACAATTTGAAGATTAGCGAGGGCGCGCATGTGATTCTGCCTGGCCACGTGGCGTTGGATGTGGCGCGCGAATCGACCAGCAAAGGCATCGGCACCACCAAACGCGGCATTGGCTTTGCCTACATGGACAAAGCCAAGCGCGAGGGCATTCGCGCCGGCATGATGCACGACCCGGAGCGCTTTGGCGACGCCGTGCACGCGCATACTGAGGACGTGAATGCAACCTTGAAACGGGTGGGGCAGCCGGTGCTGGATGCGGATGCGCTGGCGGCTGAATACGTGCAGGCGGCTGAACAGCTCAAGCCCTTTCTGGCCAACACGTTTGCGGTGATGCACCGCGCACTGGCCCAAAACAAGCGTGTGCTGGCCGAAGGCGCGCAGGCCGTGTTGCTCGATATCGATCACGGCACCTATCCCTACGTCACCTCCTCCAATGCCACGATTGGCGGCGTGATGACGGGGCTGGGCGTGCCGCCACAAGCCATTACCCGCGTGGTTGGCGTAGCCAAGGCCTTTAGCACACGAGTGGGCGCCGGGCCGTTTGTGACCGAACTGTTCGAGGATATGGCGTTGCGCTTGCGCGGCACGGGCGCCAACCCCTGGGACGAGTATGGCAGCACCACCGGCCGGCCGCGCCGCGTGGGCTGGCTGGACAGCGTGGCCTTGCGCTATGCCGTGCAGCTGAACGGCATCACCGAGTTGGCGCTGACCAAACTGGATATCTTGAGTGGCCTGCCCGAGCTAAAGATTGCGACGGCGTATGAGGTGAATGCAGAGCAGTCCAACAACTTCCCTCAGGACAGTGAGGTGTTGGCGCGCTGCCAGCCGGTCTACGAAACGCTGCCAGGTTGGGCCGAAGATGTGAGCGGGGTGCGGTCGTATGCCGATTTGCCAAAGCAAGCCCAGGCCTACGTGGAGCGCATCGAAGCCCTGACCGGCGCTCGTGTGTCTTTGGTTAGCGTGGGCCCCGAGCGCGAACAACTGATTGCGCGGTGATGACTGGAAAGCATGGGTGAGGTATTGCGCAGTTGTAAAGACGTTCCAGCAGAACGTCTTTACAAGTCTGTTTACGACGGCACCGTTCGCCGCATGGCGCGTTTCATCTCGGGCAGCAGGATCAATGAGGCCAGACCGATCAACACGGCGCAGATGACGCCAATTTCGCCGATGGGTAGGCTGGAGATGAGTTGGAAGGCGATGACGGGGGCGATGACGCCGCGCACGCCGGTGAAGAAGGTGTGCACGGCCATGTAATCGGCCACACGATGGGGTGGCGCGAACTTGGTCACCCACAGGCTCCACAAAATATCGCCGCCGGCCAGGGCAATGCCAAAGATGAGCGCGCCGGCCACCAGGCCGATGTAGCTGGTGCCGGTGAAGAACGTGACAATGCTGAGCGCAAAGGCGATGTTGAGCGCCACCCGCGTGGCAAAGAAGTTCATCCGGTCAAAGATCCAGCCAAAGATGGGGCTCATGACCAGGCGCGCCAGCGAGGGGATGACCACGGTGAGCATGGCCGTTTCCTGGGCGTTGAGCGCGATGCCAAATTCGGGGTTGACCAGATATTCGATGCGCAACGGCACCATCATCAAGTTGGCAAACCCCATGAACATCCACGAGGCCATGGTGCTGCGGAATAATCGATCAGTTTTCAGGAAGCTCATGCTCGACCAGATTTGACGCAGGTTGTCGAGCGGGCTTGGTTTGCCGCCCGCGAGCCGGATATCGGTGCGGACATGCAACGGCTCGGACGGGATGCGAATCGCGATCAGGCTTGAGGCGAGAAAGGCCAGTGCGACCACGAGCAGCAGGACCCGAAACAGGGCGATGTCGGCGGTCAGCATTCGGCCAATTAGATCCCCACACACAGCGGCAATGGCCACCCGCACGACGATGGATCGCGAGACATATTTGCCGCGTTCACGGGCCGGGTAATTTTTTTGATACACCGGCGTAAATAGTGGAATGACCATATTCGTGATGGCGTAGGCAACGACGACCGCGCCCACATACACCGGCAGAAATGGCAGCAACGCCGCGATGATCAGGGCCACCGCGCCGACCACGAGCAAGCCCGCCGCGGCGCGCATGCTGGTCAGGCCTTTGCGTTCCACCGCCATCACCACAAACGGGGTGAGCAACATGCCGATGTTGCCGCCGGCCACGATCAGCGATTTGGAGAGTGGGCCAGCCTGAAACGCCTGGAGCGCGATCAGCAGGAAGAAAGTGCCGGTGGAGCTTTCGATGATGCCGGCCGGCACGGCTCGCAAGCGTTCCAACACATAGGTCGTGTGGGTGTTTGGGTTCTTGCGGCCGGCCACAGGGTCATAGGGGTCGGTGATGAGATTGCTGTGCGTCGCGTCGCTGTCATTGGATTCACTCACGTTGTTCGATATTCCTTTAGCCAGGCATTGGGCAGACCGATTTTAGTTTTGATTCCAAGGATTCGTGTGATTTTGGGCGGTTCAGCGCAATTGTGCTTAGGCCGCTAAAATCGGCCCATGCAACTGCAAAAATTAGTGGATTTCCTCAATGAATTGGAGCGGCTGGGGCTGTATTACACCGTGACATCGGTTCGCTCAGATGCGGTCATGGTTGATGTATCCAAGCCGCTGACGGGTATGCGTTACGAGGTGGAGTTCTTCACCAATGGCCAGATTCTGGCCGAAATCTATCAATCCCACGGCACCATCGCAAATGAAGAGGCGCTGCAGCGTGTGTTGAGCTAGCGTAGCGAGATTGTAGAGACGCGCCGCTGGGGCGGCTTCTGCTCCGCAGTTTTCTGCGGGGAAAGGTAGACGCCCCAGCGGCGCGTCTCTACCCCTTTAAGGTTGCACCTGAACCGATCCTAATTCCACCAAGTCGTTGTCATCCTCATCAGGTGTTTTGAAACGGGTGCCATCGGCTGTGTAGAAGCCGGTCATGGCGCGCAAGGTGCCAGAGGCCGTTGCAGGCACATCCAGCACAATCGTTTCGCGCACGCACTCGCCGGCCACCCACTGGTCGGTGGGATAAAACCCCTCATGAGGCACCTGATCCTGCTGTGCCACCGGCTGGCCATCTGGCCCCAACAGGTGCACAAAGACCTTGGCTGGTGGATTGTTGGATTGAGCGGGCTCATAGGCCAGCGTGACCGTCAGGCGGCTGCCGGCAGTGGTGGTGGTGGGTAGGCTGACTTGCCGCAGCCAGATGTTGCCCATGACAGCCACAGGCGGCACCCAGATTTTGAACATCGGCGGCGACTGCTCCACCCGAAATGGCGTGACGACGGGCAACGTGTCGCGACTCTCGGCATCCACGGCCTTTAACGCGCGCACCATCGGCATGACTGTGGATGGGTTGGGCAAACTAGTATCTGCAATCGACACCTGCTCAAACACGGCCACATTGATGCGCGCCTGCACCGGCAATTCGGCGCAGGGTTTGTCGATCAGGATGTAGTAGTCGTCCTCGAACATATCGCCGGCGTTCCAGGCGGTGGTAGGGTAATTGCCACCGGCCGGGTACTGATTGGTCTGCCCCAGCACTTCGTTGCGATAACCCAGCACGCTCAGCCCAAACACAAAATTCGCCTGGGTGCGCTGCAAAGCCCGCCACACCAATCTGACATGGGCATACGGCCGTGGCCCCTCGCGATCCTGCAAATACACAAAGGCCGTATCGGCCGACAGCACCTGAGCCACGGGTTGGCGCGCAGAGGTCTCGAAGGTAAGCAGTGCGGGTTGGGGCGGCAGGTTGACCAGCCGTGTGGCATAGGCCGGCTGCAAATACGCCAGCGGCACCACCAGCGCAAACACAGCCAACGCCGCTGTGAGCCCACGGTCCAGCCAATTCGATAGTGCAGGTCGCCAGTGCACCCAAAACGCAAGCCCGCTGGCCACGATGCAGGCGAAGGCCCCCAGCGCCGGCATGAGATAGCGGCCGACGAACAACTGGGGATTCTGGAAGAACACAGCCTGATACAGCGAAGGGAGTAAGAGTGAGACAAAAAACGTTACGAGGCCGATGAATACAAATCGGCGTGGCGTATCTGCGCGCCAGAGCGCTGCGACAAAACCAATGCTGCCAGTGACTGTGATCGCCAGGAAGGCAAAATAGGCCCACCCTGGTAACGGCACATTGCCCCAGCCAAAGGTGCCCCAGAACGTGCGAAAGCCATTGATAAAGATTTGACTCACCCAACCATCGCGCAGCGCCACGGCCGCGCCTTCGCCGAACAGGGTGGCTGCGGGGCGGGTAAAGAGCGGATTGTCGATTTTGCGGTCGGCAATGAGGGTGCCATACAACGTGAGATTGCGCACAAAGTAAGGCGCACTGATCAACACGGCCGGCCCCACCACCGCCAATGTCCGGCCGATCATGTGCCCCAACGTCCACCGGTTGCGCCAGGCCAGCCCAATCAGCAGCAGCGCCGCGAACAACACCAGGCCATAGCTGGTGCGCTTGGAGAGCAGGGCCAGACCCAGCAGGATGCCGAGCAGGACGAATCGACCGGCTGATGACTGATCAGGCTGTTGAATTAGGCGCACGGCCACCAGCAGGATCGCCGCGCCGATCAGGCTGACCATGACATCGTTGTTGACCATGGCGGCCATGAACAACACCTGCGGGTTGAATGCGGCGATGGCCGTCGCCAGCGCAGCCGTGCCTGGTGACGTTGGAAAGAGCTGTGTCGCGATCTGGGCGATCAAGCACATCATCACGCCGCTGAGCAGGGCGGAGACGATTCGCGCGGCGTGCAGGGCCAGCACGGTGCCGTGCCAGGGAAAGGCTTCATTCGCGGTGCGCAGGACGATGCGCGCGCCATGCCGATTGCTGCCGTCGAAGGCAAATAAATTAATTGCGGGTTGCAGGTGATCGCGGCGGTCGACCCAGGCGGTCAGTGCGCCGGCGACCAGATAGTAGAGCGGCGGCTGATGAGATTGATCGAGAAAAACAGTCGAGTCGGCGCGCACCACGGGCAGCGCGCGTTCGGTGGTGAGCTGGTCGATAAAAGCGTAATGGCCGGTCTCGTCATGGGCCTCCCAGGGCGGGATGACCGCGCCATATAACACGGCCAGCACCAGATGCGCTGCGATGATGAGCCATTGAAGCCGCGAGATCTGCCTGGCCGGCATACCAACATTCATTCACCGTGATTGTAACGGGGTGAAACCGGGTGAGTGGATGCGTTGGACGATAGAGTTGGAGCCGATCGTGCCCGTGACACGTAAAACGTGCACGGGCACGATCGGCTCCAAAAACGATTGGCTACAACCCAGCCGGGTTGCGCGCCTTGGCCACGGCTTCCGCTCGGTTGCGCACGTTCAGTTTGCTGAGGATGTTGTGGAC